>Ga0209023_10003536_pt1 | contig 18571 bp, 14 predicted proteins | sample LakOneMetagenome_FD_187468 | JGI IMG/M metagenome (GOLD analysis project Ga0209023, IMG submission 187468) | Freshwater and sediment microbial communities from Lake Erie, Canada (SPAdes) (version 2) | ecosystem: Environmental > Aquatic > Freshwater > Lentic | place: Lake Erie, Canada...
AACCAGCGCGGCTCGGCAGCCGAACCCGGCCAAGGCCGGCCGCCCGCCCAAGGCGGCCGCGGTCGCCACCGCGGAGCTGAAGCGTGTGGCCGGCACCGTCGCTCCACCCGAAGCCGCCACGACCGTTGCCGACGCCGTGACGCCGATGTGGGCCCAGGAGGGCGATCGCCTGACCACCGCTCAGGGCCTGCGCGTCGATGACGCCGACAACTCCCTGAAGGCAGGCGACCGGGGCCCGACCCTGCTGGAGGACTTCCACCTCCGGGAGAAGATCACCCACTTCGACCACGAACGGATTCCCGAGCGCGTGGTGCACGCCCGCGGCGCCGGCGCCCACGGCACGTTCGACGCGATCGACGGCCTGGAGGACCTCTGCGCGGCACGCTTCCTGCGCAAGGGAGCAACCACCCAGGTGTTCACCCGCTTCTCCACCGTGGCCGGTTCCCGGGGTTCGGCCGACACCGCCCGCGACGTCCGAGGCTTCGCCACCCGCTTCTACACCGACGAGGGCAACTTCGATCTGGTCGGCAACAACATCCCGGTGTTCTTCATCCAGGACGGCCTGAAGTTCCCCGACCTGATCCACGCCGTGAAGCCCGAGCCCGACCGAGAGATCCCGCAGGCCCAGTCCGCGCACGACACCTTCTGGGACTTCGTCAGCCTCCAGCCCGAGTCGACCCACATGTTGATGTGGGCCATGTCGGATCGGGCGATCCCCCGCTCCTACGCCACCATGGAGGGCTTCGGCGTCCACACCTTCCGGCTCACCGCTCCCGACGGCTCGACCTCGCTGGTGAAGTGGCACTGGAAGCCGGTGGCCGGCATCCACAGCCTGGTGTGGGAGGAGAGCCAGAAGCTGGGCGGCATCGACCCCGACTTCCACCGCCGGGACCTCCACGCGCGCATCGCCTCCGGCAACCCGCCGCAATGGGAGCTCGGCGTGCAGGTCATGCCCGACACCGAGGACCAGACCTTCGAGGGCATCGACCTGCTCGACGCCACCAAGATCGTCCCCGAGGAGCTCTGCCCGGTGCGCCCCGTCGGCGTGCTCACCCTGGACCGCAACCCGACCAACTACTTCGCCGAGACCGAGCAGATCGCCTTCCACCCCGGACACCTCGTGCCCGGCATCGGGTTCGTGGACGATCCGCTCCTGCACGCCCGCCTGTTCTCCTACCTCGACACCCAGCTCACCCGCCTCGGCGGACCCAACTTCAGCCAGCTCCCGATCAACCGGCCCATCGCTGCGGTCAACGATAACAATCGGGACGGCTTCGGCCAGCAGGCGGTGCACGGGGGCGTGGCGGCCTATACGCCGAACTCGCTCGGGGGTGGCTGCCCGTTCGCCCGCCCCGACGACACCACGTACGTGCACCCGCCCCGCGAGGTGGCCGGCCCGAAGGTGAAGCTCCGCCCGGCCAGCTTCGACGACCACTTCACCCAGGCCACGCTCTTCTACCGATCGCTGACCCCGACCGAGCAGGACCACATCGCCGGCGCCTTCAGCTTCGAACTGGCCAAGTGCGAGAGCGCCGGCATCCACGCCCGCATGGTGGCCAACCTGGCCCAGGTGGATCTCGACCTGGCCGAGCAGGTGGCCGCCCACCTCGGCATCACCGTTCCCGACGGGTCGCCGGTGGAGCCCGGTCTGGTCTCGCCCGCCCTCTCGTTGGATCGGGCGGCGGCCGACACCGTGGCCGGCCGGGTGGTCGCCGTCATCGTCGACGACACCACCACCGCCCGGTCGCTCTCTGCGTGGCGCGCCGTAGCCGATCCGCTCGGCGCCGAGATCGTGGCCGTCGGACCCCACCTGGGCAAGCTGGCCAAGGGTGCTCCGGTGGATCGCACGCTGCACGTCACCGACCCGGTGGAGTACGACGGCGTGGTGCTGGCGTGCGAACCCGACGAGGCCATCGCGGCGTTCGTCCAAGAGGCGTACCGCCACCACAAGACCGTCGCCGTCACCGACGCGGCGTGGGCCGACCTGCTGGGCGTGGACCCGGAGGCGGCGGGCGTCACGAGCGAGCCCGAGGGCTTCTTCGCCGGCCTCGCCCTCCACCGCCACTGGGAACGCCCGTGATCGAGCCCGCCGGTTCAGCCCGGCCGGGATGAACCCGCCCCCGCCGGGGTAGTCGGTGTCATGTCCATGCCGCAGCCCGAAGTACCCCCCACGCCCCTGCCGGTGCCACCGTCGCCCGAGCCCACGCCGGGTGACCCGCCGCAGCCGACGCCGGGCGAGCCACCCACCCCGATGCCCACGCCGGCTCCCTCGCCGGTGCCGGCACCCGCACCTGCGCCAGACCCAGCGCCCCTGCCCCCCGTTCCGGACCCGCCCCTTCCGCAGGTCGGGTCCACAGTCGGCGCGCCGATCCGGCCGTGAGCTCCGACGTGGGTGCGCTCGCACGGCGCCTCGAGGGCGCCGAGTGGTTGGACCGTCCAGCCGACACGGTGCGAGTCCGACTGTCACCGGTTCTCGGAGCCGGCACCCTGGCCGGGGTGCTGCGCGGCCGATGGCTCGGGCACCCGGCCCACCCGATGCAGCGGGTCGGCTTGGTCCACGCATCGAGCAATGCCCTGGTGGGGGGCCTGCTCGGCGGCCACCTGGCCTTCGGTTCCGACGACTGATCCCGAGGCCGGCTGGTCAGCCGCCTCTTACGACGCTCTTGCAGGACGTCGATACGGTGCACCCGATGAGCTCCTCGCCTCCCGCCGATGGGCGCCACGTGCTCGTGGCTGAAGACGACCGAGGCGTCCGCGAATCCATCGAGCGGGGCCTGCGCTTCGAGGGCTACCAGGTCACCACGGTGACCGACGGAGTCGAGGCCCTCGCCGCAGTGGACGAGCGAGTGCCCGACGTCGTGGTGCTCGACGTGATGATGCCGAACCTCGATGGCTTGACCACGTGTCGGACCCTACGGAGCCGGCATCCGTCGCTCCCGATCCTGATGCTGACCGCTCGCCACGACGTGCGCGACCGGGTGGCCGGGCTGGATGCGGGGGCCGACGACTACCTCGTGAAGCCCTACGCCATGAGCGAGCTGGCGGCTCGGCTCCGAGCCCTCCTGCGTCGCACCAGCGTGTCCGGCGCGGTCGGCCGGCTGGTCGTCGGCGACATCGAGCTCGATCCCGCGGCGCGGCAGGCGTGGCGCCGAGGCCGTGCGCTCGACCTCACCAAGACCGAATTCGACCTGCTCGAGCTCCTGTTGTTCAACGCAGGGATCGTGTTGTCGAGAGACTCGATCTACTCCCAGATCTGGGGCTACGACTTCGAGACCACATCGCGCTCGCTCGACGTCTACGTCGGCTACCTGCGCCAGAAGACCGAACTCCTCGGCGAGCCGCGCATCGTCGACACGGTGCGCGGTGTCGGGTACGTGGTCCGCAGACCATGAGCCTCCGCTGGCAGATCGCGCTCTCCCTCGCCGCCATCGCTGCCGTGGTCGGGTTCGGCGCAGGGGTCGGTTCGTACCTGAGCACCGAACGGGAGCTACGACACACCATCGACCAGTCGCTGGCCACCGTCGCCAACCGGTTCTCCAACCAGAGCACCGACAGCCGAGACCGACACGACAACGACGACACCAGGGACAACGTGGCGGGCTGCCCCGACTCGGCCGACCTGGCACCGGCCACCGACGTGAGGCTGATCACGTCCACCGGCATCGTCAGCGCCTGCATCACCTCCTCGGACGGTTCGATCGCCATGGAAGAGCCGGTCAGCGCCGGCTACCGAACCGTCGATCAGGGCGACAAGCGATACCGGGTGCTGGTGGCGACCACGTCGGGCGGCGCGGTGCAGGTGGCGCGAAGCCTCGACGAGGACGACGCCGTGCTGGCCCGCCTACGTGTTCGCCTGGCAGCCCTGGTCGCCGCGGGGATCGCAGTCGCGCTGGTCACCGGCTGGGCCCTGGCGCGCAGCATCGCTCGCCCCATCGTCCGGCTGCGCGACACCGCCGAGGTCATCGCCGACACCGGCGACCTCGACACCCCGATCCCACCGGCCGGGCGCGGCGAGGTGGCCAGCCTGAGCCGCAGCTTCGGCGCCATGGTGGCCGCGTTGGCCACGTCGCGAGCGCAGCAGCGTCGCCTGGTCGACGACGCCAGCCACGAGATGCGCACCCCGCTCACCAGCCTCACCACCAACCTCGAGCACCTCGACCACTTCGACCGCATCGCGCCCGACGAGCGACGTGAGGTGCTCGATGCCGTCCAGATCGACGTGGCCGAGCTGACCAACCTGCTCAACGAATTGGTCGAGCTCGCCACCGACCGGGCCGACGACGAGGAGCCCGAGCTCCTGTCGCTGCAAGCGGTGGCGAGCGATGTCGCCCAACGCACCGCTCGCCGCAGCGGGCGCGCCATCTCGGTTCGGAACCCGTCGGGAGCAGACGGCGACGGCGGTCTCATCTCGGCCCGGCCACACCTCATCGAGCGGGCGATCTCGAACCTCCTCGACAATGCGGTCAAGTACACCCCAGCTGGCTCCGAGATCGAGGTCCTCGTCGACGGCGGTCGCCTCGAGGTGCGAGACCGGGGGCCGGGCATCGCGGCAACGGACCGCGACCACGTCTTCGACCGCTTCTACCGCGCCACCTCGGCCCGAACCGCGCCTGGCTCGGGGCTCGGCCTGGCGATCGTGCGACAGATCGTCGAGGGCCACGGCGGGTCGGTCTGGGCCGGGGAGCGCCCCGACGGTCCCGGTGCTGTCGTCGGCTTCCAGCTGCCGACCGGATTCGGCCCCGCCTGAACCGGGAACGGCTTTCTCGCGAGGTGCTTACAGAACTCTGAGGGAGCCGTGAGGATCGGCCCCGATGCTCGAGTCATGAGGTGCCCACCGAGCAAGGAATCGACATGACCGAGGCCGCTCCCCCCACCCGTCCTCCCGTCGTAGACGCAGGCCAGGCCACTCCCCCTTGGCTGCCGACCACACCGGCGACCGAACCGGCGACCGCCCCCCGACCGGCCTCCACCCCTGCGCGTCGGCCGCGTCGCAAGCACCCCGCCCGCCGCGCCCGGATGGTTGCCCTCGCCTCCAGCGTGGCGGCCACGGGTGGGTTGACCATGGCCATGGCAGCCACGTCGCACGCGTCGGTCGGCGGTACCGCCTCAGGCCTGGCCAGCGGTGGGGCCACGTCGGCATCGTCCGGCGGCACCACCGCCGCCTACACCGACGGCACCTACACCGGCACCGAGGTCACGAACCGGTACGGACCCGTCGAGGTGCAGGTCACGATCACCGGAGGCAAAATCGCCTCCGTCGCCCTCGTCGAGTCGCCCGGCGACGGCAGGAGCCAGCAGATCAACGCCCAGGCCGGCCCCATCCTCGAACAAGAGGCGATCTCGGCACAGAGCTCGACGCTCGACATCGTCTCGGGCGCCACCTACACCACGAACTCCTACGTCACCTCCCTGCAGGCCGCGCTCGACCAGGCTGCAGCGGCCAACGCGACGACCGCAGCTGCGACGGCGATCGGAACGGGCTCGAAGTGAACGACTTCTGGACCGTCCTGACCGCAGCGTCTGGGGTGGTCGCCACCGTGTTGATCGTATTGGCCCTGGGCGGTGGGCTGCTGTTCTCCGCCCGGGCGACCGGCACCCGGCCGCGCCCGAACTGGTGGCTGGATCTGCACAACTACCTCGGCGGCCTGGCCTTCACCTTCAGCGCCATCCACGTGTTCGCCGCCTTCCACGACCGCATCAACGGCCTCGGGCTCGTGCAGGTCTTCGTCCCGATGACGGCCAAGGGCTGGACCTGGGGCATCACCTGGGGCGTCCTCGCCATGTACGCCTTCGCCGCCGTGGTGTTCACGTCCTGGCCCAAGAAGCGGATGGCACGCCGGACGTGGCTCCTCGTGCACCTCGTGTCGATCCCGGCCACCTTCCTGGTGGCCACCCACGCCTGGATGATCGGCACCGACCGGAACGAGCTGTGGCTCCAGGCCCTGCTCGGGCTGCTCGCCGGGCTTGCGGTGTACCCGGGAGTCCTTCGGCTCTTCAGCGTGTCCGCCAATCGCAAGAAGCGGGCCGAGCGCGCTCGCCGGGCACTCGTGAACGCCGGCCCGACGTGATCGGGATCGGGCACGGGGCGGCGACCGCCCGGACCGATCTCTCGTTCCGGCGCGTCGAGCACCACATGAGCACAGCGATCACGCTGGCCGGGGGCGGGATCGACGACGCCAGCGCGGATCGGTTCTTCGGACGGGTCGCCGAGCTCGAGGATCTCCTCAGCCGGTTCCGGCCCCACTCCCAGATCTCGCAGCTCATGCGCGGCGAGCTCGATCGCGACCAGGTCGACCCCGCCATCCGCGAGGTGTTGGTCGGGTGCGAATCCCTGCGAGCCCTCACCGACGGCGACTTCGAGCACGAGCCGCGGCAGGCCTCGGGCAACGCCGACGACCTCCTCCTCGACGTCAACGCCTACGCCAAGGGTTGGATCATCGAGGACGCCGCCACCGCTCTGCGCATGACCGCCGATGGGTTCTTCGTCAATGCCGGGGGCGACATCCTCGCCACTCCACGGCCCGACGGCACGCCATGGCGGGTCGGCATCCAACACCCCGCTGACCGGGGCGCGATCCTCGGCACCTTCGAGGTCATCGCCGGGGCCATCGCCACCTCGGGGGCCTACGAGCGCGGACACCACATCCGCACCGCGACCGCGCCGAGGCTCTCCTCGGTGACCGTCACCGGCCCGGACCTGGCGCGGGCCGACGGTCTCGCCACCGCGGTGTACGCCTCAGGCGAGAGCCCACCGACCTGGTGGCTCGACGTCGAGCCGAGCTACGGGCTGTTGACCCTGTCGGTCGACAACCGGATCCGCTGGATCCCGCCCCGCCAGGCGAGTGGCCTCGTCTGGCACTTCCCCAGCGGGCCGACACCCGAGCCAGTCGGGACCTGACGCGTCTCAGGGCGCCGACAACGGGGTAGCGGCGGGCACCACCCTCCCGCCTGGAGCCGCTGTGCCCCCGTCCCCGAACCCAGATCGAATCCCGCCGCCGTGGCGGGCGACGTATCGCATCCAGCTCACGGCCGACTTCGGGTTCGCCGCCGCGGCCGAGCTGGTGCCGTACCTCCGCGACCTGGGGATCTCGCACCTCTACCTGTCGCCGATCCTCGAATCCATGCCCGGGTCGACCCACGGGTACGACGGCACCGACCCCACCCGCGTGTCGTCCGAGCGCGGCGGCGAGGACGGGTTCCGAGCACTGGTGGCGGTGGCGCACGAGCACGGACTGGGCGTGCTGGTCGACATCGTCCCGAACCACCTGGCGGCCGACAACGCCACGCCGTGGTGGGCCGACGAGGTCGAGCGGACGCGCATCTTCGACGTCGACCCGGAGACGGGTTGGTACCGCCGGTTCTTCGACATCGACGGCCTGGCCGGCGTCAGACAGGAGGACCCGGAGGTCTTCGAGGCCACCCACGCCAAGGTCCTCGAGCTCATCGGCGACGGGCTGGTGGACGGGCTGCGGATCGATCACCCCGACGGCCTGACCGACCCGGCCGGCTACCTGGAACGGCTCCACCAGCGGGCCGGGGTTCCCATCTGGGTGGAGAAGATCCTCCAGCCCGGCGAGCAGCTCCGACCGTGGCCCGTGGAGGGCACCGTCGGCTACGAGTTCGCCAACGAGGTGACCGCGCTCTTCGCCGACCCGTCGGCTGAACCTGCCCTCACCGATCTCTACCGCGAGCTCACCGGCGACACGGCTTCGTTCGACGAGGTGGCCACCGCCGCCAAGCACGAGCAACTCGCCCACCCCTTCGATCGGGAGCTGGACCGGCTCCAGGACCTGGCCCCCGACCTCGCCCGCCAGGACCTGATCGAAGCGGTTGCCACGCTCGACGCCTACCGCACCTACGTCGATCCGAACGCGGGCCCGACCGCGGTCGACCCCGCCGACCGGAAGCTGGTCGGGCAGCTGGCCGCCTCCCCCGATCTGCTCGACCGCCTGGTCCTCGATGCGCCCGCCCCCGCCGAGCTGATCACCCGGTACCAGCAGTTGACCGCGCCGGTGATGGCGAAGGGGGTCGAGGACACCGCGTTCTACCGATCGGTCCGCCTTCTCGCCCACAACGAGGTGGGCGGCCACCCCTCCCGCTTCTCCCTCTCGGTCGACGCCTTCCACGACGCCTGCGCGCGGCGGGCGGCCGACCATCCCTACGGCCTGTTGGCCGCCACCACCCACGACACGAAGCGCTCGGCCGACAGCCGAGCTCGGCTCGTGTCCCTGACCTCGATGGTCGACGACTTCGCCCTGCACGTGCGTCGGTGGTTCGAGGTCACCGATCACCTGGTCAGCGGTGACGCCCCCACCGGGGCCGAGCGCTGGTTCCTGTTCCAGACCCTGCTGGGGTCCTGGCCCATCACCTCGGACCGGGTGGAGGAGTACCTGGTCAAGGCCATGCGGGAGGCCAAGGTCCACACCACGTGGGCCGAGCCCGACCTCGACCACGAGCGGGCGGTGATCGACTTCTTCCACGCCCTCGACTCCGCCCCGGCGTTCTGGGACGACTTCGTCCCCTTCGCCCTCGAGGTGACCCTGGCGGGCGAGCGGATCTCGGTGGGCCAGGCCCTGTTGCGGGCCACCACCCCCGGCGTGTGCGACGTGTACCAGGGCGACGAGACCTGGTTCCTGTCCCTGGTCGACCCCGACGTGCGAAGGCCGGTCAACCGCGAAGGCCGGGAGCTGCAGCTGGAGCGGGTCCGCCACCGCACCCTGCCCACGCGCTCCACGGCCAAGCTCCACGTCCTGCACCACGCCCTCGCCCTGCGCCGGGAGCGCCCAGCGCCGTTCGCCGGCAGCCACCGACCGCTCGACGCCGGAGCGGGGACGGTCGCCTTCCTCCGCGACGAGGAGATCCTCGTGGTGGTGCCGGTCGGCGATGACCAGGCCGCCGAGCTCGACGTGCCGCCCGACATCTGGTCCGACGCCCTGGCCGGAGCAGAGCTGCGGATCAGCGGGCCGATCAGCGTGGCTGCCCTCGTCGGACGACTGGGCGTGGGGCTCTGGACCCGGCCTGCCCGGAGCTCATGAGGGTGGCACCTGGCACACCCTGGTTCGACCGACCTCCGGACGGGTAGCGGTGGCCATGTCGACCACCGCTCCCGACGCGCCCACCCGCGACACCCGGACGGGCCAACCGTTCCCGCTCGGCGCCACCTGGAGCGAGGAGGCCACCAACTTCTCCCTGTTCTCGCAGCACGCCGACCGGGTCGAGCTGTGCCTGTTCGACGAGGACGGCAACGAGGAGCGCATCCCGGTCGAGATGACGACCGCGTTCCACTGGCACGTCGAGCTGCCCGGCATCGCCCCCGGACAGCGCTACGGGTACCGCGTCCACGGCCCGTGGCACCCCGAGGCCGGCCACCGGTTCAACCCGGCCAAGCTCCTGCTCGATCCGTACGCCCGGGCGGTCGACGGCGTCCACGACACGGCGTCGAACACCAGCCTCCCGTACGTGCCGGGCGGCGACGACCAGGACCTCCACCGCGACGACATCGACAACGCCGCCGACGTCCCCAAGGGCGTGGTGGTCGACCCCGCGTTCGACTGGGAGGACGACGCCGCGCCGGGCACGCCGTTCGAGCAGAGCGTGATCTACGAGGTCCACGTGAAGGGCTTCACGAAGCGCCACCCCGAGGTCCGCCCCGACCTCCAGGGGACCTACGGCGGGCTGGCATCCGACGTGGCCATCGCCCACCTCACCGACCTCGGCGTCACCGCGGTGGAGCTCCTGCCCGTGCACCAGATCGCGCCTGAGGGGTTCCTCGCCGACAAGGGCCTCACCAACCACTGGGGCTACAGCACGATCGGCTACTTCGCCCCCCACAGCGGATACAGCGCGACCGGCACCGGAGGCGAGCAGGTCCGCGAGTTCAAGGGGATGGTCAAGGCCCTGCACCGCGCCGGGATCGAGGTCATCCTCGACGTCGTCTACAACCACACCGCAGAGGGCAACCACCTCGGCCCGATGCTGTCGTTCAAAGGCATCGACAACGTCTCGTACTACCGGCTCACCGAGGAGGACCCGCGCTACTACCTCGACTTCACCGGTACCGGGAACACGCTCGACGTCCAGCACCCGAGCACGCTGCGGTTGATCACCGACTCGTTGCGCTACTGGGTGGAGGAGTGCCACGTCGACGGCTTCCGCTTCGACCTGGCGTCCACCCTGGCGCGCGGCCTCTACGACGTGGGCCGCCTGTCGAGCTTCTTCGACGTGATCCACCAGGACCCGGTGCTGTCGACGGTGAAGCTCATCGCCGAGCCGTGGGACGTCGGGCCCGGCGGCTACCAGGTGGGCCAGTTCCCCGTGCTGTGGGCCGAGTGGAACGGCATCTACCGCGACGCGGTGCGCGACGTGTGGAGGGGCGAGGAGTCCATGGCCACGCTGGCCACCCGGCTCAGCGGATCGACCGACCTCTACGACGGCGACGGCCGGACCCCGACCGCCTCCATCAACTTCATCACCGCCCACGACGGGTTCACCCTGGCCGATCTGGTCTCGTACGACCACAAGCACAACGAGGCCAACGGCGAGGACAACCGTGACGGAGCCGACGACAACCGGTCCTGGAACTCGGGCGCCGAAGGACCTTCCGCAGACCCGGAGATCAACGCCCGTCGGGAACGCCGCCACCTCGGCCTGCTGGCCACCCTGCTCCTCAGCCAGGGCGTCCCCATGGTGCTGGCCGGCGACGAGATGGGTCGCAGCCAGGGCGGAAACAACAACTCGTGGTGCCACGACGACGAGATCAGCTGGATCGACTGGGACCAGCGCACCTCGGGCGAGCGGTTGCACTCGATGGTTCGACGCCTGATCGCCCTCCGGCGCGCCGAGCCCGTCTTCCGGCGGCGCTCACCGCTGCGAGGAGAGCCCCTCGAGGACGGCCGCCTGCCCGACGCCTGGTGGTTCCGCGCCGACGGCAAGCGCATGACGGTCGCCGATTGGGACGACGGCGAGCGCCGTCAGGTGGGCCTGTTCCTCAACGGCGACGCCATCCCCGATGCGAATGCCGACGGTGAACGGCTCCGCGGCAGCTCGTTCCTGGTGCTGCACAACACCGGCGGCGACGACGCCACGTTCCGCCTCCCTTCCCGTCGCTTCGGCCGCCGGTGGACCGTCGAGATCGACACGTCCGACGTCGATGCCCAGCCCGGCGAGTCGTCGGCCCGGGCCGGCGACGAGGTTCTGCTGCACGCCTTCAGCGTGGTCGTGCTGCGACGCGTCACATGACTGGACCCGACTCGTTGATCCGCCAGCCGTTGGGACTCCGGCCCGCCGAGGACGGAGGCTTCGTCGCTCGCATCTGGGCCCCCGACGCGTCGAAGGTCAGCGTCGTCCGACCAGATCGCACCTCGACCGTCGCCGGAGCGCCGGGGAGCCACGGCGCGTGGGAGATCGACCTGCCGGACCTCCGCCACGGCCATCGCTACCTGATCGAGGTGGACGGGCAACGGTGGCGAGATCCCTGGTCACGCTGGCAGCCCGACGGGTGCGACGGACCGTCGGCCGCCGTCGACCCGGCCGTGATCGGCGCCACGCCCATCGGGCGCGGTGGTGCTCGCCCGGGCCGGCCCGACCTCGATCGAACATCGATGGTGATCTACGAGCTGCACGTCGGCGCCTTCACCCGGGGTGGCGGCCTGGCCGACGTGGTGCCCCACCTCCGCCGGCTGGTGGATCTCGGGATCACCCACATCGAGCTCATGCCCGTGGCCCAGTTCCCCGGCGAGCACGGCTGGGGCTACGACGGCATCTTCTGGTCCGCGGTGCAGCACAGCTTCGGCGGGCCGGAGGCGCTCGTCGCCCTGGTGGATGCCGCCCACCAGCGCGGCCTGGGCGTGATCGCCGACGTGGTCTACAACCACGTCGGCCCGACCGGCGGCGAGGTCTACCAGGCGTTCGGGCCGTTCTTCACCGACCGCCACCACACGGCGTGGGGCCAGGCCATCAACGTCGACGGCCCTGGGTCCGACGCGGTGCGCGAGACCATCTTCCAGGCCGCCGAGTGGTTCGTGCGGGACCTGGGCGTCGACGGGCTCCGGGTGGATGCCTGCCACGCCATCGTCGACCAGAGCGCTCGCCACCTGCTGGCCGAGCTCACCGATCGGGTCCGAGCGGCGCACCCCGACGCCCTGCTCATCGCCGAGAGCGGCCTCAACGATCCCCGCACCGTGCAGCCCGAAGCCCAGGGAGGTTGGGGGTTCGACGCCGACTGGGCCGACGACTTCCACCACAGCCTGCGATCACTGCTCACCGGCGACCACCGGGCCTGGCTCGGCGACTTCGGCACCGTCGAGCACCTGGCCCGTGCCTTCGGCGAGCCCTACCTCCACGACGGTCGATGGTCCGAGTACCGCCAGCGCCGCTTCGGCGCCCCGGGACGAGACGTCGACCCGAGTCGGTTCGTGGTCTTCTCCCAGAACCACGACCAGGTCGGCAACCGACCCTTCGGCGACCGCCTCCCCGCTTCGGCTCGTGCCCTGGCCGCCATGTGCGCCCTCCTCAGCCCCTACACGCCGATGCTCTTCATGGGTGAGGAGGTCGGTGAAGACGCGCCCTTCCTCTTCTTCACCGACCACACCAACGACTTCATCGCCGACGCCACCCGCGAGGGACGCCGTCGGGAGTTCGCCCATCTCGCGGAGACCGACCACCACGAGGTGCCCGATCCGCAGGACCCCACCACGTTCAAGACGTCGTGGCTCACCGCACCTCCCGACCCGGAGATCGCCGAGCTGTACCACCGCCTCCTGGAGATCCGCCGCACCCTCCCCCGCACCCACCCGACGGTCAGCTTCGATGAATCCGCTGGCTGGCTGCACGTCGACCTCGGTCCGCACCTGCTGGTCCTCAACCTCTCCGATTCGACGAACCGGATCGCTTGCCCGGCGGGACCGGTGGAGCTGGTCACGAGCCCGGGGTACTCCTGGACCGGGTCGGGCCCGACCACCAGCCTGATGCTCCCGCCGTGGACCGGGGCCCTGGTCACCCCTCGCTGACGGGTGGGCGCTCAGGCCGACGTTGCGTCGGAGTCCTCCTGCAGGCCGCGCACGTAGGCGGCCTGGCCGAGGTGTTGCAGGCAGTCGCTGATCACCGATACGAGGCGTGCCCCGGCGGTCACCGGCGGGTCCCACGATCGATCGACCACCTCGTCGAGCGCCCGATCGTCGAGACCTCGCAGGTAGGACAACGTCATCTCGTGGACGGCTCGGTGGTACCCGTCGAGCAGGTCGGCGGTGACGCCATCCAGGGCGGCAACCTCATCAGGCGTTGCGCCGTACCCGGTGGCGTCCCGCGGAAGCGACAGGTCGAAGCGGTCCACCCAGCCCTCGGTCTCCCAGATCGTCGGCAGGTCGGCGAGCTCGGTCACGTGGGTGTCCTGCACCCGGGTGAGGTGCCAGACCAGCCAGCCGATCGAGTTGGCCGACGGCGTCGGGTGATGGGCCAGCGCCTCGGTCGACGCGCCATCGGTGGCCTTGGCAACCAGCTGGCGGATCCGCCCGAAGGCGTCCACCAGCAGCTGGGCGGCAGCTGTCGTGTCGGGTTGCTCGTCGGTCATGGGTCAGGCCTCCTGGCTGTCGGTCGCGTCTTCGGTTTCGGTCGCGTTCTCGGTGTCGGCTGCCGCTCGCTTGCGGCGCTTGCCCTCGTGCATGGCCTGGACCCGGCCAGGGGCGATGGCCCGGCCCTCCTCGACCAGGTCGGCCGGCAGCACCTGACCGCCCGAGATGTCGGCCAGCCACGGGCCGATCTGATCCAGCTGATCGAGCACGGTGCGGATGGTGAAGTCACGCGGCGACACGTCGTCGAGGTCTTCCCAGCGCACGGGAAAGGACACCGGAGCGCCCTGCCGGACCCGAGGGCTGAAGGCGGCGACCACCGTGGCCCCACCGACCCGGGTGGCGTCGATGAACACCTTCCCCTCACGGTCCTCCTTCATGAAGGCGGTGGTGGCCGTCACCGGATCGAGGACCTCGACCCGTGCCGCGATGGCGCGGGTGGCGGCGGCCGCTTCGTCGACCGCGGCTCCCGCGATGGGCACGTACACGTGGACGCCCTTGGCCCCACTGGTCTTGACCACACCGGTGAGCCCGATCCCATCGAGCACCTCCCGCACCAGGCGAGCAGCCCGCACCGCGGCGGTGAAGCCGTCGCCCTCCGGCGGGTCGAGGTCCAACACGAGATGGGTGGGGTGGTCGGGCTCCTCTGCGGTGACCAGGGTCGGGTGGTATTCGATGGCCCGCTGGTTGGCGAACCAGAGCAGCGTCCGACGGTCGTCGCAGAGGGCGTAGGCCACCTCGCGCTTGGACGCCTCGGCCCAGAACCCCACCGTCTTCACGAAGTCCGGCGCCGACTTCGGGACGTTCTTCTGCATGAACGCCTCCTTCCCCCGGTGGACCCGGATCACCGAGAGGGGCCGGCCCCGCAACTCGGGCAGCAGGTGGTCGCTGATGCCGTCCAGGTAGTCGACGAGGTTCTTCTTGGTGGCCTCCGCGCCGTCGAACAGCGGCGCGTCGAGGTTGGTGAGGTCGACCCCCTCGCGGGTCTCGTCCACCTTCCGGCTCGGGCTCACGCCGTCCGGTCTATCGGAGCGCACGCCGGATGGCGACGACGGCATGCACCAGCTCGGGCCCTAGCGGCCGCAGACACGTCTGAGCGTTCGCGCTCTCGGGTAGCAGCGAGCATGACCACCGCTGATCAAGACCACGACCTCCCCGACTCCGATGCTGCGCCCCGACGCGACGGGCTCGGCAAGGGCGAGGTTTCAGACAAGGGCGGCGACTCGGATCCGGCGGCCGCCGCCAGCTCCGAGCCCACGGGCGAAGATCAGGCGGCCCGGAATCGAGACGAGGAGTCACCGGCCTGAGGGCTGGAGCCCCACCGCGTCACGACGTCCACCCCGCATCGGTGGGTCCGGCCGGCTCGATCCAGGTGACCGACAGCGGGCCGAGGTCCAGCGCCGCGGACCTCGACGGGTCCACACGGGGTTCAGACGTGGCGTCCACCGCTGCGGATCACGTTCAACACCACCACGGCGAGGATGATGGCAACGAGGACGACGAGCAGGGTGTACAGCATGTTGGGCTCCTTGTACGGGGGGGTGTGGAACTGCGCAGTCCTCTACCCACCCGGGCCAACAGTCAGACACCTCGTTGCACCCGACACCCGGTGTCAGCGGTCGTCGACGGGGTCCTCGACGTTGAGCTCACGGACGAGGCCGGTGACCTCGAGCAGCCGGTGGATCCGCCGGAGGGGCCGGTGGATCGTGACCGATCCGCCCTTGACCCGGGCGGCGTCGTGCAGCTTGACCAGTCCGACGATGCCGCGGGAGTCGAGGAACGTCAGCGAGGCGAAGTCCAACACGATGTTGCGCGCCTCATGGCGGTCGAGCTCCTCGATCCCCCGTCCGGTGAGCAGCGGTGCGGACTGCATGTCCAATTCGCCGCTGAGCCGGATGACCACGGTGTCACCCACGACGTCGACCTCGAGCCCGAGGTGGTCGTCGGTTCCGCGGGCGTCGCTCATGGTGCCATCAGATCCATGGTTCGACCTTATGTCCACCTCTTCTCCACCGTCATCCGGTGTGTCCACTTCGGTGCCCATGGCGGGGTCGGGGTGTTTCGGCTCGACCCGAACCGGGCATCGAACCGCCATGACCCCGCCGACCCAGGTGTTCGACGTGTTCGACGACGCTGGCGGCGAGGACTTCTCGCTGGGGGTGGAGGAGGAGTTCCTCCTCGTCGATGTCGACACCCGTGAGCCACGTCCCGACGCCGACCGCGTGCTCGATGGCATCGCCACCCCGCCCGGCGCCGCCATCGGTGCCGAGCTGAAGCGATCGCAGCTCGAGACCGGCTCGGCGGTGTGTCGGGATCTCCCCGAGCTCCGCTCATCCATCGTCGAGCTGCGCCGGACCCTTGCGGCTTCGGCTGCCGCGCACGGGGCCGAGATCGTGGCGACCGGCACCCACCCGTTCGCTCGGTGGAGCGACGACGGCGGCATCACCCCCGACGCCGAGTACCTCGAGCTCGAGTCGACCTACGGCTTGTTGACCGTGGAGCAGACCGTGTGCGGGTGCCACGTGCACGTCGGCGTGCGCGACCCGGATCTGGCCATCGAGGTGATGAACCGGGTGCGAACCTGGATCCCCCTGCTGGTGGCGCTCTCGACCAACTCGCCCTACTGGATGGGTCACGACAGCCGCTACGCCAGCTTCCGCACCCAGGTCTTCCACCGGTGGCCGACGGCTGGCATCCCGGAGCACCTGGAGGATCGAGCGGCCTACGACCGGGTGGTGGGCGAGCTGACCTCGACCGAGGCCATCGACGGCCCTGCCCGCCTCTACTGGGACGTCCGTCCGTCGGCCCGGTACCCGACGCTGGAGTTCCGGGCCTGCGATGTGCTGACCACCATCGATGAGAGCGTCGCCATCGCTGCCATCATCCGAGCTCTGGTGGAGACCTGTCACGGCGCGGCGGTCGCCGAGGTTCCCTATGAGCCCCCGCGCCCGGAGTTGCTTCGCTCCGCCCTCTGGCGAGCGTCGCGGTTCGGCATGTCGGGCAAGCTCATCGACGTGGGGGCCAAGCGACTGGCACCCGCCCCCAAGGTGCTCGGCGGTCTGCTCGAGCTGATCGGGCCCAGCCTGGATGCGCGAGGCGACCTCGAGACGGTGGTGGCCACCCTCGGCTTCATCCTTCGTCAGGGGACCGGCGCCCAGCGCCAGCGCCAGGCTCGGGGCCAGGGCGACCATCCCCAGGGCCTGACCTCGGTGCTCGACCGGGTGGCCACCGCCACCACCGCCGGCACCTGAGCGCAGCGACGGGCCTCGATCGCTACGGCGAGGGTGCGTAGGTGCCGGTCACGGTCGCACCGTTGAGGTGGCTCACCGGGACGTTGGTCTTGCACGACGGGGTGACGTAGCCGGGCACCGGCCCGAAGCACACCTGGTAGAGGCCGGTCGGCTCGTCGGTCCACACGCCCCATGCATCGGCGACGTGGCCGTTGACGGTGATGTTGGCCGGCACGGCCGGGCTGGTGATGACCCGAAGGAACCCCTTCAACACGTACGTGCCGGTCACCGACGTCGTGGCGCCGTCGGTGATGTTGACGGTCTGACATCCCGGTGCGGTGGCGCTCGGTGCCTCACCGAAGCAGACCTGGTGGGAGCCGACGGGGAGCTTGAGCCAGGTGAGACCCCACGCGTCTCGAGGCTGGCCGTCGACCGAGATCATGGCGCCGACCGGCGGGTCGGTGACCGCGCGCAGATACCCGAACGGGTCGGTGGGTCCGACGGCTGCAAGGTCGGCGACGAAGCTCCCCGTGGTGGTGGCCGTGGCGCCGGGCGAGACGCTGACCGCACGACAGGCCGGCGCGTCGTAGTGCGCGACCGCGCCGAAGCAGACGTTGTAGGTCCCGGCCGGGACCTCGGTCCACATGCCCCAGTCGTTGCGGGCCACCCCGGCGACGCTGATGGTCGACGGGAGCGCCGGACTGGTGAGCACGCGGAGGAACCCGTCCGGGCTGTAGGCGCCCTGCACCGACGAGGTCGAGCCTCGCTTGGTGTTGACCGTCTGGCACGACGGCGCCGCATAGCCGGCGACCGGGCCGAAGCAGACCCGGTGGGGGCCGACCGAGAACTGCGGCCAGTTCAGGCCCCACGTGTCCCGCGGGACGCCGTCGACCTCGATGTCGGCGGGCAGTGCGGGGCTGGTGGTCACCCGCAGCAGCGGGAGCGTGGTGGCGAGGCTCACCACTCGGTCGTTGCCACTGTCGGCCACGTAGGCGTTGCCGGCCGAATCGATCGCGACGCCGTCGGGGTGGTTCAGCCCAACGAACTCGAGGACGGTGTAGGCGGCACCGCCGGCCGGGACCTCGACCACCCGGTTGTGCCCGGTGTCGACGACGAACACGTCACCCGACGGATCGACCGTGATGCCGCCGGGGTACGACAGCGTGGGGAAGTCGAGCTCGATCTGGGGCCCGATGTTCCCGGGGACCTCCAACACCTTGTTCGTGGCGTAGTCGGTGGCGTACACGTTGTCGTGGCGATCGACCGCAACGCTGTAGGGCGTGACCAGTCCCTGGAAGTGCACCGTCTCCTGCATCTGGACACCGCTGCTCAGCTCCTCGACCCGGCCGTTGCCGGTGTCGGCCACGAACAGGTTGCCGGCGGCGTCGACCGCCACCCCGCCGGGACCGTTCAGGCCGACGAAGGGCAGTGTCTGCTGCGGTCCGCCCCCGGCCGGAAGCTCGACCACCCGGTTGTTCCCCCGATCGGCCACGAAGACGTTCCCGTCCTTGTCCACCGCGACCCCGAACGGCAGGTTGAGCCCGCTGAAGCCCAGGACCACCGGACTGGATCCGTCGGCCGGGACCCGCAGCACCCGGTTGTGGCCCTCGTCGGTCACGTACAGGTCGTCCGATGGGCCGATGGCCACGCCGTACGGGAAGCTGAGCCCGTTGAGCCCCACGTTGCTGTTGGTCCCCGTGCCTGCCGGCAGCTCGACCACCCGGTGGTTGCCCCCGTCGGCAACGTAGACGTTGCCTTGACCGTCGACATCGCAGA
>Ga0209023_10003537_pt1 | contig 18569 bp, 14 predicted proteins | sample LakOneMetagenome_FD_187468 | JGI IMG/M metagenome (GOLD analysis project Ga0209023, IMG submission 187468) | Freshwater and sediment microbial communities from Lake Erie, Canada (SPAdes) (version 2) | ecosystem: Environmental > Aquatic > Freshwater > Lentic | place: Lake Erie, Canada...
CAATTAACCGTTTAAGTGAGAGAGTGTGGGCGGTAATCATAGGGAGTTCATTCGGGCTAAATCGAATATCCAAAGGTTTGAATTGAATCACTAATTCTTGCAGCAAAATATTGATATTGGTTTCTTGAAGCGCTTCATCGGAACCATCTCGCATATACGAAATAAACTGACTCAAAATGGCATCCATATCATCGACATCATAGATCATACCTTCTTTCAGAAAGTCTTCATCTGCCATCATTTCCGCACTTAAACGAATTCGGGTCAGTGGGGTGCGGAGATCGTGTGAAATCCCTGCAAGCATGATTTGGCGATCTCGTTCGGTTTGTTCAAGCGTATAAATCATATGGTTAAATGCTTGGTTAACCTCACGAATTTCTTGCGGGCCGTGGTTGGTTTCTAGATATGCGGCTTTGCCTGTTTTACTATAATTATTGGCAGCATTTTGTAGTCGACGTAATGGACGATTAAGCTGTCTGACTAAGGTTAAAATAATGGCTGCAGCGATGAGTGGAATACCCAATAACCAGCCTAAAATAAGTTCAGGGCTGTAATTGGCGTAGGTATGTAACGGTTCTCTGACCCAATTCCCGTTCATTTCAGGGGTTTGTACCCAAATTCTCGGGCTAGGTTTAAACTGAAAGTAGACCGTGACATTCTTCATCTTCAACTCTTTTGCGAGTTGACGTTCAACACGGTTCGTGAAAAAGTCTGCGATAATTTTATCTTTCACATTTGGATATTCTTTAGGATCAGTGACATATTCCACACCCACTCTTTGTTTTAACCATTCATCAATATCGAGTTGAACTTCATCGTGATAAATCTGTAAGCGTGGATTATTGATCATTTCCAATTCAACAGCTAAAAATTTTGCATGCTGTTGAATTTCTGGTAAGTAGAGTGTTTTCCAAAAAAACCATAAAGACATGAATAGACTGAAAAAAACTACGAACAAAACCAAAACCGTGGTACGCATTGCTGCTGAACGGGGTTTGATTTTGTCTAAAAAGCGTTCCCAAGGCGTACGTTTTCGCTCTCGGTAGGCAACAAATTCAGTAAAGTCTTGTGGATCTATGGGGTCTAGTTTCACTGATATATCCAAATATTTTGCAGATTAATTAAATATCAATGTTTAAAAATATATTCTATTAAAAATAACGAAATCCCATGATTCAACAGGATTTTGCTGTTTAGTATTGGCAAAATAAAATAAGCCTATCGAAATAGGCTTATGCAAACTTAAATATTATTCAGCACCATCTGGAACGAATACATAACCGACGCCCCAAACCGTTTGAATATAACGTGCACGGGCAGGATTTTCTTCGATCAAACGACGCAAACGTGATACTTGGACATCAATAGAGCGTTCCATAGCACCCCATTCACGACCACGTGCAAGATTCATTAACTTGTCACGGGTGAGTGGCTCACGTGGATGTTGTACCAATGCTTTTAAAACTGCAAATTCACCTGTAGTGAGGGTAACAACCTGTCCTTCACGCGTTAAAGTACGTGTCGAAAGATCAAGTGACCATGGGCCAAATGAAACGACTTCTACGTTTTGGCTTGGCGCACCTGGAACTTCACGCACTTGACGACGTAAGATCGCGCGAATACGTGCCAATAACTCATTTGGATTGAATGGTTTTGGTAAATAATCATCTGCACCCGCTTCAAGACCTGCAATACGGTCAGAATCGCTACCACGTGCTGTGAGCATGATGATCGGTGTATCAATATTCGATTGGCGCAAACGACGACAAATGCTTAAACCATCTTCTACAGGAAGCATGAAATCTAAAACAATCAATGAAAATAGTTCACGTTGTAGTAAACGATCCATTTGTGTTGCATCGTGTGCAGTTTTAACAACAAAACCTTTATCTTCCAAAAAGCGCTGCAAAAGGGTACGCAAACGCACATCATCATCGACAACTAAAATGCGTTCGACACGGTCAGTTTCGTTTTGTACAACATCTGTATTTTCAGCAGGTACAACCAAACTCATGATGCACTCCCTTAATATTGTAAATTATGACGATCGTTAATCTCAGTATAATGCCTAAGTTCTTGTTAAGACTATGTATCAAATTGCTCAAAATTACAATTTTAAGCCTGTTTTGAAACCAAAAAACAACATGTTGAAATTATCGAGCTCATTCTATGTTTATAAATAAAAAGATATAACATTTGCAAATGAAAAATTGATGTATTTTGATAATAAGTTTTTGTTTAAGCGTATATATTCATCATTTTTTATCATTAGAAATACAAGCAACGGTCATTAACCTATTGGAATGATTTTTAAGTCATATTCAAATCGATGATATTCAAACAGGTATACACGATAATTTTGAATTAAAAAAGCAATATTACTTTGTATTTTTAATTAAAGAGAAAAGTAAAATGAGCAGTATGTAAAGTTGATTTACCAAGCCATTATTTTTGAAATTGTGTGAAAATACCTAATTACACTGTAAAAATTTAAGAAAAACGATCTTTAATCATTTTTTTCACTGCTAATTTGTAAAACAATTGTGGATTTTATGGTCTTGGTCTTTATAATCACTAACTTTTAGTCCTTATCCTTGTGGAATTAAACACGATGACTGACTTAGTTCAGCAGTTGGCAAGTGAACTTGCCGTACGTCCAAACCAAGTAGAAGCTGCCATTAAACTGATTGATGAAGGTTCTAGTGTTCCATTTATTGCACGTTACCGTAAAGAAGTAACGCAGGGCTTAGACGATACACAATTACGCCAACTTGATACACGTCTTGTTTATTTACGTGATTTGTTTGAGCGCCGTGAAAAAGTAATCGAATCTTTAAAAGAACAAAACAAGTTATCGGATGATTTACTTGCACGCGTGAATGCTGCGGAAACAAAAAATGCATTAGAAGAACTTTATGCACCTTACCGTCCGAAACGTACCAGCAAATCATTTAAGGCAAAAGAAGCAGGCTTAGGTCCAATTGCTGAAAAAATTCTCAGTGAAAATGTTGATCCAACAGAAGCATTGGCAGGTTTTAGCCATGAAGATTATGCAGATGTAGAAAGTCAGTTGGATGCGATTCAGCACATCATCATCGATGAGTGGGCGCAAAATATTGCATTGACGACGGATCTTAAAACAACGTTTGCCAAAACAGCGGTATTAAAAAGCTTAGTGGCTTCTGATGAGAAAAAAGAAGTTGGTAAGAAATTCCGTGATTACTTCGATTTTTCTGAAAATTTGAATAAAGTACCTTCACATCGTTTATTGGCAATGCTCCGTGGTCGCCAAGAAAATGTATTAGGTCTTAAAGTTGATGGCCAAGATGATGCGCCATTGATTCGTATTGAAACTGAATACGATCTTGAAACGGTTCAACCACAAGCTCGTCAAGATTTCTTAAAGCAAACTGCAAAACTATTCTGGTTAGGTAAAGTTCGTCCTACGATTGAACATTCATTACTGACAGAAAAACGTCTTGCTGCCGAAGCTGAAGCAATGGATGTTTTTGCTGAAAACCTTCGTCATTTATTACTTTCAGCACCTGCGGGTTCACGTTGTACACTTGGTGTAGACCCTGGTATTCGTACAGGCGTGAAATTGGCAGTGGTGAATGAATCTGGTGATGTGGTTACACACAGCACGATTTATCCATTTGCACCAAAAGAAGATAAAGAAGGTTCAATTGCAGAACTAGCGCGTTTGTGTCGTGAATTCAATGTCGATTTAATCGCAATTGGAAATGGTACAGCGAGTCGTGAAACTGAAGCTGTTGTTGCTGAAATGATGACTGCAAACAGTGATTTAAAACTAACACGTGTTTCAGTATCTGAAGCAGGCGCATCAGTCTATTCAGCATCAGAATTGGCTTCTGCAGAACTACCTGACCTAGATGTATCTATTCGTGGTGCGGTGTCTATTGCACGTCGTTTACAAGATCCTTTAGCAGAATTGGTGAAAATTGATCCTAAATCGATTGGTGTAGGTCAATATCAACACGATGTAAACCAAACTGGTTTGGCTAAAACACTCGAAGCTGTGGTAGAAGACTGTGTAAACTCTGTGGGTGTGGATGTGAATACTGCATCTCCTGCAATTTTGTCTTATATCGCAGGTTTGAATAAATCTATTGCGCAACAAATCGTTGATTATCGTAAAGAAAATGGCCGTTTTGACAATCGTCAAGCTCTAAAAAATGTACCACGTTTAGGCGAGCGTACTTTTGAACAAGCTGCAGGTTTCTTACGTATTCAAGCGGGCTCAGAACCGTTAGATGCATCTGCTGTTCACCCAGAATCTTATGGTTTGGTGAATAAAATTGTTGAAGCAAAAGCAACAACAGTAAAAGATATCATTGGAAATACTGAAATCATTCGTCAAGTACAAGCTGAAAGTTTTGTTGATGACACTTTTGGTCTTCCAACGATTCAAGATGTATTGAACGAACTTGAAAAACCAGGTCGTGATCCTCGTCCTGAATTCCGTACAGCGAAGTTCCGTGAAGACATCACAGAAGTCGCTCAGTTGACTGAAGGTCTACAATTGGAAGGTGTGATTACCAATGTGACCAACTTTGGTGCTTTCGTTGATGTGGGTGTGCATCAAGATGGTTTAATTCACATTTCTGAACTTGCGAATGAATTTGTTTCTGATCCGCATAAAGTGGTAAAACCGGGTCAAATCGTTCAAGTGCGTGTTTTAACTGTAGATGCTGAACGTAATCGTGTCAATTTATCTATGCGCCCAGAAGGTTCAGAAGCACCTGCTAAAGCATCTCGTCAAAAACGTGAGTTCAATAACAATGAACAACGTGGTGAGCGTAAGCCACAGGCGAAACGTCCACAAGGTGCTCGTCCAAACCATGATAAAAATCATGACAATAAAGACAAGTCACCTCGTCATGGCAATAAACCGCAAGCAGCAAAACCACAAGAAAATAAAATTGGTGGTTTAGGTGCGTTGTTATTACAAGCAGGGATTAAAGGTTCGAAATAAGTTTGGTTGAAGACCTATTTAATTGCAAAGCAGTAATCAGCATTAAAGTAGGCAGAACTAAAGTATAAAAAGCCGAATAATCAATAAATCAAAAAGCCTCTTCGGAGGCTTTTTGATTTATAGGAATGCGTATTCAATAGGACTTGGTTTTTTAAATAAAATACTCAGTTTTTAAATAAAAAGTATCCCCAATAAGCAGTTACGGGAACAAAAAAGATTAAAAGCTGAATCTGTAATTCTTCTTCTAGGGTATAACCATGAGATAACCCAAGACGCAAATTCCAAAATACAACCCCAGCCCAAATCAAACTAAAAATGATACCTGCGATAATTTGGAATTTTTTAGGTATAAAACTCATTAAAGCGAAATCAATACAAAGACCTATGGCAATAATTATCAGCGTACGCATATATTGTTCCAGAGGTTCTATCAATACATCTTATATTCATAGCACCTCATATCATAAAATTTAAGAATAAGAAGTTGGGGGATTAACGAGTGGTATAACCACCATTTGCAAAAATGGTCTGACCTGTAATCCACCAGCCATCCGTCACCAAAAAGCGTACTAAAGGCTCAATATCTTCAATTTTAGTCAAACCACCTAATGCAGCAGCTGATTTATGATAGGCCACAGCTTCAGGTGCTTCCTGACCGTAGAAGAAAGGGGTATCCATTGGGCCAGGAGCGACCGCAGTCACTGAAATACCACGCTCACCAAACTCTTTAGATGCAGCGCGTGTATAGTGTTCTACAGGGGCTTTTAAGCCTTCGTATGTGGAATATAAACCTGTATAAGCAGCTAAAAGACTGGTCACAATTGAACAGATTTTTCCATTATTATTTAAGTATTTACCTGCGGATTGAATAAAGAAATAAGCAATCTTATTATTGACATCATTCATGGAATCAAACTCTTGTTCAGTTGTATCCACAAAAGGTTTTTTCAATACACGACCTACTGTATTAATGGCAATATCTACACCGCCAAAGGTTTCTTTAGCAAGAATAAATAAACGGTCAATTTCTTGAATATCAGACAAATCTGCTTGGACAAGGACGGCTTTTGCACCTAATTTTTCAACATCAGCGAGAGTTTGTTCAGCATCTGCTAATGTTGCGGCACTATTGTAATGAATGACGAGGTTTGCACCATGTTCTGCAAATTTACGTGCAATCAGACCACCTAAATTTTTTGCTCCGCCTGTAATAATTGCTGTTTTACCGTTTAAAGAATGTTGTGTCATTTTTATTGTCCAATTAATGTATAAAAACAATGAATGATTGTATGAGCTATTTTTTATACGAAATAGTAAGTAGAATTGAATGGACTGTTCGAATAAATTGAATAATAAAGATGGATAAAATTGAGCGTTTAAAAATATTTTGTTTAGTTGCTGAAAAACAATCATTTGCGCAAGTTGCAAATCTATTAAATCTTCCACGTTCAAGTATTACTTATGCGGTGCAATCACTTGAAAAAGAATATGAAGTATTGTTATTGAATAGAACAACGAGAAAAGTAAATTTAACCAATGATGGTGTTTTGTTCTATCAAGAAGTTCGGCAACTGATTATCCAATCTGAAGAATTAAACAAATTTAAATTACAGAATCGTGAAGATGTTGGACAAATCAAAATTGGTTTGCCGATCAGAATGGCGACACAATATCTAATCCCTCATTTAGATGAGTTTTATCAAAAGTATCCTCAAGTTAGAGTTTTAATACACAGCAATGATGATTTTTCTAATTTGATCGAAGAGCGTTTGGATTGTGTGGTACGAGTAGGCAATGTGAATGAAGGGCATTTAATTGCTCGCCCGATTGCGCAAGTGGATTTGTTTACAGTTGCTTCAACACGTTATCTTCATCATTATAATGATGCGATTCATATAGATATGCTGAAAATGGGGTATGCACAAAATCATTCTATGATTGCATATCAACTTAAAAACAATGACTCAGGATGGAGTCAGTTGGTGTTTCAAGATCGACAAATTGAGTTGCCTTATCGGCTCTCGGTTGAAGATACAGAAAGTTATTTACAGGCAGGCTTACAAGGCTTGGGGATTTTTCAAATACCTGCATTTGATGCAATTCCATTTATACATAATCAGAAATTAGTCAGAATTTTAGAAGAAGAACCGTGTTTTAAGCTCGATATTAATTTCTTATTTTTAGAGCGTAAATATCGACCGAGTTATTTTCAATATTTTATTATTTGGTTGGAAAGCCTACTTAAAAGTAAGCTTTCCATTTCATTATGACTCTTTATTTTATAAATTTTTATTCAAAGTGATTGACTGCTCGTCAATCTTACCAATGTTCACCTGGGAATAGGCGTGCATAAGCACGTTGTACTAGGTTTAACTTTTGTGGCTCGCCTACAGAAGCAGTAGAGCTTGGGAATAAGTTAAAACCAATCGACATCAATTTGTTATTGATTTCAGGTGCAATTGAATAAGTGATTGATGCTAAACGACCTAAGTTTGTTGCGACTTTCTTCGGACGTTTCACAATTGCAAATGCCACTAAATCAGCTGCTTGTTCTGGTGAAAGTGTCGGTACATATTTATAAATTTTCGTTGGTGCAATCATCGGAGTACGCACTAAAGGCATATAAACCGAAGTAATTGCAATTTTATGCGAATGAACTTCAGCAGATAGGCAACGACTGAAAGCATCTAACGCAGCTTTTGATGCAACATAAGCAGAGAAGCGAGTAGCATTTGCTAGAACACCAATCGAGCTGATATTGATAATTTGACCGTCTTTACGAACCATCATTTGTGGTAAAACATTCAAGACCAAGCGAACTGCACCGAAGTAGTTGAGTTGCATAGTACGTTCGAAATCATGGAAACGATCTACAGATTCATGTACAGCACGACGGATTGAGCGACCTGCATTATTGATTAAAATATCAATATGATCCACAGATGCAATAATCTGTTTAGATACTTCATCAATGGCATTCATATCGTTTAAATCGCAAGGGAAAATATCAGCCTGACCACCTTCAGCAATAATTTCAGCTTGAACTTCTTTTAGAGTTTCTTCTGTACGAGAGACTAAAAGTACGTGTGCACCTGCTGCAGCGAGTTTTTTTGCAACTGTTAAACCGATACCACTCGATGCACCTGTAATTAGTGCAATTTTACCTTGAACTTTTGATTGAAAAAGTTGCTCTAATTTTTGATTCATAGCTGTTTCCCTGATTTACTGGAATGAATATATGGGCTGTATTTGTTGTTTCGGGGCGATCATGGCTTTGTATAAAAGGTGATCAGATTTATTGGGCGCAATAATATACAAAAAAAATAAAATTACTAGGCTTAAGTTTATGAATTTACAAAATATTTATAGAGTAAATGCTCTATAATTTTTTCACTTATTTAGTGATTTTTACCATATCTTGCAGAACATTAAAAGCGAAGATGTAGGTGAAAAGGCTAAAAAATAATCAAATAAATTCAAGAGAATATATTTCAGAACAGGTTGGAAACAGAGCTGAACACAGCTCTGTTTATGAAAAAATAGTGTAATATTTTGCCATTATTTATGAAAAAGCGAGTTCATCGTACGCCTTTGTTAGCTCTTCCTTCGCAGGGGTATGACCTTGGTGGGCTGCTTGTTCAAGCCATTTTTCAGCATGACTATAGCTACGATCTAAACCAAGCTGTCCATTTAAATAGCTTAAACCCATTTTATATTGTGCTTCTTGATCTCCTCGCAAAGCGGCTCTGAGATAACACCACATCGCATTACGATTATCTGCTGAGTCTGAAGGAACTTCTTGAAATGAATTTTTGCTTTCAAAATCGTGCGCTTGAGATTTCTCTAAAGAGGCTTCTGAGACATTTTTTTCAAATGCGTAGCGAGATGTAGAATCTCCTAAAAAACGGTTCAAAATATGCACTAACATATACAACCTCCTTGCTAATCCATTAACAAAGTAAAAAAGAGAACTAATCGGAAAAATGATTAGATATAGTTAATTTAGCTTGTTTTTTGCACTTTGCAAATAACTAATTGTAAATTGTCAATTGCGTTTTGTATGTTTTTTATAATATGTAGTATTGTCATGAATGTTTATGAGATTTATCACGTCATATTTCGCATGCTCCCATTGTTTCATCATCATTTTGATGTAATTTTATTACACTGATTTATTTGTTATATTGCTTTCATTGCAATTTCCTATTTGGGCTAAACGTGTGAAGCGTTCAGGTTTTTTCATTACAGCAATATTGAGTCTGTTCATGTTCCAAAGTCTTTGGAATGTGGCTGCGGCTTTTTGCGGTCATGAAAGCTTGAAAATGACTCAGATTCAAAATGTTCAAACCCATTTTGGGCATCACGTTGCATTGCATTGTGAAAGCGATCGCAGTCATAAAAAACCATCTGGCAATATAGAGAATGGTTTAAATACCGATTTCCTGAATAATTTCCAAGATGATCATCGTGATCATTTGCCTTCTTTTGCGCACTTTATTGTAGCCGATGTACAACAAAAGGCTGATCAGCCTAGATCGGCTACTTATACCGAGCCTGCATTTATTGACTGGGAAAATTTGTACCAGTCACCTCATCTGTTTTTGCAAGATCCTCCTCCTATATCTGCCCCGCTATAAGGTGGGGTAGCCAAAAAATTGCCCACCACTAATTATTTCATTTAGTGGGGCATTCAAATGTCTAAAAATTTATGTCATGCAAAAGCCAGACGTAGCGCTGCGCTTAAATTATCTGTGATCAGTGGATTATGGATGGGGATTGTTTCATCTCCTTTTTATACAAATACAGCTTATGCAGATACACTGCAAAATCCACTGACATTGACTCAAGCGATTCAAAAAGTTGAACAGTATCAGCAGTCGCAAGATGTATGGAAAACTCAACAGCAAATTGCATCTGCGAATATAAAACAATCAAAACTGTGGATAAATCCTGAGTTGTCCATAGAGCAAACAGGCTTTGGTTCTGACCCGGAAAAAGAGCTTGCGATTGGTATTTCACAACAACTGGATTTATTTGGTCAACGTAAATCTGCGCAGAGACTGGCTCAAATATCTAAAGATCAAACAGATTTAAAGCAGAAGATTTATCAGGCACAACTTTCATTGGCTGTGAAATATTTATGGTCACAACTGGCTATTTTTGAGCTAGAACGCAATGTAGTTCAACAGCAACTAAAAGTCAGTGAAGAAAATCTGAATGCGATTCAAAAGCGTTATCAAGCAGGCAGTATTGCGCAGGTCGATGTGGATCGTGCTCGATTAAGCCATGCTGAAAATGAACGTTTATATCGCCAAGCAGATTTGCAAGTGCAAGTGCTGACACAGCAATTGTCGAATCTGTGGGGCGAAGTCGATAAATCTATTGCAATTGGTTTAAGCCCTCAATCTTTATGGCCTTCATCAACACCTCAACAGGTACAACAGTATCTTGCTGAAAATCTGTTTGAAAAATCACGTCAGTTACAAGTTTTAGAAGCCAAAGCAACAGTCGATCAGTTAAAAGCTTCTGCACGTCCCAATCCGACAGTGAATGTTGGGATGAGTAGAACCCAATCAGTTGAAACATCAACAGAAAGTGCATTGGTTATTGGCGTTTCTATTCCATTGAATATTTTCAACCGTCAGCAATATGGTGTACAGATTGCGCAAGCCAAACAGGATTTATTGGCGAAACAGCAGTTGTTTTATTTAAAACAAAATGCACTGCAAATCGGAACATTATTAACTGAATTACAGGGTTTAGAAGTGCAATTTCAGGCACTTGAGCAAACTCAACTTCCGCTTGCAACTCAGGTACAACATAAAACTTTGCAAGGCTTTAGTGCAGGAAAATTTGCAGTGACCGATGTGCAACAAGCGACTTTGCAATTGCAGGATGTACGCATGCGTAAGGTGCAATTGTTAAAAGGAGCTTGGCAACGAGCGATTGAAGCAGAGAGTTTGAGCTTAGGTGTCGAACCAAGTCAGGTTATGGCAAAGGATGCGGTTGCACAGATCAATCAAAGTTTATGGCAGGAAACACAAGCTTTACCGATTATTGGCGGGGGAAATTAACATGCAAAATCTACAAAATACTTTAAAAAACCAAAGCGGAAAAATCTCCCAAAAGCTGTTAATTATTATTGCACTCATCAGTACGGCATTACTGGCGATCGGGCTATTGATTTCAGGTAAAGATCAACCTACCAAAGCAGACGAGCATGGACATGCTGAAACTGAAGAACATGCACATTCAGAAGCTGAAAAAGAAGAAAAAGGACATGCGGAAAGCGAAGCAGAGCATGCTGAAACAATTATATTGACTGCCAAGCAAATGACGGAACAGGGTGTGCAGTTGGTGAAAGTTGAAATGGGTACAGTGACTAAATCAGCATCTTATCCTGCCAAAATTACAGTAAATACAGATCGTCAAGCACATGTATCTCCTGCGTTTAGTGGTCACGTCGAGACTGTGAATGTGGAATTGGGGCAGCATGTACAAAAGGGGCAAGCTTTGGCAACTTTACTGGTACCAGATCTGGTCGATCAACAAGCCAATTTACAAATTGTTCAAACCAATCTTGAGCTTGCTCGGCAAGACTATGAACGGGAACGTCAGTTGTGGTCGCAAGGTATTTCTGCCAAGCAAGATTATCAGCGTGCTTACAATGCTTATAGGCAAGCACAGATTCAACTACAGGCCACCAAGTCACGTTTATCGGCTTTTGGTGCAGCATCAAGTTCAAATGGTCGCTATGTATTAACTGCACCCATTTCAGGAATCATCAGTAAAAAAGATTTGGTGGTCGGTGAGAATGTTCAACTGGCGGATCAGCTCTTTATTATTGATCAATTGGATCAGTTATGGCTTGAATTTATTGCGCCAAATGCTGAATCTGCCGCACTTGCTCCAAATCAAAAGATTGAATTTAAATCCTTACAAACGGGCAATATTTTCACAGCACAAGTTCAAAGTTTAAATAGTGAAGCTGATGCACAAACAGGCCGTTTACAAGTACGTGCCAAAGTATTATCGAAAGCGGCTGAATTACGTCCGAATTTAATGGTCAATGTCCAACTTCAACAAGCGGGTTCAACGCAAGCACTCAGAGTTTTAAAAAGTGCGATTCAAAAGGTTGAAGGTAAGGATGTGGTTTTTATTGCATCTGAACATGATCAGAAAATTGAATTTAAAGCGCAAGCTGTGATTCTCGGGCAAATATCAGGTGATGGACAGTGGATTGAAATCCAGTCAGGTTTAGCTCAGGGGCAGCAATATGCTGCACAAGGTAGTTTTCTGTTGAAGTCTGAATTAGAAAAAGGAGAAGCGAGTCATGAGCACTAATGATTCTCCAAATTCTGAATCAAGTTCTAAATCAAATTCTGAATCTAGATCTAAATCAAATGCGCATTTAAACATTGATGTCAGTTCTGACGTAGATACCACATTACCTAAACCCGAAGGTTTATTTGATCGACTGATTCAATTTTCTATTCAAAACGCAATTTGGGTAATGCTGTTTATCATCGCTTGGATTGCCGTGGGAATTTACAGTTATCAAAAACTACCCATTGATGCTGTGCCTGATATTACCAATACTCAAGTACAGATTAATACGCAGGCAGCAGGTTTCACCGCTTTAGAAGTTGAACAACGGATTACTTATCCAATTGAAAATTCAATGGCAGGGTTGCCAAAGCTAGAGCAAACCCGTTCTATTTCTCGTTATGGCTTATCGCAAGTGACCATTATTTTTAAAGATGGTACAGATATCTATTGGGCAAGACAGCAGATTAATCAGCGTTTGCAAGAGGCGCAGGCGGAATTACCCAATAGCATTACGCCAACGATGTCGCCTGTTTCCACAGGGTTGGGCGAGATTTATCAATGGGTGATTAAAGCTGAGCCGAATGCGAAAAAATCCGATGGTACATTTTATACTGCAATGGATTTACGTGAAATTCAGGACTGGATTGTGCGTCCACAATTGCAACGTGTTGCAGGCGTAACTGAGGTCAATTCTATAGGCGGTTTTAATAAAACCTATGTGGTGACCCCTGACCTGAATCGTTTGCAACAATTGCAGATTCCAGTGACTGATTTACAAACCGCTTTAACTGAAAATAATGAAAACCGTGGTGCAGGCTTTATTGAAAATAACGGTCAGCAGATGACGGTACGTGTACCAGGAACATTGAACAGTATTGAAGATATTCAAAATGTCAGTATTGCACATAAAAATGGCTTTCCGATTCGAGTTGCAGATGTTGCCACGGTATCTATTGGGCATGATTTGCGGACTGGTGGTGCAACCTATAATGGCGAGGAAGCTGTACTCGGTATCGCCATGATGATGATGGGTGAAAATAGCCGAACAGTAGCGAAAGCTGTTGATGCCAAAGTCAAAGAAGTTCAGCAATCCTTACCGAAAGGTGTGGTGATAGAAACAGTTTATGACCGTACAGATCTTGTAGAACGGGCAATTCAAACTGTACAGAAGAACCTCGTAGAAGGTGCGATTCTGGTGATCATCATCTTATTCCTGTTTTTAGGAAATTTCCGAGCTGCATTGATTACCGCCTGTGTGATTCCTTTGTCGATGTTGTTCACTTTAGCGGGTATGGCAGAGCAAAAGATCAGTGCCAATCTGATGAGTCTAGGAGCTTTGGATTTCGGTATTATTGTGGATGGAGCAGTGGTGATTGTCGAAAACTGTATTCGACGCTTGGCTGAAGCTCAACATGCTAAAGGGCGTTTATTAACGAAACATGAACGCTTTAAAGAAGTTTTTCTAGCAGCTCGGCAGGCACGTCGTCCATTGATTTTTGGGCAATTGATCATTCTAGTCGTGTATTTACCTATCTTCGCTTTATCAGGTGTCGAAGCAAAGTTGTTCCATCCAATGGCGATGACGGTAGTGTTAGCATTGCTTGGCGCAATGATTCTTTCAGTGACCTTTGTACCCGCGGCTGTGGCTTTATTTGTCAAAGGTGAAGTGAAAGAAACAGAAAGTCGCTGGATGCTGTGGTTAAAGCGGAACTACGAAAAGTTGCTGAATATCGCTTATGAATTTAAATTCTTCGTGATCACACTTGCTGTATGTGTGCTTGTTTTAACGGGTGTTCTAGCAACAAAAATAGGTAGTGAATTTGCGCCGACTTTAAGTGAAGGTGATTTTGCGGTACAGCAAATGCGTTCACCGAGTACAGGTTTAGAACAGTCTTTACGTATGCAGGAAAATACTGAAAAGTTATTGCTGAAAGCATTCCCAGAAATTAAAGCCATATTTGCGCGTACAGGAACAGCAGAAGTCGCAACCGATGTTATGCCACCGAATATTTCTGATGCTGTGGTATTACTCAAACCACATGAGCAATGGCGTAATCCCGATGAAAGTATTGATGAATTACGACAACGGATGATTACTTTTCTAAGCACATTGCCTGGGAACAATAGTGAATTTTCTCAACCGATTGAGTTGCGTTTTAATGAGCTTATTTCAGGTGTGCGTAGTGATGTTGGGGTGAAAATTTTCGGTGATGATATGGAGGTTTTAAACCAACAAGCCAATCGTATCGCACAGCAAATCAGAAATATTTCAGGTGCTACAGCGGTCAATGTTGAACAAACTTCTGGCTTACCGCTAATTAATGTAGAAGTGAATAAAGCTGTTGCAGCGCAATATGGATTATCTGTGAAAGCCATTCAAGATTTAGTTGCAACTAGTGTTGGTGGGCAAAATGTTGGACAGATTCTACAAGGTGACCGTCGTTTTGACTTTGTGATTCGTTTAGATGATGCACAGCGGACACCTGAACATTTGGCTGTGTTGCCCATACAAACACCGAATGGTGGTTTGATTCAGCTTCAAGATGTAGCGAAAGTTGAAAATATTCTTGGCATAAATCAGGTGAGTCGTGAGGATGGTAAGCGCCGAGTGGTAGTCACAGCCAATGTAGAAGGACGTGACTTAGGTTCATTTGTGACTGAATTACAAGATGCGCTCTCTAAACAGGACATGCCAGCAGGGTATTGGTTGGATTATGGTGGCCAATTCGAAAACCTAACTTCTGCGAAAGCAAGAATGCAGTTGGTCGTACCTTTGGCGTTGATCACAATCTTTATTTTACTCATGGCCGTTTTTCATAACGTTAAGGAAAGCTTGTTGGTGTTCACAGGTGTACCTTTTGCATTATGTGGTGGCTTAGTCGCCTTGTGGTTACGTGACATCCCATTGTCGATGTCAGCAGGGGTGGGCTTTATTGCGCTGTCTGGTGTTGCTGTTTTAAATGGTTTGGTGATGCTGACTTTTATTAAAGAATTACGTCAACAGTTGGATATTTATCAGGCCACTTGGCAAGGTGCAATTCTACGTTTAAGACCTGTATTAATGACTGCATGTGTCGCTTCTTTAGGCTTTATTCCGATGGCTTTGGCGACAGGAACAGGTGCGGAAGTGCAACGTCCTTTGGCAACGGTGGTCATTGGTGGAATCGTTTCTTCAACCTTTCTGACTTTGTTGATTTTACCTGTGATTTATCGTTGGATGAATGAGGGAAAGAAGACTTAGTGTGATGATGTGGACTTAGTAAAAAGATGGTTGAGTGATAGATCATTCGACCATGATTTGCATGCTGAAATAGACTTAAAAGCATAATAGTTAGGGAAATACTCCTCTCTTTGAAAAGGAGAGGAGTATGTTTTGCAAGCTGAGGAATAAAATTTTTAGTGAATTGTGATGAGAATTGAGCGTGATGATTCAATTCATTATTCACATTTCTTATTGGGTTGATACAGGCAATACACTTAAACTAATAATGGTGTAGTACTGATTGATCGGTTTGGTTTTGGTGCCAAATGTTTCCCCAGCTTCAATTAAATATTGACCTGCATGTGGAAAAGTTAAAGTCGCTGAACCATCTGGATTGACTGTGACTTTTTGAGCTTGTTTATCGGTCTGTCCTTGCGCACGAATGAGAAGTTCAGCATTTTTAAAGGTTTGACCTGATTTTTTGATGGTGATTTGCACTGGTTGTTGAGCGTAAATGCTGTTGGGATGGGTTTTAAATTCAACTTGAATCGGTGAGGTGGTAATACCAGTTACAGGAGAGGTTTTATCTTTAGATACAAAGCTTTGAATTGACCATTCACGGCTAATTTCTACAGGTACTGGAACTTTTTTAAAGTCAGATGGAATGACATAGTCACGTTCAGCAATCGGGGTAGCTTGATCTGCTGGCATATCAAAGAACATTTTCCATTCTTTATTGTGTTGAACATATTTTAAAGGATAAGAAATCTGAGTAGAAATCTGATAGGTGCCCGAGTCTTTTAACGGTAAATCAAAAACAGTGGCACTTTTTAAATGTTCAGCTGTTTGAATTTCAGATTTAGTGTTGTTCGGCTGAATGATGGTAAAAGAAGGCTGTTTTAGTACATATTCTGTATTTAAAGCTTGTTCTGCATAAGCACTGATAACAGGAATTTGTGTATTTGCCGTGAGATAGCTTAGTGGCGCAACGTAAGGTTCATGGGCTTGTGCGACAGTGCAAAAAAGTGAGCTGAAAAGCAGGCTTGGAATGATATATTTTTTCATGTGACATTATCCTAATGCTTTAAAAGTTTGTTCAAACAAAGAGGTTATTGGTGAAAGAGTATATATGAGAATATTATTGTTTGATAATAGTTATCATTATTATCTTTAGTGTTTTAATCGAAATGGTCATAAAAAATAAACAACTCAAAGAGGTAGGTCATGGGTGAGCATGCGGGGCATGATCATAATCATGCGGTTGTAACAGAGGGCAATGCAAAGTTAACTTTTGCACTGGTATTAACTACAACATTTTTGATTATTGAAGTGATTGCAGGTTTTATAACGCAGAGTCTGGCTTTGTTATCAGATGCAGCACATATGTTTACTGATGCTGCTGCACTGGCTATTGCTTTAGTGGCAATTAAAATTGGTAAATTACCTGCCGATGATAAACGAACTTTTGGGTACCAGCGCTTTGAGATTTTGGCAGCATTGTTCAATGCCTGTATGTTGTTTATGGTCGCCATTTATATTTTATTCGAAGCCTATCAGCGATTTAGCCATCCTCCTGAAATTCAAAGTATGGGAATGATGATTGTTGCAGTGATTGGACTGGTCATTAATTTGATTTCGATGAAAATTCTATTCTCAAGCTCACAAGAGAATCTCAATGTTAAAGGAGCTTATCTTGAAGTATTGAGCGATGCTGTAGGTTCAATTGGTGTGATTATTGGTGGTGCAATCATCTATTTTACAGGATGGATGTGGGTTGATACGGTGATCGCGGTTTTGATTGGTTTTTGGGTGTTACCTCGAACGTGGATTCTATTAAAACAAAGCATCAATATTTTATTGGAAGGTGTGCCTGAAGAAATTGATATTGAAAGACTACGCAATGATTTATTGACCGTGAATGGTGTTGAAAGTATTCACCAATTAAAAGTTTGGGCGATTACTTCGAAGAATATCCATTTAACAGTACATTTATTTGCGCCTACTGCTGATCATAATCGAGTGTATCAGGATGCAATTGAAGTATTGAGCCATGAGCATGGTATTTCTGAAATGACCTTGCAAATTGAGGATGATCAATGCATCGCATGCGCACATGAATTAAAAGCGCATGATGTTCACGATCACGATCACGATCACGATCACGATCACGATCACGATCACGATCACGATCACGATGCGAAGAAGAATGAATTATAAATAATGCTAATAAAAAACAGCATCCATCTATAGTAATGAGTGCTGTTTTTTGATTGGACTTATTTTTTTAAATCTAAGAATTTAAAATAAACTTAGAAAATTAAATTTTCCATTGGTGATTACAATCACGACATTTCCATTCTTTATTGGCTTGCATGAAAGATTGCATGGAAATTTTAAAATCAGGAAGATCACGCCAAAATAATAGACCTGCAATCACTGTTGCAATAAACGCAACGACAGTGGCGATTTGTACAGTTGGTCCTGCACCATTGCCGAAAATCCACATCGCAATACTAATGACGACCAATAAGAGCAGAATAAAAAGCAAAGGGATTAAAAATACAAGGCTTTTAGGTACCACTGGACGTGCAGCAGGCTCATTGGCACTTGCAACAGGAATAATTTTCCGACTTTGACATTTTGGACATTGGTATTGCATGGTGGCTCCATATTTTTAATCTGACTGTCATTTTAATCGTAATTATGCAGAATGCAAAAGTCGTAAGAAAATGCCAAGAAAATCTTATCAATAAAATTTAGATAATAAAAAACCCAAGTCATAATGCTTGGGCTTTTTATAAGATGTCGCCATCTTGAATATGGCGTCCCTACGGGGATTCGAACCCCGGTTACCGCCGTGAAAGGGCGATGTCCTAGGCCTCTAGACGATAGGGACAAGTGAGGCAACACAACAGAGGATTTTAAAGTGGTGGAGCCAAGCAGGATCGAACTGCTGACCTCTACAATGCCATTGTAGCGCTCTACCAACTGAGCTATGGCCCCAGTCTGTGTGAGCGCAATATTAGGCATATTGCGCTCACA
>Ga0209023_10003538_pt1 | contig 18565 bp, 10 predicted proteins | sample LakOneMetagenome_FD_187468 | JGI IMG/M metagenome (GOLD analysis project Ga0209023, IMG submission 187468) | Freshwater and sediment microbial communities from Lake Erie, Canada (SPAdes) (version 2) | ecosystem: Environmental > Aquatic > Freshwater > Lentic | place: Lake Erie, Canada...
TGCAGCGAATAAACTCCACCCAATAAGCCCCCAAAGAACTCCGATTGGTGAAAGGACAAAACCGGATTTGCCCATCTCCATATGAAAGAGATTCGTGGTCAAATTCATCATTGGACCCGGCATCATCCAGACAAGGAGCGAGCAGATTATCCAAACGACGGCGGCAGTAATAGCACTTGCCACCGCAAAATTTAATGCATTGATTTTCATAATATTCTCCTTTTCTGAACTCAAGCCGCCAACCTTACGCCCCGACGGCGTTGGATTTGGGACGGCGATAAACTAGGTCATGCAGGAACGCTGTAGTTGACCATCATATTCCCGTCCTCGTGTTCCAGATTGTGGCAATGAAATAAGTAACGCTGCTCGCCGGGAAACGCTTGCCGAAAGTCAATGGCGATACTGACTGTTTCGCCAGGCCAAACCATCACTGTGTCTTTCCAGCCCTGGTCCGTTACGACACGTCCGCCAGTGGACTTTGCCAATGGACGCAGTGCCGCCGGACTGTTGCGTCGGCCGACCACCTGAAACGAAAAGCCGTGCAGGTGCATGGGATGAATCATGCTGTTTGTCGCGTTCTCGATGTCCCACACTTCGACTGCCCGTTTTACCTCGAACGCGGCGGCATCACGCCGGTAACTTTGGCCGTTGATCAGCCATTGCATATGATTAAGCGAGAGCGTTATGCGGCGCGGACTGACGCCAGCAGTGTCTATAGGCATAAGCGCTGATAGGCTCTTGGGCACATTGGGGGAAGCTTGCTCGGTTTTTGCCACCATGAGTTTTAAAATGTTGAACTCAACCCCGTTGGCAAGGCGATTATTACCGGCTGTCTGAGGCGACTGGTTGTTTCCCCGACCGCCCATCATGCCCCCATCCATACCACCCATGTTTCCCATCCCGCCATCCTGTTCCATCGGATCAAAAGCGAGGCTTTTTAGAAACACGGTTTCGCCCTGACGCAGCTGGCTGGCGTCGAACAATATATCTACACGTTCGGCCGGCGCCAGAAACACCTCCGTCGCCGGATAAGGCCGATCAAGCAGACCGCCATCCGTACCGATTAACTGATACGGTAATTGCTCTTTGCCTCTCATGAAGGCGAGCTTGTAAATGCGCGCGTTCGAGCCGTTCAAACAGCGGAATCGGTAAATGCGCGGGCCGATTTCGAGATACGGATTAGGAGTAAGATTTACCAGCACGATGTCGCCGATATATCCCATCATTTTCTCCATCATCGTCGGCTGGTAAACCAGTTCGCCGGTGGCGTTGAAGCGTTTGTCCTGAATAACTAATGGTAAATCGGTTTCGCCAAGCTTGAGATCGAGAGCACTTGTCAGCCGTAGTTCGTCATCATCCTCGATGATAAAAAAGCTTGCGAGGCCGCCGTATGCCTGTTTTGCTGTTAATTGATCCGCATGTGAGTGATACCAGTAGGTGCCGCTACGGTTATTGACTGCGAATGCGTAAGGGTAGTTCTTGCCCGGTGCGATGCTGTTATTTGGATGGCCATCCATATTCGCCGGGAGATGAAGGCCGTGCCAATGAGTGATAGTTGGCTCTTTCAGCCCGTTTTGCAGTTTAGCCGTGAAACGGCTGCCACTCTTGATTCGAAGAATGGGATTTTGATAGCTCTTTCCCCCGTAGCTTGTGTCGTACAGCAGAAACGGCGAGGCTCGACCACCAAGAATCGGAAACGTCGCCGCTTGTGCTTTAAGGGTTAGTGGAGCGTCGGTTACGCTTAAAACGCCAAATGGACCTTCACCGCCGGGAATAAACAGCGGGTTGGTAAAATTCTCCGCTCCCACCGGATCATACGGGTATGCGGCAAACGGCTCACCGGCCGGCGTGATAAGTTCTGGCTGCCCTTGAGGGGCTCCGTTTCTGCACGCGCCAACTAACAATCCCAGACCCGTTGGTGTCAATGCTGTCGCCCCCGCAAGGGCATATCTGATGAATTTACGACGCTCCACTTATTCTTTCTCCCTTACAAGGCAGACTTTCCAATCCGAAAATCTACACGGCATGTTTAACGACAAAACTTGCTGGATGCCAGCATTCTACATTGGCTTCATTTTCATCTTCATCGGCATTTTCTTAGTCGCTTTGTTACTGCCGCCCATCTTCGACATCATTTCGAATTGTTTTAGCAGAGCATTCGTGTGCATTACCACTTGCTTAGAGTTTGGCTGATCGGACTGCACGACCGTCTCTAGCTCAGTAATGTGTTCTTTGACCATTGCCTGATTCTTATCCATCTTTTCCATCATCATTTTCATCTTTGCTTTCATCTCATCGCTCATCGTCGCCATCTGTTTTTGGTGGATGGCTTCCATTGCATCAAGGCAATGCCTTAACTCGGCCACAGCCGCTCGTGCGAATTCAACGTCAAGTACCTTAGGCATCATCGCCTGATGATGGAGCGTCTTGGTGAATTCAGACATGCTCTTCTGGTGGGCCATCATCAGCATGTGATGTGGTGCTTTCATCATCTCCGCCATATCCATCGGCTTGCCCTTCATCGTGTCCATTTTGCTCTGGGCCGCAATACCAAGGGCGTTCCCTACGAGTACCGCCAAAGATAAGACCAAAATTTGTAAATACTTGTTCGTTTTCATAATGTTTTCCTCTTGTTTAGATCCATTCTGATTAGGCCAACCGGACAATTTCATCTTTTCAGCCGCCTTCCGATACTGTTCGCGCTAAAGATTGCTGATCACCCGCTGAAGTCGTTCGTTGACTTCACTGGCGATCTGATCAAGTGTCGCGTTGTTTCCGACGACGGAGAGCATCGCTTTCGCGTCAACAGCTGAGATCACGGACTTGTTCTTATCGTCGGCTTCGTAAACGATCACGTTGCACGGAAGAAGTAGCCCAATTTCCAGTTCCTCTTGCAATGTTTTGTAGGCGAGCGAGGGGTTGCACGCACCGAGGATCGTGTAACGGCGAAAATCAACATAGAGCTTTTCTTTTAGCTTCTCTTTGATATCAATCTCTGAGAGCACGCCAAACCCCTCGTCTCTGAGAGCGGCACGTGTCTTCTCAATGGCCGCGTCAAAAGGAATTTCCACCGTCCTGCTAAATCCGTATTTTTTCTGCTGTGGTTGTACGCTCATATATTCGCCCCTCTTTCATTCTTTTAGTTACCGGAATTAACGACGGCCAAACTGTTTGCTTCTTCATTCGCAATCGACATATCTGCTTGGGCAGCCTTAGTTTTATTCGAACTATTAGCGGCCGTTATTGCCAGAAAAACGACCGCTAAAGCGAAGAATAAAATCAATTTAATGCTGTGTAGCTGTAACAATATTTTGACGTGTCTCATGATCGATACCTCTTATTTTCATTACTATCTGCCTACAAAATATGATCTTGATCCCAATATCTTTTTTTGCGGCGGAATATCGGGACAGACAAAATCTTGAAAATTATTTCAAGATTTTGTCCGGCCCTCCCCCTCGTTCTTTCGGCAGCTATCAATATGAACAATATGAATCGCCAGCGGCCAAAATGCCTCTTCCATCAGAATTTGGTTAACACAGGAGCGTTATCTGAATGCGGGTGTGGTAAGGCATTCAATCTTCATTCCATGGTCTTAGGCTTACTTGTGATTAGAACAGGTTAAAACCCGGCGGTCGGTTTGTTTGCGCACACATTGAATGGGAGGCATTTGCCGGTCTTGGCAGAACAGATCAACATCCTGGATGTTGAAGACTGATGTTTTAGTGCAGTGTTTTATTAATGTTATCGAGTTTTGGGAATCGTAATGGCTTACGCACACATAAAAAAAGCCGGATTTTTAGCTCATTTAAGAGTAGGTGTGTTAGCGCACAGCTATTTTCCTTCTTGTACTCTATTGTTACTGGAGATTCATTCGTCAACCCGTCGGGAGTGGTCGTCTATTTTTGTCATCAACGCCCGACTGAAACAAGGAGGTTCAACTGCCCGACACCCTAAAATCTAGCATTTTAAATTCTTCCAATCATCTACTCGCGGCTTTACCCGATAAAACCTACCGGAATTTATTGGCGAAAACGGAACGGACAGCATTAACTTATGGCCAAAATATATACCAAACGGGAGCTATTATCCGTCATGTCTATTTTCCCGAGAGCGGCATCATTTCTTTGCTCTCCGCCGTCGACGGCGATTTAACCCTCGAAGTTGGCATTGTCGGCAGCGAAGGGATGATCGGTCTTCCACTATTCTTGGGAGCAAAGACCTCAAACAATATCGCTCTTGTTCAAGGTGAAGGCTTCGCTTTACGAATGACAGCGGCCGATTTTCTGGCAGAATGCGAATCGTGTGGCATACTGCAGCGAGCTGTGAAATGCTTCGCTCAGTCGCTAATGGCACAAACGGCCCAGTCTGCCGCTTGTAATCGCTTTCATCCTGTAGAGTCTCGCATGGCTCGCTGGCTACTGATGACCAACGACCGGATGAAAACAAGCATATTTCAAATAACACAGGAATTTTTATCTAATATGGTGGGTGTCCGGCGAGAAGCGGTAAGTAAAACAGCCAGAAAACTCCAGGAACTTGGGCTGATAAGTTATTACAGGGGGAGACTTTCAATTCTCGATCGTAAAGGTCTGAAAGCCCTAAGTTGCACCTGTTATAAAATCATTTCGACACACCACCCAGACTATAAATCTATTTCTGATCCTACCGACAAATAGTTGCAACTCTCTAACGAATAAATATAAAAAATCGATTGTCCTACCTTTCGATCCTTGCGGTTTTATCAACCCCCGACGCCCGGCTTGGGTTCTCGGTGGTGAGATCCATGTGCGCTAGGACGCATAGTAATTTTTTGGTATGCTTGAGGTTCCTCTCTTATTTGTAGTTTTGATATTCACTTTACTATTTTTCAAAAAGAACGGGAGGAGCCATGCCGTTTAGTGCGGATAGAAACAAAACACGAAAGAATTTTTTGCTGGCATCGCTGCCGGACATAGAATTCGAGCGCGTTCAATCTCATCTACAGCCAACATCTCTAAAGCTTGGGCAAGTTCTATATGAATCCGGCGATAAGATGGATTATGTCTATTTCCCAACGACCGCGATTATTTCTCTACTGTATATCATGGAGAACGGGTCCACGGCCGAGATCGGCGTGGTGGGCAACGACGGGATATTGGGAATTGCGCTGTTTATGGGCGGTGACACGACGCCGAACCGGGCGGTAGTTCAGAGTGCGGGCGAGGCTTTCAGAATGAAAGCAAAAGATCTTAGGGACGAATTTACTTTAGGCGGCGTGTTTCACAATCTTCTGCTGCGTTATACCCAGGCGTTGATAACGCAAATTTCGCAGACCGCAGTTTGCAATCGACTCCATTCGGTAGAAGAGCAATTGGGTCGCTGGCTGCTCCTCAGCCACGACCGTTTGAACTCGGATACTCTGGTCATGACTCACGATCTGATATCAAATATGCTTGGAGTTCGCCGCGAAGGCGTGACGATGGCCGCGAGAAAACTGGCCGCGAGAAAATTGATCAAGAATGTTCGAGGATCTATCACGATCCTCGACCGGCGCGGATTGGAAGAGGCCGTTTGCGAATGTTACGACGTTGTCAATAACGAATACAACCGTCTGCTTGGGAGGGGTATTTCCAGAACTTTCGGGTAGACGGAAATCTCTAATTGTTGGCAAACCTGCCCTTCATCTGGCGTAACCGCTTTCAAACATTTCTAGTTTCACCGAGTATGACTACCACTTGATGCGTTTGTCCGTCAGCGCTCAGGGGAATTTCATTTGATAGTAACGATTCGCCATCAAGCAGTACCTCTTGAACTCCGCGACAAACACTTGAAGGGTTTTCTACTCTTATCTTATAAAGCTCTTTCCCGCGCCGGTAATCAATTTCAAAATCACGCCAACTTCGCGGGATGCAAGGCTCAATCTTTAGAGTTTCGCCTTGAAGGTGAAAGCCGAGCATTGATTCAAGTGCGGCCCGATACATCCAACTGGCCGCACCGGTGTACCATGTCCAACCACCGCGTCCGATGTGCTTCGGTTCGTTATAGACATCACCCGCAACTACATAAGGCTCGACCTTGTATTTATGAAGCCCGGCACGTGTGGAGGCATGATTGATCGGATTTAGTAACGCAAAAAGTTCGCCCGCTTTATCCCCATCGCCGAGCATTGCAAATGCAATAAGCGTCCAGATCGCGGCATGTGTATATTGTCCGCCGTTTTCACGGACACCTGGAAGATAGCCCTTTATATAGCCGGGATTCATTGAGCTTTTGTCGAAAGGCGGAGTAAATAAAAGCACCAGCCCGTCACCGCGCCGGATCAGATGTTCGTCCACTGAGGCCATAGCGCGCGTCGACTGTTGCGTTTTTGCGCCACCCGAAATGATGCTCCAGGACTGGGCAATTGAGTCAATCTTGCATTCCTCGTTTTCCGCCGAACCGAGTGGCGTGCCATCGTCAAAAAAGGCGCGACGAAACCAGTTGCCGTCCCAGGCATTTGTTTCGAGGGCGGCCTTCAGATCCTTAATATGTTTAAGATAGGTTTCCGCGCGTATTTTCTCGCCGCGTTCACTGCAAAACGGCGCAAAATCTGTCAATGTTTTGATCAAAAACCAGCCTACCCAAATGCTCTCACCTTCTCCGCCATTTCCGACGCTGCTCATCCCGTCATTCCAATCTCCTGATCCCATCAGCGGTAAACCGTGTGAACCAACGGCTAGACTGCGGTCGATGGACCGAGAACAATGTTCAAAGATACTTGTCGACTCTTTCGAAATCGTCGGCTGCGTGTATGCATCATCTTGCCCTGCTACAAGTGTTGGAGCCTCAATAAATGCGACCACCTCGTCTAGGATCGATTTGTCGCCGGTGATATTGACATAAAAACTCGTAACAAAAGGGAGCCAAAGTAGATCGTCGGAGAATCGGGTCCGCACACCGCGTCCCGTCGGCGGATGCCACCAATGCTGAACATCGCCCTCTTTGAATTGATGAGCGGCCGCGATCAGGATCTGGTTACGGGCGATCTCGGGCCTTGTATAAACCAGCGACATGACATCCTGCAATTGATCACGGAAGCCGAATGCTCCACCAGACTGATAAAACGCCGAACGAGCCCAGACCCTGCACGCTAAACTTTGATACAAAAGCCAGCGATTCACCATCGTATCGAGCGCCGCGTCCGGCGTCCGTACCTCGATTGCACCCAGCAGATCATCCCAATAAGCTAAAACTTCGTCGAAAGATTCTTTTACCTTCGAAAGCTCTCGAAATTGCGAAATCGTATTTTCGATTTCCTGGATTGATTCGCCCTCGCCGATCAAAAAGACGATCTCGCGTACTTCATCCGGCTCAAGTTCGACAGTTGTTTGCAATGCCGCGCACGGGTCGAGTCCGGCACCGTATCGACCGGATAATTTTTCACGTTTAAGTGCTGCCGGCTCACTGAGATTCCCATTTCTGCCGACAAATTCCTTTCTGTCGCAGGTTAAGGAACCTATCTCCGAACCACTGGCAACGAAAGCTATGCGTCCGGCAAACTCGTTGTTGTAGGGGTTGCGCGCCCGGATATAGTTCTTTGCATCGTCAACTTCCGTGATGATGAAAGGTGCCGTTTGGCTGCGGTCAAACCCCAGTACTAGTTCGCTGTAACTGGTTATTGAAAGTCTTCGGGTACGATTTGTTCGATTGTGGAGACGGAGGTGTGAAATCTTAACGGAAGCATCAAGCGGCACGAACATAAGCAGGTCCTGAGATATCCCATGACTCAGATGCTCAAATATTGTGTAACCTTGGCCGTGTTTGACCTTATATGGTTCAACTTCGCGGATCGGCAGCGGCGTGGGTGTCCAAACCGACCCGGATTCTTCGTCGCGGAGGTATATTACTTCGCCCGGCGGATCGCTGACGGCATCATTTGACCACGGCGTAATACGGTTTTCGCGGCTGTTGACCGACCAGGTAAAACCGGAGCCCGTTTCCGAAATCTGAAAACCAAAAGCCTTATCATTGGCTATCACATTCAGCCACGGTGCAGGCGTCCATTGACCTTCGCCAAGCAACGTGACATATTCCTTTCCGGCCTGCCCAAAACCGCCAAGTCCGTTGAAAAAAGTTAGCTCAGGCTGCATAGTCGAAGGTTGGGGATAGCGTCGCTTTGGACCCGTCGAGGCGAAAGGCTTTGGCACTTCAACCGCAACATCTTTTCGTAGAAGTTCCTCTTCAAGATCGCCTCGTTCGGCAACGATTACGACCCGCGCAACCGAATGTAGCAGAATACGATCCGGTTCAGGTATCTGGTCGGCACGTTTTAGAAAGATACCGCCGTTGCTGTCCAATAAATTCGATTCGCCGCTGGTGCGGACGAGCCTGATCAATTCGTCTTGCAAATATTGGATATAGCTAGGCGGATTGTCGTTCAAGATCACCAGGTCGAACGTTAAACCCTTCAGACGCAAATATTCGTGAGCTTTGAGTAGTTGTCGTACGAGCGGTAGATCTTCGGCCCGGTTGATGCGAATAAGAACGATCGGAAGGTCCCCGCCGATGCCGTAGGGCCAGAGATCAGACTGCGCTTTGGTGTTTAGTGAAAGCACGCTTGGGCGGGCGCGTAATGAAAGATCCGAATAAAGGATGTGGGCCGCGAGCCGCTGAAAAAGATAGGCGCTCTCAGGCTCAATATTCAAATGACGCATTTCCACTTGCGAGCGCGTCCACGCCAAGGCGGCCTCACGTTCGAATATGCTTATATCGTGATATTTATCAGCCACCCGGAGGGCTTCCTCATAAGATTTGGCAACTGCGGTGCAAACTGAGATTCGAACGGTTTCGTGCGCCTCGATGCGGATACAGTATCGCAGCGAGAAGATCGGATCCAGAACCGCTCCAACCGTATTTGAAAGGGGTCGGTCTTCGATCACCGCACTCGGTTCGCGAGTATCGCGTCCTCGGCCCAAGAATCGGGTACGATCCGTTTCATATTGAACCGCTCCGATGATTTCGCCGTCCGTCGCAATAGTATGGATTGCCCAAACCGGTTCATCGGTTTCAGCTCGCGGACGGCGTTTGGCGATCAACGAGTTTTCGTCGGAGTTGAACTCGGTTTCAATGGACAGATTGCTGAATGCAGAATGTGCGGCGTCTGTTTTTGGCGAAACCAAAACAATTTCCGCATAACTAGTAACCTCAATCTCGCGCATCGCTGACGAATTATTAGTAATAGAAACACGGCGAATTTCCGCGTTGTCTTCAGGTGATACGATTATTTCCGTGCGCGTCTCGATCGTCCCGTCCCGCCGTTTGATAACGGCCTTATCTTCAGAAAACGAAACCTCGTAGAAGTCGGGTATTTCGCCGACAGGTTGAGAACCGCTCGACCAAACCTTGCCGCTGGTAAGATCACGCAAGTAGATAAAACTACCCCAGCAGTCACGGGTCGTATCGGAGCGCCAACGCGTTACGGCAATGTCTTTGTGCATGGAATAACCCGCACCCGACGTCGTTATCATCACAGAATAGGCACCGTTCGAAAGAAGTTGTACCCGTGGTGAGGACAGATTTGGCGTATCAAAAACCCTTGTTACCCGCCCTGAAAGCTGCCGAACGGTGCGGCTCGACAAAACTTCTTCGGCACGGGGATGCGATGCCGGGCTGCCGTGTGGAATCCGTTCCTGTAGGAGTAATTCAGTGGCCTGGACAAGCGGTTCGGCATGGAAACGCTTCTGCATGATATTGGCGTGAACCAAATTATTGAGAGCAACCAGAATCATTCCCTGATGATGAGCCATATAGGCACGAATGATTGCAAAAGATTGATCCTGCGGCAGCCGTTCCGGCGTGTAGTCGATCGATTCGTAAAAACCGAACCGGGCAAGAAATCCCTCGTCTGCGATCCGGCGAAAGTTTTTCATCGCTTCATGGGGTGTGATGAGCGCGGCTAGTGCCGTGGCATACGGCGTAATTACCAGATCCTCACTCAAGCCGCGTTTTAACCCGAGTCCCGGAACACCAAAAGCCTGATATTGATAGTTGAGTTGTAAGTCACGGGCGTTGTATGCACACTCGGACATGCCCCACGGAACACTATTCTTGGCACCGTATTCGACCTGTCTTCCGACAACGGCCTTATAGGTTTGACTGAGAAGGGTATCGTCGTAGTCTCTCATAACGAGAATGGGCATCAGATATTCGAACATCGTACCGGTCCAGGAGACGAGTGCCCGACTCGCATCAACGGGCGTAAGAGAGCGTCCAAGCCGAAACCAATGCTCCTGCGAAACTTCCCCCTTAGCGATGGCGACAAAACTAGTCAATCGGGACTCAGATGCGAGCAAATCGTAAAACGAATTGTCACGCCTTTCGGTATCGACGTTGTAACCAATTACAAAAACTTGGCGCTGTTCGTCAAGCAAAAATTCAAACGACATTTCCCTGACAATTTCCGCGCACTGCAGCACAAACGAGTTCAAATTTGCCAGGGTTCTTACGGCCGCTTGCTCGGCTTCTTTAACCTTTGCCGTTAGAATTCGTAGTGCGTTAATGGCCGCAGTCGTGTCTCTTTCTGCCATTGGGGATCGCGTGATTTGGTCGCTAATACTCAGAAGTCGCAAAAGAAGAGCCTCATATAATTCTGCAAGTTGGGACAACGAAGGAAATAAATTCAGTAGATCCATTATCTCACGCCATTCCTGCTGAATAGCGGGAAAGTTACGGCTAATAATTTCGGACAAATGAGAAAAGTCATTTTCCTGCCACGGAATAAATGTTTTGACGTCACGCAAAAATGTCCGAGTTTGATGCGATAGATCTGTTGACCAGAATCTCAGCTCATCAAAATGTGCGTTGCCGTGTTCCTGGGACAGCGCTCCGGTGATGTCCCTGATGACCTCAGTACGTTCGATCAGAGATTCAAGCAAGGTCACCCAGGCATCAGGTGTTTGACTCGGTTGGTTTCCCAATAATTGCAGACAGGCGTCGATCTCGGCATGAAGCTGTTTGATGGTCACCGCTTCTGTCCGCCGGCGGACGACATTTAATTCCATCGCTTCCTCACGCATCATTTCGAGAGAATCGGTCAATCCTTCCATAACATGCGTGTCAAATAATTTTCGGCAGGGGATCTCAGTGACCGCTTGTTTGACGGCAAGCAAATGCCCGGCCAAATTGCCGCTATCAACGGTTGAGATGTACCGTGGGGCGAGGGGAAGAAGTGTATGCGTGTCGTACCAATTCAGATAATGCCCGCGGACTTTCTCGAGTTTTTGGATCGTAGAAAATGTAAAGCTTAGTCTTTCCGTTAGCTCAAGTGTTCCGATATATCCAAAATCATGGGCAGAAATTGTCGACAGCAGGAGCAACCCAATATTGGTGGGTGAGGTACGTTGAGCGATCTTTGGTTGTGGGTCTTCCTGAAAATTGTCGGGCGGCAACCAATTCGCGTCGTCACCGACAAATGTTTCGAAAAATCGCCAGGTACGCCGGGCGATCATCCGCGCCAGTTTTATTTCGAGACCAGTTAACGGTGTTTTCTTGATCGGAGGCAAAAGACTAATCCGATAAGCAACAAAGGGCGAAAATATCCACCCAAATAGAAATGGAGCGGCAATCCATAAAGCTACTGGCCGAAGCCAAAACACCAACGTCAAACTAATAATTGATATAAGTATCGCGACGGTCATGGACCGGAAATAGGACGCTTGGTCATTGGAACTTTCCTTTTCACTTTGCGCGGCCGTTCTCCATTCGAGCAAGTTCTTGTGCGAAATGAGTTTGCGAAAGAGCGTCCGTAGAATCGCATCGACATTTGAATATGCCTGATATGGAAGTACTGCGACTACAATCAGAAGCTGCCAGGTATTGGTACGGACATCTCCCAGAACGCTCCAAAAATGACTTGTCCATGGAATACCACGCGGATGGGTCAGTAAATTAGTTTGCAAATGGGCGTAGACCGGAAAAGCCATCACAAATACGATGAAAACCGTCCACAAAAGCGAAGGGCCGGGAACAAGCGTCCACACTGCTAGGAGCCATAGAAAAATCGCCGGGGCCGCCAAACTCCGGCGCAGATTATCGAGGATTTTCCACCGTGAGAGGAATGGTAAATTATTCCGGACATTTTTCTTTTCACCGTTTTTAATCCACGGCAAAATCCAACCGGCGATCTGCCAATCACCGCGTACCCAGCGATGCGAACGCTTGGCAAAAGTATCAAAATGGGCTGGAAAATCGTCTAGCAGCTCAATATCTGTGACCAAGCCGCAGCGGGCATAAAGACCTTCGAAAAGGTCATGGCTGAGAACCGAGTTTTCCGGGACTCGATCCTTTAAGGCAGCCGCAAAAGCTTCTACATCGTAAAGTCCCTTGCCCGTAAAACTTCCTTCGCCGAAAAGGTCTTGGTAGACATCAGACGAGGCAGTAGTGTATGGGTCAATTCCGGTATTTCCTGAGAATATCCGAGCAAAATAGGAACGTGACGCGCTCGTCAGCGAGATGCTAACTCGTGGCTGTAAAATACCGTAGCCCTTGGTTATGCGTTGTAACTTTTCGTCAAAGTGCGGACGATTGAGAGGGTGGGTCGCGATCCCGACTAGTTTTCGTGCAGAGTCGCGTGGCAGTTGTGTATCCGAATCCAGAGTAATCACGTATTTGATCCGCTTCAGAAATCCACTCTCCGACGTAACGCCAATAAAACTCGTTGATTTGTCGCCACGGAGTAATCTATTGAATTCTTCGAGCTTGCCGCGCTTGCGTTCCCAACCCATCCATTTTTGTTCACTTTTGTTCCACCCGCGACGGCGATGAAAGATATGAAATTTCTGACCGTCGGTTTGCGGATACTTTTGATTTAATTCACTTATCCGGCGGCACGCCGATTCTAAAATTGGCGAGTCCTCGGGCAACTCTTCGGCGGAGGAATCGCCAAAGTCGCTGAGCAAAGCAAAATAAATATTGTCATCTTGATTTGCAAGACTATAGACCTCAAGTTTTTCCATGAGCTCAACAACGACTGCCTGATTGGACAAAAGGGTGGGAATAACAACGAACGTTTGAGCGTTAGTAGGAATAGCTAACGATGTGTCAATTTGAGGAAGCAATCGCGGTGGAATAACCAGTGTGAAGTCCCAATTCACAATGCTCAACGCTAGTTCACTCGCAGGAACCAGGGAAAGCAAACCAAAGGCCGCCATTAACGGTAAGCCTGCACCAAAATATGCGGCTGTACAAACCAGTAAAATAACGACCAGAACCGTCAAGAACGCTGCCATTCCAAGATAGGACTTTAGTGGATTGTTCAATATGAATGAAACGAAGTATTCGAATATACGGGGCCGATATTTGAGGGCCTTTTCCACCTCACAGACACCTTCATCTATCAAGTAATAACCAATATGGGAATGTCGCTGATCTGACGGGTCGGTTTGATATGCTGAGGCAGCAAACTTTATGACTGTAGTTGCTACCTCTTGTTCGTTTGCTTTCGAGCGTTTCGATATACGCTCAATTACCTCGCGGTAACGGTTGCGAGAAGCAAAATTCATTTCCGAATAAATCTTTGCTGGATCATTCTTTAAAAGCGGATCTATTAAACTTACATTCTCAAAAAAGGTGCGCCAATCAATCGTCGATAGAAGGCGCATGCTCGTAATAATGTTACCCACTGTAACTTGCGAGGCGGCTTGCCCCTGATATTCGGCTTCGACAATCTGCTCGATGCTGGCACCTTGAGTCCCCAGTTCACGTGTCAACCATTCGTAAGCGGGAGCGATAGACAGATCTTGATCGCGTAATTGGCGGGTAAGCTGCTCAACAAAGGCACTTTGGAACTTCTTCCGTTTGCCTAAACGTTTCACAAAAAAAGGCAGTACTTCTGCGGGCTGCTTGGTTGCAAGATCAAGCAGTGCATTCATTAGCACATCCGCTTCTTCGCGTTCTTCACGTGACACGATAATCCGCCATGCTAGTCGCCGAAGATTTTCGACCAGCGCAAAACGAAGAGTGATTGCGATGGCCCATAATTCACCAATCGTTAGAGCTGTTACTGTTTGATAAGCTCGTAGAAATCTTTCGAGCGTTTCAACTTCTAGTCGACTATCTGTATGAGCAATAATCGACATCGCCACCGCATAAACGCGCGGAAACCCGGCAAACTCACCTTCTACCAACTTTGGCAATTCACGGTAATAGCCAGCAGGCAAGTCTTCCTGAATTTCGCGCAGCTGTTCCTCGACAATGTGAAAATTATCGACTAGCCATTCAGCGGCAGCCGAAACAGCCCGATCGTTGCGGATTGCTTTCGTTAAAGAATTGTATGCCGCCACTAAAACTTTGCCGTTATCCTCAAGCCGTGGCCGTAATTTTTGAAACCGTTTTGGTTGGTCGACCGCTCTATGGTCAACAGCAAGTGTCGTAGCAAACTGTTCAAGCCGTTCAACGCTGTATAGCTCGCTGCGAATCGGCAATTCAATTTCGCTGTGAATGAAGACGTTTTGAAAAAGGCCGGACTTTTTAAAATAGTGTTTCGCCATTATCTTCCAGACTGGCTCATACGCATCATATTGTTATTGACGAAAAATATTACGAGTCCGGCGAGGAGTGATTCTGAAGACAAGGAATTTCCCGGATATCGACAAAGCAAACAGGGCTACAGCCCTTTTAGTTAAACCGTCATTTAATTTTAATATCTTATCGAGTTAAGGTGTGTTCGTTTGCGCACATTAAAGCCCTTTTTGATCGTGGCTTTCTGCCGGAACACGGTCTTTATGACGGTTTAATTAAATTTTCGATTCGGGATCAATTTCTTTTTTGATATCTTTCAGTTCTTTCATCATCCAATGGATCTCGATTGCGGAGATGAGGTTTTGCCTTTGCACAATTCCTTGATCTCGATGTCTTGAAGATCCTTTTTCCAATCGGCACAATGAAAAAAAAAGCGCCGGGCAAACAGCTTTGACTCGGCGCTTACGATTATTGACTTGTGTATTCTTCCGGGCTTGCTTCGAATTTGTCTTTACATCCTATCGAACAAAAATAGTACGTTTGCCCTTCATGCTCAGTTTGTCCTGCGGCATCCGATTCCTCGACCTGCATCCCGCAGACGGGATCCTTGTGTGTTGCCATTTTTTCCTCCTTGAAATGACTCAGAACACTTTCGTCTTCTGAGTGTTGTAATACGGAACGCTCTACGGGGTTGAACCATTCAACGTTGTAAACCGCATTCCGCGAATCTTAATAAACTAGTTTTTGGGGGCGGGTTGCCTGCGTGGTGCACTGGAATGCCAGTGAACGATTACCCACCGTCCGCCACGCTTTTCTAAGATCGCCGTTCCCAACCCTCCGCTGTCAAAATGTTTGCCGGCCGAGTCTCCGGAGATCGCATATTTGAAAGTCGCCCAGGCTGTTTTGCCGGAAACCTTTACCTTCATATCCGTAGAAGAATATTTCGTATTCGTAAATTCCTTCATCTCGGGCCTGAGATGGTTGTTTCGGTAATCGTTCCAGCCATAATTGGCCGAACCGTTCTCAAAAACAGTAACGGCTTCATCGTTAGCCCAGATCTTATCGAGAGTTGGCATGTCATTTTCGGCAAAAGCCGTTGTGTTTTGGGTTAAAACCTTACGAACCAAAGTTTCATCTTTGGACTGCGCAGACGTTGTTTCCACAAAGCCCATTCCGGCAAAAACGATCCCAATCGCAACCCCTAACACGGCATATCTCATACCATTTTTTCTCTCTATCATGAAATAATTCTCCTTATTTAGTAAAAGTAATCGTCTTCTGCCCAGCAAATAAGTGGGCGTATTCAAATTTTCATCAAACGTCTCAAAAATAAAACAGACTCAAACGTCATCGTGGATCTCATGCGACGAATTCTCATCCGACGAATGTTTCCGTTTTAGGCGACGCTTTCCAATGACGTAAAGGCCTGTTCCCACGAGAATCAGAATTACTGCGTCTATTGCCATAACTTGGTGTGACGCATATCCCTCATAATTCGGATTAGTCGTCACCTTAACCAAATGCCATATAAGCAAGGTTAGACCGATAATTCCGACAACTATGCCACCAGTTTTCATAACAAAATATCTGACCGGGCTTAAACCAGAACAATATCCGGATTTCCCATACCATCGATTAAATGTCAGTGTCGCGGTCGTCTTCGGCCTACGATGTAAAGCCAGATGCCCGCGAACATAATCAACCCGCCAGCCAGTGATAAGACCTTATGGTTCATATACCCGGAATCGACGTCTGTTCCAATTACGACTTTGACCGCGTGCCAAATAAAAAGAATCGCCCCTAATATTTCAATAATGATGCCTGCAATCCTCATAGGTCCTATTCACTCTCTCCTTCCCCTTACTCGCCAATCGGCTCTGGCGTCCGATGCCCATAGGGGGGCATGACGGAATCAATTTCATCATCAAAATCCGATGTTCCCTGCCCTGCAGCCCGTGCTCGACGTTCGGCAATTATTTTTTCAGCGACGGGCCGTCCAAATTTGAAAAAGACGGCCGGCGTTACGATTTGATCAAGCAGGGTCGAAGTTAGAATGCCACCAAGAACTACAACGGCGAGCGGATGCAATATTTCTTTTCCGGGTTCTCCCGCAGCTATAACCAGCGGTATCAATGAAAGACCAGCCGTCAGAGCAGTCATAAGAACGGGAACCAGCCGTTCAAGAGAACCGCGGATGACCATATGTTCGGTGAAGTCTTCCCCCTCTTCTTTTATCAAGTGAAGGTAATGCGAAATCATCATGATCCCATTTCGCGAGGTTATTCCGACTAAAGATATAAAACCCACCAGCGTTGCGATCGAAAACACTCCGCCGGTCAGAATTAGAGCGATTATCGCCCCTATCAGGGCAAGAGGGATGTTTATCATCACCTGCAGCGAGCTACGCCAATCACCTAAGGCTTTTAGCAGGATGAAGAAGATTGCAACGAGCGAGAATATTGATAGAACCGAAAGTGTCCGGGTAGAACGCTGCTGTGCTTCAAATTGCCCGCCGTATTCCAAAAAGTAACCTTCCGGCAATTGCACTTGGGCCTTGATCTTCTCCTGCATATCGCTAACGACCGATCCGAGATCCCGACCGGTAGTATTCGACTGAATAACGATCCGGCGTTTTGTATTTTCGCGCAGCACTTGGTTCGGGCCGGGTAGGTTCTCAATTGTTGCGACGGCGGAAACGGGTATTTGAGTTCCGTTGGGAGTGTCGACGGTGGCCGCTTTCAGAGCATCGAGACTGTTTCGCGCCACATCGGCGTAGCGGACGACAACATCAAACCGCCGTTGTCCCTCAACAGCTTCGGAAACCTTCTTCCCGTTCAGGGCCGTCTCCAGAGTGTCAGTTATTTCTCCTGCGGATAAGCCATATTGACTTGCCTTGCTGCGGTCGACATTGAACCGGATCTGCGGGATTAAAACCTGCTTTTCGATCAATACATCTGTCGCCCCTTCAACCCCTGCAACCACGTTGCGAATTTCCTCCGCCTTTGAACGCAGGATGCCAAGATCGTCACCGAAGAGCTTGACGGCGATCTGAGCTCTAACGCCCGATTGTAAATGGTCTATACGGTGAGAGATCGGCTGTCCGATATTCACAGTTACGCCTGGTATCTGGGCGAGATTGTCCCGGATATTGTCGAGAACGACTTCGCGCGCCCTAGCTCCATCTTTCTTAAGATCTACATCAATTTCCGTGTAATGGACGCCTTCCGCATGTTCGTCGAGTTCGGCCCGGCCCGTGCGCCGGCCGGTCGATATAACCTCGGGCACTTGGAGCAATAGTTTTTCCGCGATTTGCCCAATTCTGTCGGACTCACTTAGCGAAGTTCCGGGCTGAGCCTGAAGGTTTATGGTGAGGGTTCCTTCATTAAATTCAGGCAAAAAAGATGAACCTAGAAAAGGTAGCGTGGCAGCCGCCAGTACAAATGCCAATGTCGCACCGCCAATTACCAGCCATGGATGATGCAACGTGCGGTGTAGTAACTTTTCATCCCATTTTTTTAAGAACCGCACCAGAAATCCGTCCTTTTCCTCGTGCATCGCTTTCATTTTGGGCAGAAGATAATAGGCAAGAACCGGCGTGACCGTCAAACTGACGACTAAAGAAGCAACCAGAGAGGTTATATAAGCGAGGCCAAGCGGCGCCAGAAGTTTACCCTCGACGCCGGTCAACATAAATAGCGGAATGAAAACGAGTGCGACGATAAAGGTCGCATACACGATACTCGAACGAATTTCCAGTGACGCTTCAAACACCACAACCAATGAGGATCGTGGCGGGTCTAATCTTCGATTCTCACGAAGACGGCGAAAGACATTCTCTACCCCGACTATGGCATCATCTACCAACTCACCGATGGCAACGGCAAGGCCGCCCAAGGTCATGGTGTTGATTGTGACGCCAAACGCCCAGAAAATAAGAAAAGTTATGACAAACGACAACGGTATCGCTGTCAAAGTGATAAAAGTGGTCCGGAAATTTAAAAGAAACAGAAACAGCACGATGACCACGAGTATCGAACCGTCACGCAGGGCCTCGATAACATTCGAGATCGAAGTTGAAATAAAATTA
>Ga0209023_10003539_pt1 | contig 18559 bp, 21 predicted proteins | sample LakOneMetagenome_FD_187468 | JGI IMG/M metagenome (GOLD analysis project Ga0209023, IMG submission 187468) | Freshwater and sediment microbial communities from Lake Erie, Canada (SPAdes) (version 2) | ecosystem: Environmental > Aquatic > Freshwater > Lentic | place: Lake Erie, Canada...
AGATAGCGGGCGAGAAGGTGAACATCGGTGGACCGTTCAGCGCCAGAAACTTCTGGCCCTCGATCTCGAGTTCGGCTGTCATGACAGAGCCCTTCGGCATCGGCATGTTGTCGCCGTAGCGGGAGATATGTCCGACCTTAGCGTTCTTGAAAACAGACTTGTAGAAGTTGACGGCGTCTTCGGCTTTGCCGTCGAAAAACAGGCAGGGTGTAATTGTCTGCATTGAGGTAGTCCTTACGCGATTGAACAGAATGCGGAGCGCGATTACGCGGTGACGATGGTGTCGAAGCCGCCGAAAAACATCCGCTTGGCATCGAACGGCAATTTCTTCGGGTCCATCATCTTTGCAATGCGAGGATCCTTCATCACCTTGTCCATGACCTTGTCGCGGTGCTTGCGCGACTTGTAGGTGATCCAGGAAAACACGACGGTCTCGCCGGCTTTCAGTTTCACGCTCTGGGGAAACGAGGTGAGCTTGCCGGGCTTGACGTCTTCTGCGGCGCATTCGCGATAATCCAGCGCGCCGTGTTCGAGCCAGACCTTGCAGGCGATCTTCGCCATGGCGACATAGGCTTTCATTTTCTTCTTCGGCACCGGCAGAACAAATCCATCGACATACTGCATGTTGATCTCCCTTGATCTTGTTTACGCAAAGAATTTTTCGAGCTTGTCGAGCGTTCCGGTCCAGCCCCGCTTGTGGCCGTTGCGCGCGTCTTCGTTGAAGAACTTGTCGTGCGTCAGCGTCAGCAATGTGACGTCGCCTTCGGCGCGCAACACGACAGTGACCTGCGACACGCGCTCGGGCGTCGAATGCCACGCCCAGCTGAACACCAGCCGCTGCGGCGGCGTCACTTCGAGATATTTGCCGCCGACTTCGTGATGTTCGCCGTCGTCGGTCGAGAAGTTGATGCGAAAGTGGCCGCCGACGCGAACGTCCATGTCCGCCTTGACGCTGTCGCCTATCGTGTGTCCGGGTCCAAACCACTGGACGATTTTTTGCGGGTCCGTCCACGCTTCGAAGACTTTTGAGGCAGGCGCGTTGAGCCGTCGGGCGAGGGTGAGGCTTGGCTGGGTGAGCATGAATCCTTCTCCACAAAGGCGGCGAGCCGGTCGAGTTGCGCGGTCCAGAATCGCTGGTAGCGGCTGAGCCATTCCATGGCCTGCTCCATCGGGGCCGCGGTCAGGCGGCACGTCACTGTGCGGCCTGTCTTGGTCTTGGTGATCAACCCTGCGTCCGACAGCACGTCGAGATGCTTCATGACGGCGGGCAGCGACATGTCGAACGGCTTCGCGAGGTCGCTAATGGTGACGTCGCCGCGCCCTTCAAGTTCCGCCAGCAGCGCGCGCCGCGTCGGATCGGCGACGGCTGCGAAAGTGCGGTTCAGGCGGTCGGTCAAATAGTAAACCATTTGGTTAAGTATAGGGCGGCAAGCTGTTACGTCAAGGGTGCTGGGAAAATAGGACTGCGGCTTAGGCGCGCATTCCGCAAAAGTGGAAGCCGGTTTTGCGAGCAGAATGCGCGCAAATCATTGATTCAAGCCTGTGGCGGCTTTGATGAGTTTCACCGCGTCGTCACTGGCCCATTCGGCGGGCCCGGCGATGGTTGCGATCTCGCATCCGGCTCCGTCGACCAGCACGGAGGTCGGCATGCCGAGTGCGCGGCCGGCGCTTTTCAGATCCTGAAACACCTTGGCCTTCTGGTCGTGAAAATACGCGAGCTTGGAGAGGCCGCCGTCTTTCAGAAAATTCTTCGGCTTCTCGGGATCGCGCGTGTCGATGTTGATGGCCACGACCTCGAAGTCTTTACCGCCAAGTGTCTCTTGCAGCTTGTCGAGCGCGGGCATTTCCTTGCGGCATGGCACGCACCACGTCGCCCACAGATTCACGAGGACGGTGCGCCCCTTCCATTCGGAGAGCTTCCGCGTTTTTCCTTCGGAATCCTCGAACGCGAGGTCGGGCAACTGAAGCGGAGAGGTGGCCATGGTTAACGCGGCAACCTCGCCTTTCGCCAAAGGTGCGATTTTCTTGGCCAGATCGACCGCCGGCGCACAGGGCGACTGGGCTGCCGCATTGCGCATTAACCCACCGATCCCGTATATCCCTGCAAATGCCGCTGCTGAGGCTATAATGGCGACCGCGGAGAGCGTTCGAGCGCGCTTGCGGGCCTTTGGCTGATTTTTATCGGGCATGGGTCTCGTTTCGGTAAGATTCGGCAGGAATGTAGGTAACGGTCGGTTCGGCGCGAAAGTTTCGGGTGCCGGAAAGATTGCAAGTCAGGACGCGTGAGCAAGAACATGAGCAACAAGATGTGGGGCGGCCGCTTCGGCGAAAGTCCCGACGCGATCATGGAAGAGATCAACGTCTCCATCGACGTCGATCAGCATCTGTACGCGCAGGACATTGCCGCGTCCAAGGCCCATGCAGCCATGCTTGCGGCTCAAGGCATCATTACGGCGAACGATGCAAAAAACATCACCGGCGGTCTAGACACGATTTTGTCAGAGATCGGCAAGGGCTCATTCTCGTTCAAGCGCGCGCTCGAAGACATTCACATGAATGTCGAAAGCCGTCTCGGCGAATTGATCGGGCCGGCAGCGGGCCGCCTGCATACCGCGCGGTCGCGCAACGATCAGGTCGCGACGGATTTCCGGCTCTATGTGCGCGATGTCATCGACGACATCGACCGCGCGCTGGCTGCATTTCAACGGGCGCTGGTGGATCGGGCTCTTGAACATGCCGACACGGTGATGCCAGGCTTCACACATTTGCAGACCGCGCAGCCGGTGACCTTCGGTCATCATCTGTTGGCATACACAGAGATGGCAGCACGTGACCGTGGCCGGTTCGCGGATGCGCGCAAGCGATTGAACGAAAGTCCGCTGGGTGCTGCAGCACTTGCTGGCACATCGTTTCCGATTGACCGGCATGCCACCGCGAATGCGCTCGGATTCGATAGGCCGATGGCGAATTCGCTGGACGCGGTCTCGGATCGTGACTTTGTGCTGGAAACATTGTCAGCAGCGGCGATTGCGGCGGTGCATCTGTCGCGCTTCGCCGAAGAGATCGTGATCTGGACATCCCCGCTGGTCGGCCTTGTCAGTCTGTCGGATAAATTCACGACCGGCTCATCAATCATGCCGCAGAAAAGAAATCCGGATGCTGCTGAACTGGTGCGCGCCAAGACCGGACGCGTCATCGGGTCGCTGACGGCACTGCTGATCGTGATGAAAGGGCTGCCGCTCGCCTATCAAAAGGACATGCAGGAAGACAAGCAGGGCGCGATGGAAGCCTTCGCCGCGCTGTCGCTTGCTGTGCGTGCGATGACGGGCATGGTGCTCGACATCGTGCCGGAAGAGGCGCGCATGAAGGTTGCCGCCGGTGAAGGCTATGCCACCGCGACGGATCTTGCCGACTGGCTGGTCCGCACGCTGAAAATGCCATTTCGGGATGCGCATCACGTGACGGGCCGCATCGTCGCCAAGGCGGCGGAGCAGGGCCTTGCGCTGCATAAGGTGCCGCTGCCGGAGATGCAGGCCGTCGAGCCGAGAATCACTGCGTCTGTGCTGGACGTGCTGTCGGTTCAGGCATCCGTGGAAAGCCGCACGAGCTATGGCGGCACGGCACCCAGCAATGTCCGTGCACAGGCCAAGGAATGGCTCAAGCGGCTGGAAAAAGAGCAAAATTCGGGCTGATAACCGTAAAATTTGATGAGGCGCGGGCCTCGCCAGCGCGGCTCCTTGTGGGTATGGTGGCGCGCAATTTTAGGGACTGACCGACACGTGACTTCTCGCTCGCACCGCTCTCATTCGAAACTGACCGTTGTTGCGCTGATCGCTTTGGCCTGCGCGCTTGGCGGCTGTGGCCGCAAGGCTGGTCTCGATCTGCCGCCAGGTGCGCCGGGCGCAGGGACGGCACAGGAGCCGGGCTCCGAATACGCTCCGACGGCCAATTCCAATTCCGGCGGCATGACCGGCCAAGCGGCAGAAGTTTATCGCCCGCCCGGCAGCAACACGATTGCGATCGCTCCGCGCGGCGAGAAAAAACGGATCCCGCTCGACGCGATTCTGGATTGACCAGCGTCCCGTATCCGACGTTCGTTTTACCCAGCCACGCTTTCCGTACGAACGTCTGATACGAAAGGACGTTGGTAAATTATAATTCTAGCGATCCTTTGGTTCTGACATTCGCAAAGGGTGCCTGCGGAAAATATGATGCGAATGTCAGAACTGGATCGCTAGGTATGAATCATTTCCAGTATCGCAACGGCGTGCTGCACGCCGAGGACGTGAGCTTGGCCCGTCTCGCGGACGAGGTCGGGACGCCGTTCTATTGCTATTCCACGGCAACACTTGAACGTCATTATCGCGTGTTCGCGGAAGCCTTCACGGGCATGCCAACGCTTGTCTGTTACGCGATGAAGGCGAATTCCAATCAGTCCGTGTTGCGCACGCTGGCGAAGCTCGGGGCAGGAGCGGACGTGGTGTCCGGCGGCGAGTTGAAGCGCGCACGCGCCGCAGGCATTCCGCCGGAAAAGATTGTGTTCTCCGGCGTCGGCAAGACGGAAGCCGAACTGCGGCAGGCATTGGCCGAGAACATCCTGTGCATCAACGTCGAGTCCGAGCCGGAACTCGCATTGCTGTCGTCCATCGCAAGCGAGACAGGCCGCACCGCACGCATTTCCGTGCGCATCAATCCGGACGTCGATGCCAAGACGCATGCGAAGATTTCGACCGGTAAGTCCGAAAACAAGTTCGGCATTCCGTTGAGCCGTGCCCGCGACGTTTACGCGCGCGCAGCGAAGCTGCCGGGCATCAAAGTCTCCGGCGTCGATATGCATATCGGCAGCCAGATCACGGATCTCGGGCCGATGGAGGATGCGTTCAAACTGCTGGTTGAATTCGTCGGCGTGCTGCGCGCGGACGGCCACACCATCGCGCATGTGGATTTCGGCGGCGGTCTTGGAATCCCTTACGAACACGATCTTCCGAATCCGCCCGAACCTGCCGCCTATGCGGCCATGGTGAAGCGTGTGGCCAAAGGTCTCGATGCCACGCTGATGTTCGAGCCGGGCCGCATGATCGTCGGCAATGCGGGTATTCTCGTCAGCCGCGTGATCTATGTGAAGCACGGCGACGCGAAGAATTTTGTGATCATCGACGCTGCGATGAACGATCTCATCCGCCCGACGCTCTATGAAGCGCATCACGATATTTTGCCAGTGCGCGAAGGTGCCGCTGGCGATTTCGTCGCCGATGTGGTGGGCCCCGTGTGTGAAACCGGCGATTATCTCGCGCTCGACCGGAAGATGCCGGAGCCCAAGCCGGGCGATCTGGTGGCGATCATGACGGCAGGCGCTTACGGTGCCGTGCAGTCCGGCAGCTACAACACCCGCGCGCTGGTGCCTGAGGTGCTGGTCAAGGACGCGCAATACGCGGTGGTGCGGCCGCGGATCGATGCCGATGCGCTGATCGCGATGGATCGTAAGGCTCCCTGGCTCTAAGCCTCCCAAGATCGGCGTCACGCTTCCGTGAGCGATAACAGAGCTGCGGCAGAGGGCTTTGCTGTGTGCAGAGCTGCGAACAGGCCATGCCTCATTGCCGCCGCTGTGCTACGGTGCACTCTCTTGAATCTGGAGAGCCTGTTGAACGGTCCAACCCCGGAGCCATCCAAGCAGTCGCAGGTATCGGAAGATGCCCGGTCGCTTCAGCTTGCGCAGGCTCTGCGGCGTGCGCGGTGGGCACTGGCTTGGGAACGCGGCTGGCCGCATCTCGCGCGGTTGCTCACGGTTGCAGGATTATTTCTCGCGGTGTCTTGGGCGGGCCTCTGGGTGACGTTCCCGTTTGTCGCGCGGATTGTCGCATTCGCCGCTTTCGTTGTCTTGGCTGTTGCCGCATTGGTTCCGGCATTTGCGTTTCGCTGGCCGACCCGCGCGGATGCTCTGCGCCGCCTCGATCATGGAACCGGCATCCGTCATCGCCCCGCGACGGCGCTGACCGACACGCTGAAATCGCAAGACCCGCTGACGCAGGCTCTGTGGCAAGAACAGCATGCGCGTACGCTGGCCTCGATCAAAGGCATTCGCGCAGGCCTGCCATCGCCACGCCTCGCGTTGCATGATCCATGGGCGCTGCGTGCGCTGGTGATGGTAATGATGGTCGCGACGTTCTTTGCTGCAGGCGAGGATCGTCTTGCGCGCGTTTCTGCTGCCTTCAATTGGGATGGCGCGTTCTCGGCGGCGAATGTGCGTGTCGATGCTTGGGTGACGCCGCCGCCTTACACCAGCCGTCCGCCGGTTATTTTGTCCGCCTCGAACACGAAGGATGCGCCGGCAGCGGACAACAACGCCGTGCCGGTGCCAACCGGGAGCACGCTGATTGTGCGCTCCAGCGGCGGGCGTCTCGATGTCAGCGCCGGCGGTGGCGTCACTGAAATTCCGGTGACCGAGAATGCGCCCGCAGGCACCAGCGAACGGCGTTTCACGATCGGAGGCGACGGCACGGCTCATGTGCGTTCGCCGTCCGGCCAGCCGCAATGGACGTTCAAGGCGCTGCCGGATAGCGCTCCCACAATCGCGCTCGCCAAGGATCCCGAGCGGCAGGCGAAAGGATCGCTGCTGCTGTCCTACAAGCTCGAAGACGATTACGGGGTGACGGAAGCCACAGCCCGGTTCGTGCCCCGCGCGGGCGAAGACGGCGCCGCGAAGCAGCCGCTCTACGATCCGCCGCAGATCACGCTCGGACTGCCGAATGCGCGTACGCGCAACGGCGTCGGCCAGACCGTGAAAGACCTCAGCGAAAATCCCTATGCGGGCGCCGACGTGACACTGACGCTGGCTGCAAAAGACGAAGCCGGCAATGAGGGCCGCAGCGAACCGTTCGATATGCGGTTGCCGGAGCGGCTTTTTCTAAAACCGCTTTCACGCGCGATCATCGAACAGCGGCGCGATCTGGCGCTGGATGCCAACAGGAAACCATTGGTGCTGATCGCGCTCGACGCGCTGATGATGGCTCCCGAAGCGTTCACGCCGGAGCTTGGGCACTATCTCGGGCTGCGCAGCGTGGCCGCACAACTCGGTCACGCCAATACGCGCGATGCCATGCGCGAGACCGTTGACAACATGTGGGCGCTCGCTGTGTTGATCGAGGATGGCAATATCAGCGATGTCGAAAAGGCGCTTCGCGCAGCGCAGGACGCTTTGAAGCAGGCGTTGGAACGCGGCGCCAGCGAAGAAGAAATCAAGAAGCTGACGGAAAACCTGCGCGCGGCGCTGGATAAATTTATCCGGCAACTGGCCGAACAGCAGCGCAACAATCCACAGCAACTGGCGCGGCCGCTCGATCCCAACGCAAAGGTGCTGAGCCAGCAAGATTTGAAAAACATGATCGATCGCATGGAACGCCTGTCGCGCTCCGGCGACAAGGATGCGGCGCGGGCGCTGCTCGATCAGATGCAGCAGATGCTGGAAAACCTGCAGATGGCGCAGCCGGGGCAGGGCAACGGCGACATGGAGCAGGCGCTGAATGAACTCAGCGACATGATCCGCAAGCAGCAGCAATTGCGCGACAAGACATTCAAGCAGGGTCAGGACTCGCGGCGTGACCGCAATCGCGGCGAGCAGAATGACCAGAACGCCATGAACGGCCTGCAACAAGATCAGCAGTCGCTGCGAGATCGCCTGAGCAAGCTGCTGGATGACATGAAGAAGAATGGCATGATGCCGGGCCAGCGCGGCGAGAAGGGTCAGCCGGGCCAAGGACAGGATGGACAGGACAGCGGCGACAGCAACGCGCTTGGCGACGCCGACTCGGCGATGGGCGACGCCGGTAGCGAACTCGGGCAGGGCAATCCAGACAGCGCCGTCGATTCACAAGGTCGCGCCGTAGATGCCTTGCGAAAGGGCGCGCAAAATCTCGCGCAGTCGATGCAGCCGGGCGAAGGTCAAGACACCAGCCCCGGCAATCGTGCGGGCCGTCAGCAGAACAGCGGCAACACGACCGATCCGCTCGGCCGTCCGCTGAATGGCCGCGAATGGAGCGACGATCTCACCGTTAAGATTCCGGGCGAGATCGATGTGCAGCGCGTGCGCCGGATTCTGGAAGAGTTGCGCCGCCGTTTCGCCGACCCGCAGCGGCCGCAGATCGAACTCGACTACATCGAGCGTCTGCTCAAGGATTATTGAATTCGCCACATTTTATCGCCGCTTGACAGTCTCCGGCTGCGGCTGTATTTAACCAATAAGTTATTTAACCGTATAGTTACATAAAATGCAGACGGACCACCTCAGCACCAAGTTTGCAGCTCTCGCAGACCCGACACGCCGGGCCATTCTGGCGCGGCTGGTGAAAGGCGAGACATCGGTCACGGAACTGGCCGAGCCGTTTGCCATGAGCCTTCCGGCGGTGTCCAAGCATCTCAAGGTGCTTGAGCATGCAGGGCTTGTGACGCGCGGCCGCGCGGCGCAGTGGAGGCCTTGCAAGATCGAGCCCGCCGCACTCAAGGACGTCGATGACTGGCTGGAGACCTATCGCCGCTTTTGGAGTCTGCGTCTCGACCGGCTCGAAGAATTTCTCGCAAAGGATGCGAGCGCCGCGCATTCCAAGCAGCGCAAGGGTTTGAAAACAAAGCGCGCGCCGCGAAAGAAGTAGACGATGCAGCAAACGCTGCGACATCAAATCGTTTCATACCGTCAAGTCACCAATGGAGTTACCCATGGCCGATCAACCTGCCGCCCTTCCGCCGCTTGTCCCGCATATCATTGTCGACGGCGCCGTGAATGCGCTTGAGTTCTACAAGAAGGCTTTTGGCGCAACAGAGACGCTTCGGATGCCGGCGGAAGACGGCAAGCGCCTGATGCATGCCCAGATGACCGTCAACGGCGCCGATGTCTATCTGATGGATTTCTTCCCGGAACATTGCGAGCATGACGACGGCAAGACCAAACCACCGACCACGCTCGGAGGTTCGACGTTCCTGATCCATCTTCAAGTGCCGAACTGCGACGAGGCATATAAGCGTGCGATCGAAGCGGGTGCATCATCGATCCTCGCGCCGTGGGATGCGTTCTGGGGCGCGCGTTATGCACAGGTCCGCGATCCTTTCGGTCACGGCTGGAGCCTTGCCCATCCGCAGCCGCCGAAGCCATAATCAGCCGGCCAACGGAGCAAGAACATGACCACTTTGATGTACATTGTGATCGCCGTCGCGATTCTGATCGCGGCGATCCTGGGTCTGGCTGCGATGCGGCCCGACACGTTCCGTGTCGAACGATCCATCGACATCAACGCGCCGGCAGAGACGATCTTTCCGCTGATCAACGACTACAAGAACTGGCCGCAGTGGTCGCCTTACGAAAATATCGATCCGGCGATGCAGCGCACGTTCAGCGGTACTGCGAGCGGCAAGGGCTCGATTTACGAATGGACCGGTAACAAGAACATCGGTCACGGCCGCATGGAGATTGTCGACACGACGCCGCCGTCGAAGATCGTCATCAAGCTGGATTTCTTCAGCCCGTTCGAAGCTCACAACATCGCAGAGTTCACCATGCGTCCGCAGGGCAGCGCGACGAACGTCACGTGGTCCATGCACGGCCCGGCGCCGTTCATGGCGAAGGTGATGCACATGTTCTTCAATATGGACAAAATGGTTGGCGGCCAGTTCGAGCAGGGTCTGACCGGCATGAAAGCCGTCGCCGAAAAGAGGTGAGCGCAGCTATCCATTGCGGCCTTCGCCGCGCAGCGTCGGCAGGCCGATGCCGGTGGCTTCAAATCCGCCATCGACCGACAGCATCTGGCCGGTGATATAACTGGCGCGGTCGCTGCACAGGAAGAAGATCGCCTCGGCGAGTTCTTCCTCGAGGCCGTAGCGATTGAGCGGAATCGTATCGTGATAGTCGGCGCGGATCGCGGGCGTGTGAACCGCCTTCGCCATCGCGGTATCGACCGGGCCAGGCGCGACTGCATTGACGCGAATGCCTAATGTCGCGAGTTCGACTGCGAACTGCTTGGTCAAATGAGCAAGCCCCGCCTTGCTGGTGCCGTAGGCTGTGCGCAGCGTCGAGGCGCGCAAGGCCGAGATCGATGTGATGTTGACGATGGCACCACCGCCCGTCTCGCGCATCAGCGGTGCAGCCGCCTGCGTGCAGAGAAACGGTCCGGTGAGATTGACGGCCAACACGCGGTCCCAGTCGTCCTGTGTCGTTTCCAGCAGCGGCTTGAAGATCGCGATGCCCGCATTGTTCACCAGCGCATCGAGCTGCCCGAAGTGCTGGAAGGCCTGCGCGAAGGCTAAGCTAACTGCGGCGGCGTCCGACACGTCGCAATGGATACCCAGCGTCGTATCAGGTGCAGCGAGTGTCTTGCAGGTCTGCGCGAGAAGATCGCTCTCGATGTCGAGCAGCGCCACGCGCCAGCCCTCGGCCATAAATCGTTTCGCGGCGGCAAGGCCGATGCCGCGCGCAGCACCCGTCACCAGCGCGACCTTCTGCCGTTCCTGCGTCATGATCGATGACCTTTGTGCTTAGCCTTTGCTGCGCGAGGCCAAAGCATCCGCGACAGCAGTGCGGATATCCGCCACGGCGAAGGGCTTGGTGATGACGTCATGCACGATGGCGTCGAGCCCGGATGCACGCTCGCGCTGATCGGCATAGCCGGTCATCAAGAGAATTGTCACCTGCGGGAAATCGCGCGCGGCAGCCAGCGCCAACGCGATGCCGTCCATGATTGGCATCTTGATGTCGGTCAGCAGCAGGTCGAATGCGCCTTCGTCTCGGGTGAGAATTTCGAGCGCGTCGGCGCCGTCTTCGGCGGTGACGATCTCGTGGCCATCCATCGCGATAGCGCGCGCCACCAACAGGCGCATCGACTCTTCGTCGTCTGCGATCAGGACGCGCGACATTCAGGTGCCTCCGGCTGCCACATCCAGTTTGTGGAAGAACCTGACGGCAATTTCGCGGCCTTCCGCAGGCGGCGCGGCAAGTCGCGTCTTGAACCAGGCTTTTTCGCCGGGATTGATGACCGGCTGTTCCAGCACCGCATTCCAGGCGTAGATATCCGCGCCGTTGGCATCGCGCACGATGAAGCGCAGCCGCGGCATCTCGACCGACTTACGCGCAACGTCGATGATCGCGCCTTCGATCAGCAGCACCGGCTTGTTGTTGACCATCTCGGTGCTGATTTTCACGTCTTCGAATTGAAGGCCGCGCAGATTCACACCCATGCCAATCATTTTATAAAACGCCGCCGTCTGCGGCATCATCCGCACCATATCGACGCGCCAGCCAAGCAGCACGAATACCAGCGCGCTGAGCGCCAGGCAGGCGGTCGGAAGATTGAGCGCAGCGGTCCATTTTGAAGATTTCAGCCGCACAGCGGAATGACCGAAACCTTTGAAACGCGAAGCGGACGATTTCGAAGAGTCGGATGCGGCGCGGTCGTCTTGCTGCGCGAGCGCCGACCAACTCCGCTTCGGAGTATCGGTCTCTTGCCGGTCTGCGGAAATGGACGGGCTGTCGATATGCGGCGTTTCGCTAATCTGCCAGTCATCTGCGGCGCGTTCCGGCGCGAACCCGGTTCCCATGTCGCCGGCTTCAGCCGTGGCCATGTCCTGCGGGACCGCCAGCCAGATTTCGTGACAGCGGACGCAACGGACCCGGCGCCCGGCGCCAGCAAAGTTCGCCGGATCGACCGCGTAGGATGTCGTACAGTGGGGGCAGATAATATTCATGGGACGAATCGTTCGCGTGGACCTTCTTCCGCCAACGCTATCCGGCGTCCGTTAACGAATCGGAAACCATAACGGTCGCACAAGCGTTTGACGGTCATCGTCCCGCCAGCCGCCCGATGTTCCTTTGGAACCGGCGCTGAGGGCGATGCCTCCATCGGTCCCGTCGAACGGAGCTGAGCTTGGTCCGGTTCGAAAATGTCGGTTTGCGTTACGGGCTTGGCCCGGAGATTTTGCGCGACCTTACATTCCAAATCCCCGCAAAGTCATTTCAGTTTCTCACCGGCCCATCCGGTGCTGGCAAAACCTCGCTGTTGCGGATGCTGTTTCTTTCGCTGCGCCCGACGCGCGGTCTGGTGAATCTCTTCGATCAAGACGTTTCGCTGCTGGACAAGGATGCCCGTGCCACGCTGCGGTCACGCATCGGCATCGTGCTGCAGGATTTCCGGCTGCTCGATCACATGACGACATACGAGAATGTGTCGCTGCCGTTCCGCGTGATGGGCCGGAGCGAATCCAGCTATCGCAAGGAAGTCATCGATCTCCTGAAGTGGGTCGGTCTCGGCAAGCGCATGGATGCACTGCCGCCCATCCTGTCCGGCGGCGAGAAACAGCGCGCGGCGATCGCGCGTGCAGTGATTGCGCGACCGCAATTGCTGCTGGCCGACGAGCCGACCGGCAACGTCGATCCGACGCTGGCGCGGCGGCTGCTCAGTCTCTTCATTCAGCTCAACAAATCCGGCACCGCCGTCATCATCGCCACCCACGACATCGCGCTGATGGATCAATACGAGGCGCGGCGCATGGTGCTGCATGAATCGCGGCTGCATATCTATGAGTGAGTCTGTTGGCTTGAGCGCAACGTCATGAGAGATCTGGGCAACGACACATCGGAGATTGCAGCCACCGCGCGCAACACATCGCCGATCGTTCCACGCGGATCGATTTCCGGCCGCGCGCTGATCGCGGTTGTCGCTATCATGACGTTTCTCGCTTCGATGACGACCGGCGGCGTGCTGCTGGTGCGCGCGTCCGCCTCGCAATGGCAATCGGATGTCTCCAGCGAATTGACGATCCAATTGCGGCCGACGCCTGGACGCGACATCGAGCGCGATGTGCGCGCCGCCGTGGAAGCGGCGCGAGCGCAGCCTGGTATTCTCGAAGCGCGGGCCTTCACCAAGGATGAATCGGCCCGGTTGCTGGAGCCTTGGCTCGGCAGCGGGCTGGCGCTGGATGATCTTCCGGTGCCCCGCGTGATCGTAGCGCGGATCGCGCCGGGCGCGGTTGTGGATACGGCTGCGCTGCGCCGCGTGGTGACGACAGCGGCACCGTCCGCCACCATCGACGATCATCGTGCCTGGATCGACCGCATGCGCTCGATGACCGGCGCGATTGTTCTGGCGGGCACAGGCATTCTCATTCTCGTGATCGCGGCGACTATAATTTCGGTGTCGTTCGCGACACGCGGCGCGATGGCCGCTAACCGGCCTATCGTCGAGGTGCTTCATTTTGTCGGAGCGAAAGACCGCTATATCGCCAACCACTTTTTGCGTCATTTCCTGCGGCTGGGTCTGGAGGGCGGGGTCATCGGCGGGATTGCCGCCATGCTGACTTTCGGATTTTCGGAATCCATCGCCAACTGGTTTTCGGGCACGCCGGTCGGGGACCAATTCGCTGCATTGCTGGGTACGTTCGCGCTGCCGGCGTCGGGATATCTGGTGCTGGCGGCGCAGGCTGTGATGATTGCGGCAGTGACGGCGCTGGCGTCGCGTCGCACGCTCTTTGCGACGCTCGAAGAGATCGACTAAAGAGTGGCCAAGATTGTCTGCGGCGGGAAAGCTCCATTAAACATGGGGTCGATGACATTTTCAGGCCACAGCCGCGCCGGGTTTTGAGGTAGACTACGTTGCCGAACCGGCGCGATCCGAAAAGCGTCAGAACGAGCGAGTTGAGATTGTCCGAAACGTCACGAAGCCGCGAAAATAGTCCGACGCACGGCCGCCTGCGCCGCCGTGTCGCGATGCTTGTTGCGTTCGCCGTCGTGCTGTTCGCCGGGCTCGGCTTCGTCGACTTCCTGTCGCAAGTCTTGCCGACGGAGGAAAAGCCGTCGCGCAACGCCGACGGCATCGTGGTTCTCACTGGCGGGTCGTCGCGGGTGTCCGATGCGCTGGACTTGCTGTCGGCAGGCTATGGCAGACGATTGCTGATTTCCGGCGTGCATCCCACCAATGGCTATAGCGATATTCAGCGCACCCTGCCGGATAGTCCACGCCTGCTTGCCTGCTGCGTCGATCTCGATCATTCGGCGGTCAACACCCGCAGCAACGCAACCGAAACGCGGCGCTGGGCGGCGGAGCGCGGTTTCCGCTCGCTGATCGTGGTGACCTCGAACTATCACATGCCGCGCGCGATCCTCGAATTGTCCCACGCGATGCCGGACATCAAGCTGGTGCCGTTTGCCGTTGTCGGCGAAAAGTGGCGCGAGGAGCCGTGGTGGACGAGTGGCGGGGCTTTGCGGCTGTTGCTATCGGAATATGCCAAGTACGTTTTTGCGGAAATGCGGGTCGCTTTCCGCGGGGTCGGGCAGGGCGGCTTGCCGGAGGCCAGCGGATCGCCGCCCGCGCCGTTCAAACCGGCGACCGTCTCCGCCAATTAAAACGAGTTGCTCATGGTTTCGGTTTTCCTGCGCTCGCTGCTCTACAACATCGTGTTCTATCTGAACCTTGCATTCTGGGTGCTGCTCGGGATTCCGACCTATATCATGCCGCGCTGGGGCGTGGTCTGGATCGCGACGAACTGGGGCAGGACCAGCATCTGGTGGATGCGCATCATCTGCAACACGAAGGTGGAGCGCCGGGGCGTCGAGAAAATTCCGAAAGGTCCGCTGATCGTCGCAGCGAAGCATCAGTCTGCGTGGGAAACCTTCGCGCTGCTGCAATTTTTCGACGAGCCGCTCTACATCCTCAAGCAGGAGCTGACACGTCTGCCGTTCTTCGGCTGGTATCTCCTCAAGGCGGGCATGATCGGCGTCGACCGCAAGGCCGGGGGCCGTTCGCTGATCGCGATGGTCAAGCGCGCGAGCGCGGAAATCAAACGCGGCCGCCAGCTTCTGATCTTCCCCGAGGCCACGCGCCGTGCGGTCGGTGCGCCGCCGGATTACAAAAACGGCGTTGGATTGATTTATAGCGACGCTGGTGTGCCTTGTATTCCCGTTGCGCTGAATTCGGGGTTGTTCTGGCCGCGCCGGACATTTCTGCGTTATCCCGGCACCATCGTGATCGAGTTTCTTGATCCGATTCCGCCGGGCCTCAAGCGGAATGACTTCAATACGCGCGTCGAAACCGTGATCGAGGATGCGACCAACCGGCTGGTGAAGGATGGCCGCGCCGAGCAGGAACGGTTGATGGGTTTTTCCGCGCCTGTGGTCGCGCCGGAATCCAGAACCTGACTTAAGCCAGCAATGTCGCGTCAGGTCTGGCGATGCAGAGCCGCTTCGCCGTGAAGCAACGCCGCAAGACGATGCAGAGGCACGTCGCGAATGCCTTGCGCCTCGAGCGCAGTCACGGTCGCGATAACGTATTCGTCGTTCGGTCCTGATGCGCCGTGACCCTGACGCACCAGCCGCAACTGCTCGTCCATGGCGAGGCGTCCGGCATATTGAGCGTGGCTGCGGTCGACGACATAAGCCAGCGCGCTGACGCGCGCGTCGCCTTTTAGCCAGACCGAGCGCATCACCTCGCGATAGACCGCTGTGACCTGTTCTCGTTCGCGCAAGTAAGCAACGGTGGCCTTGCGCCGGTCCGCCGCTACGCGATACGCGACGCCCTGACACGCGCCGCCCCGATCAAGCCCGAGCACCAGTCCGGGTTTTTCAGACGTGCCGCGATGGACCATCGAATAGATGCAGAGCGAACGGTGTTCGCCGATCAGCCGCGCGGGTCTCTGCTCGATAAATTCAAACCCCGGCTTCCAGATCAGCGATCCATAACCGAACACCCACAGGTCGCCCTCTGGAAAGTCGGTTTCGGAAAGCGTTTTTGCAGCCATGACGCATATGCCTGTCGCGGTATCTGAACGCCTATCAGTCCGGCTTTTCAGGCGCAAGCGCACGCGTGTGATGAGATGCGGGCGATAAAAACATCTTTCAATTGCCCAATTCGGATGATCTAGGGGGACCATGCAATCACCTCCCCTCATTCCCCGCCGCCGCCTTTGGCCTGTTTTCGTCATGCCAGGTCTCGTCGTTCTCGCAGCTTTGGCGTGGAGCGGATTCTGGTTTTACGCCGCATCCCATGTCGATGAAAAATTCGACGGATGGCGGTCGCGCGAAGCAAAGTCCGGGCGCGTCTATGACTGCGGCAACAGGTCGGTCGCGGGCTTTCCGTTTCGCATGGAGGTCAGTTGCCAAAATCCTGTGGTGACGCTGACCTCGCAGACCGCTGAGCAGACCCAACTTACCGCGCGGCTGAAGGACATTCTGGTCATCGCGCAGGTTTACGATCCGACCAAGATCATCGCGGAATTCACTGGGCCTGCGACGGTTGCCAGTCGCGGCGAGACGCCATCCTTCGCGGCGAACTGGACCATCGGCCGCGCGAGCGCCGCAGGATTGCCGACCGCGCCGCAACGTGTCTCGCTCGTGTTCGACGATCCGGCGGTGGATCGCATCAGCGGTGGCACGCAGATGCCATTCGTGCGCGCGAAACATCTCGAATTGCATACCCGGCTGCTGGAAGGCTCGCTATCCGCCAATCCGGTCGTGGAGACGGCGCTGCAATTTCAATCCGGCAGCCTGCAGGGTCTGCATCCCGTTCTGGCTGAGCCGTTCGATGCGGACATCCGCGCCATGCTGCGCGGCTTGAAAGATTTTGCGCCGAAGCCGTGGCCGGTGCGTTTTCGCGAAATTCAGGCCGCAGGTGGCCGTCTCGATTTCACGCAGTCGCGCGTCCAGCAGGGCGAGACCATTGCGGTGGCGGCAGGATCGCTCGGCCTCACCGCGAACGGCTATCTCGATGGCGAACTCACCATGACGGTCGTGGGGCTGGAGAAAATCGTCGCGCAGCTTGGTATCGATAAGCTGCTGTCGGATGGCGTGCCGCAATCTGCGGTCGATCGCGTCGCGCCCGGCGTGAATGCGCAGGACGTCAACAAGGTGATCGGTGCGCTCGACCGCATCATTCCGGGATTGGGCAATGTCGCGCGCAAGAACGCCAATGCGGGCGTGGTGGCAGGAATCAATATGCTGGGTCAGGCCTCGACGCTGGAGGGCAAGCCGGCGCGGGCGTTCCCGCTGAAATTCGCAGAGGGCGTGATCTCCATCGGTCCGTTGAAGATCGCGCAGACGCCGCCGCTGTTCTGAAAAATTTCAGTCCGCTTTCTTCGGCAGATTCGCGTGCTTGCGGCCGAAATCCGGATCTGCGGTTTCCTGACCGAGATTGACGATGCCGCGCCGGATCGCGCGCGTGCGAGTGAAATGCTCGAACAGCGCCTCGCCATCGCCACGCCGGATTGCACGGGTGAGTTTCGACAGGTCTTCCTGAAACGCGCCGAGCATTTCCAGCACCGCATCCTTGTTGGCGAGGAACACGTCGCGCCACATGGTCGGATCGGAGGCGGCGATGCGCGTGAAATCGCGGAAACCGCCCGCGGAGAATTTCAACACCTCGGCTTGCGTCACGTCTTCGAGTTCATCGGCGGTGCCGACGATGGTGTAGGCGATCAGATGCGGCAGATGGCTGGTGACGGCGAGCACCAGATCGTGGTGATCCGCGTTCATGGTCTCGACATTGGCGCCGAGTGCCACCCAGAACGCTGTGAGCTTTGCAACCGCTGCAGGATCGGCACCGTCTGGCGGCGTGAGAATGCACCAGCGGTTGATGAATAGTTCTGCGAAGCCGGAATCGGGGCCAGAATATTCGGTGCCCGCCACCGGATGGGCCGGAACGAAATGTACGGTCTTCGGCAGATGCGCGGCCATGTCCCGCAACACCATGCCTTTGACGGAGCCGACATCGGAGATGATTGCGCCGGGCTTCAGATGTGGCGCGATTTCCTCCGCGACCGGCCCGCACGCACCGACCGGGATCGACAGGATGACAAGGTCGGCGTCTTTCACGGCTTCGGCGTTGGTGTCGACCACGCGGTCGGCGATGCCGAGTTCTTTTACGCGCGCGCGGGTCGCCTGCGAGCGCGCGGTTGCGACGATCTCCCCGGCGAGTCCCTGGGCGCGGGCGGCGCGCGCAATCGAGCCGCCGATCAGGCCGAAGCCGATCAGCGCCATCCGTGGAAACATCGGCGCGGCACTCACGTCTGCCTCATGAAGTCGGTCAAGCCTTCGATCACGAGGCGATTGGCTTCCTCGGTGCCGACGGTCAGGCGCAGCGCATGGGGCAGCTTGTAGTTTTTCAGCGCGCGCAGGATCAGCCCGCGCTGGGTCATGAACACATCGGCGTCTTCCGCCGTCTTGCCCTTCGTCTGCGGAAAGTGAATCAGGATGAAGTTCGCCGCACTCGGCGTCACTTCGAGCCCGAGCTTGCTCACTTCATTGGTCAGCCATGCGCGCCACGTTTCGTTATGCGCGCGGGACTTGTCCTGATGCGCGGTGTCCTCCAGCGCGGCGATGGCCGCTTCCGATGCAGGCGTCGAGACGTTGAAAGGACCACGAATACGGTTTACTGCGTCGATGATATTTGCCGGACCGTACATCCAGCCGATGCGCAATGACGCAAGGCCGTGGATTTTCGAGAAGGTGCGCGTCATCACCGTGTTGTCGGTGGTGGCGACCATCTCGATCCCGGCTTCGTAATCGTTGCGCGAGACATATTCCGAATAGGCCGCG
>Ga0209023_10003541_pt1 | contig 18544 bp, 11 predicted proteins | sample LakOneMetagenome_FD_187468 | JGI IMG/M metagenome (GOLD analysis project Ga0209023, IMG submission 187468) | Freshwater and sediment microbial communities from Lake Erie, Canada (SPAdes) (version 2) | ecosystem: Environmental > Aquatic > Freshwater > Lentic | place: Lake Erie, Canada...
GGCCGTGACGCTTGGCGGTCTCTCGCAGGCAACGAAAGCCAATGCGTCGGTCATGAACCTGACGTCGATGAACGCCTCGATTCGCGTCGGGATGGACATGCTCGTCCGCGATCTGATGCAGGTGGGCTCGGGATTGCCGCCCGCGCATGTCATTCAGGTGCCATCGGGCGCCAATGCGACGCCCGTCAAGCTGCCTGGTCCGCCGGGAACGGCACTGACCCTCGACGCCGCCGCCACGAGCATGCCGGCCGTTGTGCCGCTGCCGGGCGCGGGACCGACCATTAACGGTCAGGCCACCGATGTCGTCGTGACACTGACCGTCGACAACACGTTCCTCAACGAGCCGATGTCGGCGATGACGGCGTCGTCGGTCGATATCGCGGCTGGACCGAACATCTCGTCGGGTCCCGACCGCGTGACGACCGGCCAGCTGATGATGATCACGAAGGGATCCACGACGACCCTGGTGCAGGTGACCGGCGTGGACGCCAGTTCTCGCCGGCTGACGTTCGCAACCGGCGATTCGTTGAATCTGAATCAGCCGAGTGCCGCCGCCGGCACGCTGGCTGCGCTCAACGCGGTGGCGCCAGCCAATACGCCGTCGGCCGCGCTCATCAGCCGCATCCGGATGATCACTTACTACCTCGATGCCACATCCGACTCGCAGCATCCGAGGCTCGTTCGCCGGATCAACAACGGCAATGCGACGACGTTCGACAACACGCTGGGCAATGCCGTCGCGATGGACATCGAGAACCTGCAGTTCTCCTATGACCTCATCGATGGCAACGGGAATCCGGCCAACGTGCGCATGGTGACGGCAGACCTCGCTGGCACCGGTCGATGTGCCCCGAATGCCTGCGGCGCGACGCAGATTCGCAAGATCAACATCGCGATGACCGGTCGTTCGCAGAACGGCGCGAACAAGAGCAGCAGCGTCTACCGCAACACCCTGACCTCTGAGGTGAGTTTCCGCGGCATGGCGTTCTTCAACGAATACAGCGCGTCCTAGGCGCGCGGTCCCCGGGGCATTGTGAGTGAAAGCAGAACGACTATGACACGCAGGAGCAGGTGGACAGACGAATCAGGTATTGCGCTCATCACGGCGTTGCTCGTGGTGATGCTGATCAGTGCCTTGATGGCAGGCATGTTCGCTGCGATCCAGGCGGATCAGCGAAGTGGCGCAACCGACCGCGACCAGACGCAGGCCTATGCCGCCGCGCATGCAGGACTCGAGCAGTTGACGTCAGGCCTGGCCACGCTCTTCAACACGGACGTGAGCCCCAGCTCCACCCAGATCAACACGATTGCGTCGACGCCGCCGTCGATTCCCGGCTTCCAGTTCGTCTCCCCTGGTGGAACGGCGGGGTCCGGCTACACCATCACGTACACGGCTGACGCGCAGGGTAATCCACAGGCGACGCCGAACGCCGACATCACGGCCGGCGCGTTCACCGGGTTCAAGGGCCTCATTACGCCGTACACCATGACGGTGACTGCGCGTTCGACGACCGGCAATTCCGAAGTGCGCTTGCGACGGACGCTGCAGACCGTGGCTATTCCCGTCTTCCAGTTCGGTATCTTCTCGGAGTCTGACCTGTCCATCTTCTCGGGCGGCGGCTTCTCGTTCGGCGGACGCGTGCACACGAACGGCAACCTGTTCGTGGCTGCGCAGACGTCAGGCAGCAACAACATCACGTTCTCCGATCGCATCACGGTGCTCGGCGAGGTGATTCGCAATTACCTGGCGAACGGACTCAGCGCACTCACGTCGTCGCCCGCGTTCACGAACAACGTGCTGATTCCGACGTCGTCGTCGACGAACCGAAATCTGGCGCAGTCACCGAACGAGGGCAGTGTGACGGGCATGCCGGGATGTGCGATACCTGCCTGCTCGAACGGAAACTGGATCGGACTGTCGAGAAATACCTATAACAGCTACATCACGAATCACGACACGGGCGCAACGCGCCTGAACCTGCCGCTGGTATCGCAGGGTGCGCAGCCGATCGACCTGATGCGGCGTCCGCTGCTCAACTCGGCCGAGAACACCGCGAACCCGCTGGTCTACGCGCAGCGCTACTTCGGCCAGGCCAGTCTGCGAATCCTCTTGTCCGACCGCGTGGCTGACTTCACGGGTTTGCCGACTGTCGTGAACCCTGGCAATCCCGTGCTGCTGAACGGTGTGGACGGCGCGGCAGGCAGCTGGACCAACGCTCCGCCCGCAGGCTACGGTCCCGTGGACGCGACGCATCCGCCGATCGCGCGGTCCATCGGACCGGCGAGCACGACGACGACGGCGAATAGCTATTACAACGGCGGTGTGACGCAGATTGCCGTCGCGGCCATTCCAGCGCAGTACAAGTTGCCCGCGCAGATGACGCTGCGCGCCAGCAACGGCACGACTCAGCTCATCGCGTGCAAGGGCAAGACGGGCAACACCGCAGTGCCCACGCACAACACCTACACGGCGATCTCCGCGAATCAGTTCCTGTCCTGCACCGTCACGACGGCAGTGGCGGCGGGCGGTGCCACCATCACGGCCACGCTCGACTACAAGACGTACACCGCGAACGTCGTCGGCGCCGTTGCCGCTGGAACGGTCAACATCACGGTCGGTGCGAACGAGACGGCACCGTTCTCGCCCGGTCTCATCTGGTTGAACAATCCGAACGCCACCGTCGCGAATACGTCGATGCCCGTGTCGTGCGAGGGATACACCGAAGTGGTGACGAGCTCGACGATCCGGTTCCTGAGCTGCCGCGGCCTTTCAGCAGCGCCGGCGAACGCTTCGCCGGTGAACAGCTCCGCCCTGCAGAATCAGGACACGGGCACCATCGGCGGCTACATCAAAATCGAGAAGCAGGACTCGGCCGGGAACTGGACCGACGTCACGTTGGAACTCCTGAACCTCGGCATCGGTGCGGCGAACTCGGAAGGAACGATCTGCAACGACCCGACGCCGAACGCGGTCATTCGCATCCAGCGTCTGCGCGACAACGGCGGCGGCACCTGCACCTACTCGCAGAGCATGAACTCGTATGACTGGTGGCCGAACACGCTCTATGACCCGCGTGAGGGCAGCTTCCGCGACTCAGGTGCGGTTGCCGGCATGACCACGTCGGCCATGCAGATGAGCGGCGTGATGCAGTACGTGTCGCTCGACGTCGGCAATCTCAAACGCTGGTTCGCCGGCTCGATTGGCACCACCGGCACGAACGCGTGGAACAACAACGGCTACATCGTCTACTTTTCCGATCGGCGAGGGAACCACGACACGACCAACGCTGACGTCGAAACGGGCGAGTTCGGCTTCGAGGACTTCGTGAACTCCACGACGACCGCGGGCACTCCGGACGGCGTCCTGCAGTCCGGCGAGGACGTCAACGTGGGCGATCCGCGCTGGGCCGCGAACACGCAGCAGCTCTATGGTCAGGTTCCCTGGAACAACGCCGTCAACATCCCGACCGGCGCAACGGCTCCGTATAGCTTCGCTGGCGCCAGACCGTGGACCTCAATTCCGCAGGCGGCGACCACGACACCGGCCCCTGGTGCGGGTGCGGCGCGTGTCAACAAAGTGCTGCTGTTCCGTCGCGCCCTGAAGCTGGTGAACGGCGGCATCTCGGGTGGTGTGAACAAGCTGCCGACGGACGGCTTGACCGTCGCGGCGGAGAACCCGGTGTATGTGCAGGGCGACTACAACGGCACCAGCAGCGTGACGCCCAACTCCGATTGGTCGAACGAAGAACCCAACGTGCCGGCCTCGATCGTGGCCGATGCGATCACACTTCTGTCGAACAACTGGAGCGATGCGCTGTCCTTCGAGGTGCCGAACCTCGTGACCTCGCGCGACGCGACCACCACGACCTATCGCTTCGGTGCAATCGCCGGCAAGGGTCTGTCGTTCGCCTACTGCAGCGCCACGTGCGGAAGCCCAGGTCAGCTCTTTGGCACCGACGGCGGTGCGGCCAACTTCCTGCGCATGCTCGAAGACTGGGGCAGTGCGACGACCCACTACAGAGGGTCGCTCATCTCCCTGCACATCAACCGACAGGCCGTTGGCACCTACAAGTTCAACGCGACGAACAACCATATCTACAACGCCGGTGGTCGAAACTTCACCTTCGACACCGACTTCCTGACACCGACGCTGCTGCCGCCGGGCACGCCGATGTTCAGGGACATCAACACCCTGCAGTTCCGCCAGTTGCTTCGCCCCAATCAGTAAGCTGACCCGCATGACGCGTCGTGCATAGGCACGGCGCGTCGTGTGTGTGCGTCCTCTCCTCCGCTTCTATCCTCGTTTCTCTCACACGTCCAGTCGCCACACGCTGCGCAGGCCTGCGTGTGAGCACCAGGCACGCCGCGCAACGGTGACAAGCGACGCGCGTTCGAATGTGCGACGCAAATTGTGGTGAATCGCGATCGCAAAAGCGGGGCACACCGGTTCTTGCGGTCACTGCGAACGACGCTAAGTGACGGCAGTATCGCTGGTTGTGCTGAACGAGTGCACGGGCATGCGAGTTGCTCCTACCTCTCCAGAATCACTCTGAAGCACTTATGAACCTGTCTGGAGCTCTGACTTCGATGAAGAACGCTGGGAATGTTGACGTCGCTCGCGCGGTTTCGCGTGAAGGCTCGACTGCCACTCGTCCTGTCGCCGCGCTGACGCTGATGCTTGCGGCATTGCTCCTGGCTGGCACTGCCAGCCAGGCCGTCGCGCAAGGGCGTGGCCAGGGACAGGGTGCCGGTGGCAATCGTGGGAGCCGTCACTTCGACAGGCATCTCGAAGAACGGCTGGCCGAGGACGGCGATGACTCCGAGCAGAAGGTCATCATCACGATGCGCCCGGGCACCAGGGGGCGTCTGCAGAACGAGCTGCGGAACCAGGGCCATCGCGTAGACAAAGATCTTTCGCTGATCGACGGCTTCTCGGGCCGCGTCACCGGTCGCAAGCTGCGTGTGCTGCTCGACGACCCGGACGTGCTGAGCGTGTCCGCCGACGCGGACGTGTCGTCGATGGCAACCGTCGGCACGGTCTACACGGTCAGCAATACGCTCAACACCGGCGCGGGCTCGCTGCGCCAGGCCATTCTCGACGCGAACGCACATCTCGGCACTGACACGATTGTGTTCAGCGTGACGGGAACCGGCGTCCGCACGATCACACTGGCGTCGGCACTGCCGGTCATCACCAGCCCGGTCATCATCGATGGCTGGACCGCCCCAGGCTACACCGGCTCGCCGCTCATCGAGTTGAACGGCAACAACGTCGGGGTGAGCCTCAAGGGCTTCGCGCTCGGCAGCGGCAGCAGCGGCAGCACCATCCGCGGTTTCATCATCAACAGATTTTCTGGCAGCGGCATCGAGATCAACGGCTCGAGCACCAACACGATCCAGGGCAACTGGATCGGGACGAACGCTGCCGGCTCCGCGGCGTCCGCGAACAAGGAACGCGGTATCTCGGTGCTGAACAGCACGGGTAACCTGATTGGCGGCACGACCGCCGCAGCGCGCAACGTCGTCACGGCCAACGGCACGCAGGGCATCTACTTCGACAACGCCAGCAGCAGCACGATTGCGGGTAACTACGTTGGGACGACGGTCGCCGGCAATGCGGATCTGACCGGCACCCTCTCGAATACGTCGCAGTCGGGCATCGTGCTGGCCAACGGATCGAGCAACAACGTCATCGGTGGCACGTCCGCCGCAGCCCGCAACGTGATTTCGGGCAACAACCACTATGGCTTCGAGATCATCGGCGTGCTGTCGAAGGGCAACCTTCTGCAGGGCAACTACATTGGCCTCAATGCCACGGGCGATGCGGCACTGCCCAACACCAATGGTGGCGCGTCGTTCTGGGGCGCAGGCACGGGCAACGTGTTCGGCGGTCTCGCTGCCGGCGCGGGCAACGTCATCTCGGGCAATCTCGGCATCGGCGTCCTGATCGGCAGCGCGGCGAGCGGCGCGCTGGTTCAGGGCAACACCATCGGTCTCAACGCCGCGCGCACGCTTGGCATCGGGAACGGCACTGACGGCGTCTATGAAGACTCGTCGAGCAACGCCACGATTGGCGGCACGGCAGCTGGCGCAGGCAACGTGATTGCCTTTAACGGCGGCAACGGCATCAGCATCGCCAGCGGCACGAGCAACGCCGTCCTCGGCAACTCGATCTACTCCAACGGTGCGCTCGGCCTCAACCTCGGAGCGGCGGGCGTTGTCGCGAACGACCTGCTCGACCTCGACTTCGGTGCCAACAACCTGCAGAACTATCCGGTGCTCAGCAAGGTGCTCACGACCGGTTCAACCGTCGAAGTGACCGGGTCACTGAGCAGCAACGCGCTCGGCACCTTCCGGATCGAGTTCTTCTCCAACGCAACCGCTGACCCGAGCGGCTACGGTGAAGGCCAGCTGTTCCTCGGCTCCACGGACGTGACGACGTCGCTGACTGGTGTGGCGAGTTTCCGCGTCGCGTTCGACAAGCCCGTGGCCGCTGGCGCGTTTGTCAGCGCGACGGCAACCAACACGTTGCTTGGCACACTGACGGACACCTCGGAATTTGCGGCGAACCTGGCGGCCACGCTCGTGCCTGCCGGCGTCATCACGACCAAGAGCCTTCGCGGTACCCTCGGTCTGGAGTCGCTCAGTGCACCAACCGCGCTCACGACCAGGACAGGTGCCGGTGTCACCGTCGCGGTGATCGACTCGGGCATGTTCCAGGACGGCGGCAGCGTGGCGCGCATCAAGACCACTCGCGACTTCACCACGGGCAACGCCAATCCGGCTGCCACGACGGCAGTGGACGGCTACGGGCACGGCACCCACGTCGCCAACATCATTGGCGGCGACCAGCCCGAAGTGCCCGGCGTCGCGCCTGGCGTGAAGTACGTCAGCCTTCGCGTGCTCAACAACATCGGCGTCGGCTCGACGAGCAGCGTGATCAACGCGCTGCAGTGGGCCGTGGCCAACAAGGCCGCCTACGGCATCGACATCATCAACCTGTCGCTCGGTCACCCCATCTACGAGCCGGCGGCGACAGACCCGCTGGTGCAGGCGGTGGAGGCAGCCGTTCGCGCACACATCGTGGTGGTGGTCGCTGCGGGCAACTACGGCACGAACCCGCTGACCGGCAAAGTTGGCTACGCCGGCATCAGCTCGCCCGGCAACGCACCGTCGGCCATCACGGTCGGAGCGACCAAGACCAACGACACCGCAGTGCGCAGCGATGACACGGTTGCCGACTACAGCTCGCGCGGCCCGACGTGGTTCGACGGCTTCGTGAAGCCTGATGTCGTCGCGCCCGGTCACCGTCTGCTCTCGGCGGCGCAGTCGAGCCAGGCGCTCTACGGCTTGCTGATGGGCAATCGTCAGACTGTTGCGGGACGCACCTATCTGACGCTCAGCGGCACCAGCATGTCGGCCGCAGTCGTCAGCGGCACCGTGGCCTTGATGCTCGAAGACGAACGGGCCACCTACGGCGTGTCACCGACGGTGAACACGATCAAGGCCGTTCTCCAGGCAACGGCGTTCTCGGTCAAGGATGCGGCCGGCGTTCCGCTGCACGTGCTGGTGCAGGGAGCGGGCTCGCTGAACACGACAGGCGCACTGACGCTGTCGCACGCCATCAACCCCGGCGCGCTCATTCCCTCCCTCTGGTTGACCATGGGCGTCACACCGTCGACGACGATTGCTGGCCAGAACGTGGTGTGGGGCGACAACGTCGTCTGGGGTGACTCGGTGATTTCCGGCACCTCCATCTACCTGAGCCCCAGCAACCTCGTGTGGTGGACCGACAGCGTGGTGTGGGGCGCCAAAACCGCGAGGCCGAGCAACGTCGTCTGGGGTGACAACGTGGTCTGGGGCGACTCGATCATCGCCAACAGCCTGCTCATCGGACAGAACGTGGTGTGGGGCGACAACGTGGTGTGGGGCGATAACGTGGTCTGGGGCGACAGTATCGTTGGTCCTGCGAACGTGGTGTGGGGCGACGTCAGCCTGCTGCCGTAGCTCGACTCTGCTCTGAAAACGACGACGCCCGGTCGCACGAGATGCGGTCGGGCGTCGAATCGTGTACGGGCGTCGCGAAGTGCTCGTCGCGCGCCTATCCGCAGCGCGGAACTGTCAGGCGCGACGTTGCGACGTGAACCAGAGTCGCAGGCCGATCACTGCCGTCACTGCGCCAATGCCGGCCCACCGCGGCTGTCCCGTCATGAAGCTTCCGCCAAGCAGCCCAATCCCTTGAAGCACCCAGACCACACCAAACGCGACGAGCAGTATTCCGCCAAAGCGGAAGAGCGACCTTTTCATGACGACGTCTCCGACTGTGTCAGCTCACGCACTATAACGCGTCGGCGCGTGGGTTGTGGCTGCCGGAGTTGCTGGTTACGACCCAGCTGGATAGTGCCTCTGAATCCACGTCTCGAAGTCGGCACACATCGCCTCATCGCCACGTGACGAATCGGCCAGCACGTCGCTGCCGTGGACGATGCGGATGCTGGCGTTGAGCGAGGCGGACGCCGTCGAGGGCGTCGACCGCGCGGCTGCGGTGTCCATGCTGCGGCGTGCGGACTGCCAGGCGGCCTCGGCGGATTGATTGCAGTCCTCGGCCAGGAACTTCGCCGAGAACCCCTCTCCCGTCAGATTCCGAAGCGTCGTGTCGTGGTCGATGCTGTTGCCAGGAGCCCAATAGTGCTCACGCAGCGAAGGGCCAATCTGCGGGTTGTCGGTGAGGTAGCCGTCTCGCGTCAGGAAGAACGCGCGTGTCTGGGCGACGGCCATCTCCGCGAGCAGATATCCCTGGTACGCCGCGGCAGACTCCTGGTTCAGCAGATGCGGAATCGCGAGCAGCGGGCGCGGACTCTCGATGCCGACAACGCGCCGTTCGGTCTGACGAGCAAGAGCCAGCACACTGTCGCGCGTGCACGCCGCATCGCTCATCGCGTACAACGCGGCTTCGAAGCAGGGAACAACCGCCAGTGAACGCATGTCGGTGATTCGCGTGGCCTGCCGACTGAGCACGTGGTCGCGAATCAGGTCGTCTGGCATCACCTCGCCGTGCGCGTTCGTCGCGTATCGCTTCAGCCAGTCTGCATCGTCGAGCAGGCTGTCGCAGAACATGGACTGGGTCTCGGCATACGCCATCGACGTGGGTGCATACTCCTGCGAGAAGCACGGGGCGTTCTGCGCGACGTTGGCGAAGTGCGCTGCGTGGCCGCCCTCGTGAAAGAGCGTCATCATCGCGCGGCTGCCGCTGCCCACCTGCGTGGGTTGCGCGTTGGACGTGAAGTTGATCTGTCCGGGCATCCACTCGCCAGTCGCGGTGAACCATGTTGGCAGCGGAGCGTGGCAGAACCCGTTCTGGTACTTCTGCGGTCTGTCGAGCAGATCGAGTTGCAGCGTCGCACCGTGGAAGCTGATTCCCAGGCGCTTGAAGCTGTCGACCCAGCGGCGAAGCGCCAGCCCGAAGGATAGATACTCGTCCATGCGCCGCGTCACGTCGCCTGACCCGAAGAACCTGAGATTCCACGGCTCGATCGCCGAGTCACCGTGTGCGGCGCGCAGTGCGTCGAAGGACTGCGCGTTCACGCGATCGGTTCGCGCGATGAAGTCGTCGATGACGGCAAAGAGCCCGGGAACCGTCATGCGTTCGTTCTTGCGCAGCTTCAGATCGAAGTAGTTCTCCGCGCCAAGCGCCCGCGCGAAGCGATTGCGCAGGGCGACGAGCTCGATGAAGCCGTTGTCGAGCACCCACTGTTCGAGCTGCCGAAGGCCATCGAACGACGAGCGGCGTCTCGACTCTACCGGGTTCGTTGTGAGGTTCGTGCTGAGGGCACCGAGGGTGGCCGCCACTTCCTCCCCGCGTTCGTTCACGTGGGTCGGGTTGAACAGACGTCGTTTCGCGAAGAGGGCCGCCTCGAACTCCACGATGTCGTGCATCAGTCGTCGGCCTTCATCGCTTTCGATGATGTGGCTGGCGAAGAGCGCCGCCCAGCCCCGAAGGCCATGCAGCAGCGCGTCGCGCTCCTGGCCCGGCGGCAGCACGTCGAGTGCGTCCACCTGCGCCCTGGTCGCCGTCAGCCGCTCGGGGTCGGAAATGAAGTTCTTGAATGCCTGCTCGGCTCGCGCGTATCCGGCATCGTCGTCGCTCAACGCCATGTGCGTGGCCCAGAACAGATCTTCCTTGGTGCGGTGCACGACGATGTAGTCGCGATTCAACTGATCGAAATAGGCGCGCGCTGCGGAAAGTCCCATTCCGTCAGTATCGCCAGACCCGGGACGTTCGCGCCAGTCCCTGATCATTGCGTTGGCACATCTGTGTGATGAACGGCGGGCGGCATGGGTTCCCGGCCGCGTACGAATCGCGAGGGAAACGCGTTGAGAGAAACGAGGTGACGTGCGTTGAGCGTGGCTGAACCGCCGCATGCGAGCACCGATCGTGGCGGCGCCGCACAGAAGACCGCGCTAGAATGGCGCCCTTCCCACCGGCCATTGGAGACCGAGCACCATGCCCACTGACGACCCGAAGATTTGGACCGAGGTCAAGGCCGATGAACTACGTCGCGTGCGGGCTCGCCGCGGTCAACAGAGCGGGCAGGACGCACCGCTGGTCGGACTGGCGTTTTCAGGCGGCGGCATCCGAAGTGCGACGTTCGGTCTTGGCGTCCTCGAGACGTTGAAGTCGCTCGGTGTTCTCAGAGCCGTCGACTACATCTCCACCGTGTCCGGAGGCGGATACATCGGTTCGTGGCTGACGGCCGGGTGTCATCGTCGCCCCGGTTGGCTGAACCGCGAGGCCGACTGGACGTCGGCGACGGCGCACTTGCGACGGTACTCGAACTACTTGTCGCCGTCGGTCGGCTTCTTCAGTGCAGATACGTGGTCGATGATCACGATCTGGCTTCGGAACACGACGCTGATTCAGACCACCGTGGTGCTCGCCGTCGCGTGCGCGCTGCTGCTGCCACGCCTGCTGTTCGAAGTGTTCTGCTACTGGCCGAATGCCGGCGACTTTCGGTGGCTGAGCATTCTGCTCTTCATTCTGGGCATCGTTGGTATCGCCGGAAACCAGATGCGCCTGACGAGTCGGGCCGGCTTTTTTCTCAACAAGCTGTTGCTGCGTCGCAGCGGTTGGCCGTTTGGTCTGATTGGTGCGGGCACATGCGGTGTGGCGGCCTACGGATACGCCAGGTCGATTGGATTCGATCCGTTCCACGGCGGTCCAGTGCCGTACAGCGGTGCGTTGCCGGTCGCGGCGCTCCTCGTGATCGGAGGATTCCTGCTGCAGCCCGCCGCCGTGCGAGTGGTCAGCCTGTTCTGGCTCGGTCAGGAAGACGACCGTCCGGCTGAAGTGAACTACACCCAGGGCTGGGTGCAGGGCGCGGTCGTCATTCCCATGGGCATCGCGGCGTTTCTCGTCACCGCCATTCTCTGGAAGGATGCCCAGGCGACAAGCAGCGCAACGGAGGGCCTGCACTCGTTCGACTCCTATGGAGCGTTCCTCTCGCAGGGATGGCGGTACTGGCCGTTCCCGCTCTCGGTCGTGTTCGTGTCGTTCTGGTTGTTGTCGGTCTGGGGCATTCGCGACCGGTCTGACTGGAAAGGTGTGCTGACCGCCATGTGGGCGCCGTTTGTCGGCGCCGCAGCCATGCACGCGATGCTGAGTGCCGTCATGGTGCTGCTGCACCACTGGGCGGTCGATCCGGCGGCGAACACCGTCAAGGTGTTCGTTTTCGCACCGGCGTTCGTTGCGTTGGCTTTCGTGCAGTCCGTCGTCGTGCTGATCGGCATGATTGGTCGGCAGTCGACTGACGCCGTGCGTGAGTGGTGGAGCCGCCTGGGCGCCTGGCTCGGCATCTACGCGACGGCGTGGATGGTGGTGGCGATGAGTGCCGTGTATGGCCCGCGCATCCTCGAGTGGGTGTTCAGCGGACGCTATGCCACGTCTCTGACGGCAGGTGGATGGCTGGCCACTGTGGCAAGCGGCCTCGTGGCTGGCGGCTCGTCCACCACCAAGGGCGCCCCGGCCAAGTCGACCGCCACGCAGGTGAAGGAGATTCTCGCCGTCGTGGCGCCGTTTGTGTTCATTGCGGGTCTGCTGCTCGGTGTCGGCTGGGCGCTGGATGCAGTGATTTCGCTCAATGCCAACACCTCCTGGATGCCGTCCTCAGACGCCTCGACGCCGTTTACGCCGCTGTTCCGCGTGTCTCTCGCGACACTTGCGGCATGCGCGGTTGCACTGGCCTTGATGGCATGGCGTGTCGACATCAATCAGTTCAGCCTGAACGAGTTCTATCGCAATCGGCTGGTGCGCTGTTATCTCGGTGCCACGCGCGTCAGGAAGCCGCAGAAGTTCACAGGCTTCGATGACGACGATGATCTGCCGCTGGCGGATCTGGCAGGCAGCGACACGAAGATTGCCGACGGCCCGCTGCACATCGTCAACTGCGCGCTCAACCTTGGCGGATCGAGCGACCTCGCGCTGCACACGCGGCACAGTGCGGCCTTCACGATGAGCCCGTACTACTGCGGCAGCGCGTACCAGTCGCATGGCCAATCGGGCGATCCCGAGGAGATTGGCTACACGCCCACCGCTTCGTACGGCGGACGGTTTGGCGCCCCCACGCTCGGCCAGGCTGTGTCGGTGTCAGGTGCCGCGGCCAGTCCGAACATGGGTTACCACACGTCGTCGGTGACGGCGTTCCTGCTGACGCTCTTCAACGTGCGTCTGGGCTGGTGGTTTCCGCATCCACGAAAGGTCGGTTCGGCGGCAGCGTCGCCTACCTTCAGCCTGCGCTACCTGCTGACGGAACTCTTCGGCGGGGCAGACGACAAGTCGCGCTTCCTGATGATCTCGGACGGCGGACATTTCGAGAACCTCGCCGCCTACGAACTGATTCGGCGTGAATGCGACGTGGTCATCATCAGCGACGGCGAGTGCGACCCGTCGCTCTCGTTCGAGGGACTCGGCACACTCATTCGTATGTGTGAGGTCGACTTCGGCGCGAAGATCTGCATCAACGTGGACGCCATCCGCACGGCGTCGACCGACACGTGGAGCAAGGAGCACTACGCGGTGGGAACCATCACCTACACCGACAGTGCGAAGACAGGCACGCTCATCTATATCAAGGCGTCAATGACGGGAAAGGAGGACACACCAATCCTCCAGTACAAGTCGTCACACCCGGCGTTCCCGCACGAGAGCACCAGCAACCAGTTCTACAAAGAGGATCAGTTCGAGAGTTACCGCCATCTTGGGCGTACAGCGGCACAGCAGGCGTATGACGCCGCTACAGCTGTCGACCCGCGGCTGCTGCCGCTGTTGACGCGCGTGTGACGCATCCCGTCGGACGCCGGACACCTATCGCTGGTAGGCGTAGGACACTTTCACGAACACTTGTTGACCGACGGGACGAAGGCTGTGCGTCGCGTCGGCCTCGCGGTCGTCGCCGTAGCCGACGAACAACACCGACTGCCAATTGATCTTGTAGGCAAACAGCGCGGACGCCGTCAGCGTTCCGTCGTGCTTCGACGCATCCGACACGAAGAGCCGCGGATCGCGATCAGTGACCACGTACTGGGCGATGAGGCGGATGAACGAGTGCGCGTTGAAGCTCCACGTCGTGCGCACGCGTTCCACGGTCGCGGTCAACAGACGCTGTGACGCGCCTTGTGGTGAGACGTCGAGCCACCGCCGATTGCCGACGATGCTCAGTTCCAGGCGGTCGTTGGGCACGAAGGTCGCAGTGGCATTGACGGTGGCGCCATGCGCCGGACGCGAGTTGGTGAAGTCCACTTCTGCGCCGGCCGTTCCGTCCACCTGCACCTGCGTGAGCCGGCGTCCCGGGTTGAACCGCACGGTATAGCCAACGCGGCGCCGCGGCAGCACGAGGCCTCCGGTCTGGTAGCGGTCGTCCAGGTACTTCAGCTGGATGAAACCGCCGAGACGTGTGTCCATGCCGATGCCGACGTCGGCCGTCTGCTGGATGAGTGCTCCGTGGCGATCGATCAGGCGCTCGATGTCGACGAACGTGCGTTGGCGGCGAACCAGGCCGTCAGGGCGGACGGTCCATCCGCCGCCGGCGCTGACCGACTTGAAGCCGACCTGCGGAATGAATCCGGCCTCAGCGCGAAAACCGTCGCCGATAACTTTCCCAGTCGCCTGGCTGTCGAGGTGTCGAGTGTTATGGCTCCACGACAGAAACGAGCCGCTTCCGGTCTGATGCTGACCGTGCCAGTCGTCGAACAGGTCGGCTCTCGTCGGCGCATCAGACGTCGTAAACAGCCACTGTCCGGCAACCGTGTCATCGCTCGAGGGGCGCCACAAGAAGTCTGGTCCGACGAGGCGGTTGAATCCCTGTCCGTCGCGCGCCTCGCGGTCGGTCATGAGCAGGCCGACGAAGTGCTGACCAACGGTGCGCTTGACGCGCAATCATGACCGTGGACTCCGCCGGTTGATCGGCGGTGCTCGAATCGAGCGGACCTGGAATGACCGTGAGTCCGCCGCCGCGGTCGTCGGTGACCAGCACGGTGTAGTCGACGCCGTGCGTTTTGCCGGTGGCGCGAGCGCCCCAGCGAGGTGATGTGATCGTGCGCGTGTACACGGCCTGAAGGGGAGTGGAGAACAACTGCACGCCCTCGAGGAAGAATGGTCGCTTCTCGGCGAAGGAGAGCGCGAAGCGTTCGTTCGCCGAGATCTGTGCGGTGTCACTCTCGACCTGCGAGAAATCTGGCTGCAGCGTGAAGTCGACGGGGTTGTCGGCGTTCGGCGTCCACTTCATGTCGCCACCAAGTTGCCCGCTGCTATGCAGGCGTCCAAGCGGGTCGGCCACTGATGCAGCGCTGCGCTCATCGCTTGCCGTGATGTAGGGTGCCACCACCACGTGTCCGCGGGACGGCAGTTGCTCGAGACCCACAAGCGTGTTGGCGCGGCAGATGAAACAGTTGCCGCCACGCGGTATTTGCGCCGAGAAGTACTGGTGTCTGAAATCGCGCGGGTAATTTCGGTAGAGCAGAATGCCCCAGTCCTGCGGATTGGCGGCGTGGTAGCGCATGGATGAAAACGGGATGCGCAACTCGAGGGTCCACCCGTGCTCGTTGATGTGCGCGGCCGATTCCCAGAAGAAGTCGGGCGAGGAGTCTTCGTTGCCGCCCTGATCGTCAGTGACCGCGTCGTACTGCACGCCGCTCGCATTGACCAGCAGCAGCACCGCGGAATGACCATCGTTTCGCGTGTCGAGGATCACACCCCCGTAGTCCATCGAGCTGCCGTTCAGGTGATCGTGGTCGCCAAGTGGCGCACGAATCGCTCGTGGATTCAGATCCTCAAAATCGAATCCCACATACAACGCTGCATCGTCGAAGGCGAGGTAGGCCGTGTTTCGGAGTGGTGGCGGCACGTTGTCGGCTGGTTCTGTCTCGTACCACGTGGTGAAGGGCGTGACGTTCTGCCAGGCGGGGTCGTTCAAGGAGCCATCGATGATGATGGGACCAGAAAGCCGCGAGATGTGAATGGGATTGCCGGCGCGGCGTGCGGGCGTCTGCGCGAAGACACCGGCGGGCAGCAGCGACAGACAGACAGCGACTGCGACGTCCAGGCTGCATCGCATGATTGACGGTTAGACGGCGGCTCGATGCAGCGAGTTCGGCCGTGCTTCGAAAATGCCGGGGATACGCTGATCTGGCTGGGACGAGTTCGGGCCTGAGACGTGGGCCTGGCCGCAGTCGGGCCCGCGTCAGGGGACCATAAGCTTGCACGCAGGTCCGCGGCTCAGCGTTCGATACAGACGGTGCCGCTCGTGGAAACGGCGCGCGGGTCAGCGTTCAGCGAACTGCTTGAGGTGCGCTAATTGCTCGCTCATCACGCGGTCCACGAGCGGCGCGAGCTCGTCGAGGCCGGGCTTGCTGTGTCCCGAGACGCTGTAGGTGGACTCCACCGTGGTGCGCCCGCCTGCGTCCGTGAGCGTCAGCGTCCACACGCCCGTGACGGGGAGAGCCTGAAGCGGACCGAGTCCGCCGCGCATGCGAAGTTGTGTGCCGGGCTCGGCGTAGATGACCGTCATGTGCTCGACGCCGCCCTGGGGAAGCCGCTCGCAGAAACACCCGCCCGGGGTGGCCTGCAACGTGAGGTTGGTCGCCGAGCCGGAGTAGGTGTGCGAGGAGTCCCACCAGCGTCCGATGTCACGCGTCAAGGTCTCGTAGACGCGCGCGGGTTCCTTCGCGATGGTGACAGACGCGTGCACGGTGAAGGCATCTGGTGAGGCATCCACAACCTCGCCGCGCAGTGGATGGGCAGCTGTCAGTGCCAGCACCGTGGCGAGCACGAGGTCAGCGGGAAGAAGGCGTGGCACAGGTCAGCCCCTCGCTTTCTCGGCGAAGCGAGCGAGAAGTCCCGTCCAGCCTGCCGGCGAGTCCACGCCGTCGCGAAGTTGCGCAGCGTAGACACTGCGCTCGATGTGCCGGTGTTCGAAATCGATGCGCGTGCGAGTGTCGCCCTCCGGCGTGAAGTGCACTTCGATCTCGCTGGCGTGCGACGGGTCGGCATCGAGCTCCCACTGGCCATTCAGTTGCCACGACAGCACCAGGCGGGTGGGCGGTTCCCAGGCAAGCACGCGGCCCCACTCGCACTCGGAGCCATCCACGCCCTTCTCGTACCATCGTCCGCCGACGCGTGGTTCGATGACCGCGGCCAGCAGATCGGCCTTGCCGATGTGATGGCTTGGCGGCCACCAGCTGTCGAATTCAGCGGTGAAGACCTCGAAGGCGCGCGCACACGGCGCATCGACCACCAGATGTTTGCGGACGACAATCGCAGGCAGCGACTCAAGCATGGCGTGGCCTCGACCGCTTTTCGGCAGCGGTCTTGAAACGTGAGAGCGACAAGGTCCAGAACGTATCGAAGTACTCGCGCACCGAGGCGAGCGTTGCGGAATCGACGGCGTAGATGCGGCGTGCGCCGTCACGGCGATCGACGACGAGCCCGGCGTTCTTGAGCACCTTGAGATGCTGGGACACCGCGGGCCGCGACACGGGCAGTTGCCGCGCAAGATCACCGACGGCGGATGGTGCGCGTGCGATGCGCTCGAAGATGTCGCGCCGTGTCGGGTCGGCCAGGGCGACGAAGGCGTCCGCCACGTGGTTAGTCGTCACTAACCGTAAGTATTGGCTTACCGTATGAGGATTGTCAACTCACACGTAACTTGTCCACGCCTCACTCTTGTGCCGAGCCTTGAACGCGCCGAACCACAGGCACAACGGATACATCGTCACCACAACGACGACCCACGCGAGATACGCCGCCCAGAGCGAAAAGCCGAAGCCGGGCGGGAAGATGGCGGCCGTGTCGCCCATCGACGGCGGTGGTCGCAAGGTGAAGACGCCGTAGCGCGCCCAGATCACGGCGATGAACAGCAGGTGCGCCAGAAAGAAGTGGCCCAGGAAGTAGAAGAGCGGCACCCGTCCGAACACGATGAGCGGATGACGTGGTGAGAAGGACTGTCTGCTGAGCCATGCCAACAGTACGAGCGCGGGACCGAGCGTCATCAGCACGAAGTCCAGCGAGGCCGGTTGCTTCGTGACGTTGAGGAATGACACGACCGTCATTGCCGCGGTGGCCTGAACCGACCAGCGCACAGGGTCCCCGTACACGTTCAACCCTCGTAGCAGCACGAACGCGACGCACAGCCACCCGCCCAGACGACGCACAGTTGTGCGACTGCTCGAGTCGGCAAGGTTGACGCTCGCGGCGAAAGCGTAACCCGCCGCCATGATCGCGGCGAGCGGGAGAATCGGATATCCCACCACGACGATGACGCCGCTGAGTGGAATCGCACCTGGCTGATGCAGCAGCGTCCACAGCCACGCAAGCGGGCCGAACATTTGCGCACGCACCGGGTCGAGCAGATTGTGCAGGCACAACACGCCGACGCTCAGCGCCGCCAGCCCGCGGACCGGCAGATGGACGAGCGCGGCCAGCACGATCATCGACATGCCGAGTGCCCAGAGGGTGATCAGCAGCACGGGCAGATCGCGGCCGAAGGTGAAGTCGAACGACAGACGCATGGCCGTCAGCTCGAGGACGATGAGCCACAGACCACGCGTGACGAGAAACCACGAGAGTTCGCCGGTGCTGCGGCGTCCGTTGCGGCGCCAGTAGTAGGCGCCGATCCCTGCGGTGAACAGGAACACCGGCATGCAGAAGTGGGTGACCCAGCGCGTCAGAAAGATCGCGACGGTGGTAGTGGCCAGGTTCGTCGGCGACTGCGTCATCGCCGCGCGATGAAAGAAATCGCGCACGTGATCGAGCGCCATGACGATCATGACGGCGCCACGGAGCGCGTCGACCGACGTGAGGCGTTGGCGATCTCCTGCGTCGGTGATCATCGGTGCCCGCACCATTCGAGAGCGTGTGAGCCAGCAACTGCCCGGTCTCGACCATGCGCCTGGGGCGGAGTCGCGTGCTGGAAGCGCCGATCATAACCACGATGCCGGTCGTGCGCCTCCAACACGAGAAAGGACTGCGGACGTGCCACCCCGAGGGCGACAC
>Ga0209023_10003542_pt1 | contig 18541 bp, 17 predicted proteins | sample LakOneMetagenome_FD_187468 | JGI IMG/M metagenome (GOLD analysis project Ga0209023, IMG submission 187468) | Freshwater and sediment microbial communities from Lake Erie, Canada (SPAdes) (version 2) | ecosystem: Environmental > Aquatic > Freshwater > Lentic | place: Lake Erie, Canada...
AAGCCGAACTCGGCGCCCATGGCATCGAGGAACGCCGTCGACGGCTGCTCGTAGATCCCCATGGTCCGGTCGCCCTGCACGTTGCTGTGGCCCCGCACCGGGCAGACCCCCGCGCCTGGCTTGCCGATGCTGCCCCGCAGGAGCACCGTGTTGACCACCTCGCGGATGGTTGGCACGGCTTGGCGGTGCTGGGTGATGCCCATGGCCCAACACACGATGATCCGGCGCTTGGTGGCCAACAGCTCGACGAAGCGCTCGACGATGTCGCGGTCCAGCCCGGTGGCGGCCAGCAACTCATCGGGATCGACCGTGTCCAGGTGGGTGATCAGCTCATCGAGCCCGTCGCAGGACTCGGCCAGGAACCGATGGTCCAGCACGTCGCCCCGCTCCCGGTCGAGCTCCACCAGTCGGCGGTTGACGTACTGGAACAGGGCCAGGTCGGCGCCCACCCGCACCTGCAGGTACTCGTCGGCCAGCAGCGTGCCCTTGCCGACGATGCCCTTGACCCGCTGCGGGTTCTTGAACCGCATCAGCCCCGCTTCGTGGAGGGGGTTGATGGCCACCACGGTGGCGCCCCGGTCCTTGGCCTTCTCCAGCGCGGTGAGCATCCGGGGGTGGTTGGTGCCCGGGTTCTGGCCCATGACCACGATCAGGTCGGCCTCGTGGATGTCGTCGAGGGTCACGCTGCCCTTGCCGATCCCGATGGTCTGGGTGAGGGCCACGCCGCTGGACTCGTGGCACATGTTCGAGCAGTCGGGCAGGTTGTTGGTGCCGAAGCGCCGGACGAACAGCTGGTAGACGAACGCTGCCTCGTTGCTGGTCCGGCCCGACGTGTAGAACACCGCCCGGTCGGGCGACGAGCAGCGGGCCAGCTCGCTCGCCACCGTGGCGAAGGCGTCGTCCCAGGAGATGGGCCGGTAGTGGTCGTCGCCCGGCGCTCGGTACATGGGGTGGGTGAGCCGGCCCTGCTGTCCCAGCCAGTGGTCGGTGTGGGTGGCCAGCTCCGACACCGGGTGCTGGGCGAAGAACTCGGGCGTCACCCGGCGGATGGTGGCCTCCTCGGCCACCGCCTTGGCCCCGTTCTCGCAGAACTCGGCGTGGGACTCCTCGCCGGCACCGGGGTCGGGCCAGGCACACCCCGGGCAGTCGAACCCGTCGGTCTGGTTGAGGAGGCGCAGCGTGGCGACGGTGCGCCGCGGACCCATCTGCTCCTGGGCGTGCTGCAGGCTCGCCGTCACGCCCCGGATCCCGGCCGCGGCCCGCTTGGCCGCGCTCACCCGCAGGTCGGCCTCGTCGTTGTCGCCAATTGGGGGATCGGTCGGCATGGCTCTCGTTCTACCCTGACGTCCATGGCCGTGATCAGTGTCTCCGGCGCGGCCTACGCCCATCCTGGCGGGTCGACGCTGTTCTCCAACGTGTCGTTCAAGGTCCGTTCCGGCCAGCACGCCGCCCTTGTGGGCGCCAACGGCGTCGGCAAGTCCACCCTCCTGCGGGCCATCGTCGGCGAGTACCCGCTCACCGAAGGCTCCATCTCCACCGACGCCACCGTGGCCCTCATGCCCCAGTCCATCGGCACCGGCGAGGACGCCAGCACCACGGTCCAGGAGCTGCTGGTGCGCTTCGCCCCGGCGCGCGTGCGAGACGCCGGCATCGCCCTGGCCGCCGCCGAGGACGCCAACGCCACCGATCCCACCGACGCCACCGGCATGGACCTGGCCACCGCCGTGATCGAGTGGGCCGAGGTCGGGGGCTACGACCAGGAGAGCCGATGGGACGCGTGCTGCGTGCGGGTGCTGGGCAAGGGCCTGGCCGACGTGGCCGACCGTGCCGTGTCCACCCTCTCTGGCGGCGAGCGCAAGCGGCTGGTGCTGGAGTCGCTGCTGTCGTCCGACGCCGAGATCCTGCTGCTCGACGAGCCCGACAACTTCCTCGACATCCCGGCCAAGCGCTGGCTGGAGCAACGGTTGAAGGAGAGCCCCAAGACGGTGCTGCTGGTGAGCCACGACCGCGAGCTGCTCGCCGCCGCGGCCGACGCCGTCATCACCATCGAGGGCAACGACGCCTGGACCCATCCCGGCGGCTGGGGCACCTACGACGACGCCCGAGACGCCCGCAACGAAGCACTGGGCGACGCCCTGTCGCGCTGGAAGGACGAGGAGCGCCGGCTGTTCCGCTACTTCAAGGAGCTCAAGCAGCGCGCCTCGGTCAGCGACGGCAACGCCAACAAGGCCAACGCGGCCGAGAGCCGGTGGGAGCGCTTCGTCGCCGTCGGCCCACCGCCTCCCCCGCCGCCCACCCGCTCGGTGCGCATCAAGCTGGCCGGCGCCGACAGCGGCAAGGTCGCCCTGCGCTGCGATCGGCTCGAGCTATCAGGGCTCACCGACCCGTTCGACCTGGAGGTCCACCTGGGCGACCGGGTGGCGGTGCTCGGCCCCAACGGCACCGGCAAGTCGCACTTCCTGCGCCTGTTGGCGGGCGACGAGTCGGTCGACCACGAGGGCACCTTCCGGCTCGGCGCCCGGGTCCAGGTCGGGCTGTTCCACCAGAGCGACGACGCGCCGTTCTTCGTCGGGCGCACCCCGCTGGCGATCCTGGCCGACCACGACCTTGCCGAGCAGCCTGCGCTGGCCGCCCTCGGCCGATACGGGCTGGCCGACTGCGCCCGCCGCGAGTTCGAGACCATGTCAGGCGGGCAGAAGGCCCGGCTCCAGGTGCTGCACCTCGAGTTGTCCGGCGTCAACCTCCTGTTGCTCGACGAGCCCACCGACAACCTCGACCTCGGTTCGGCCGAGGCCCTCGAGGTGGCCCTGAACGACTTCACCGGCACCGTGCTGGCCGTCACCCACGATCGCTGGTTCCTGCGCGGCTTCGACCGGTTCCTGATCCTCGACGCCGACTGCTCGGTGTCCGAGGCCCTCGACCGAGACGCCGCCCTCCACGTCATCACCGGCGACGCCGCCTACCCCTTCTCTCCCGCCAAGCTCGTCCCCCTCGCCGTCAACTGACGTCCTGGCGGTTCTGACCGTCCTGCCGGTTCTGGCGGTTCTGACCGTTCTGCCGGTTCTGAGGTCCTGAGTGGTCGTGGGTGAACCACTGGGACCTCAGAACGGGTCGACGGTTCGGGGTGGTGACGCGGACGAGCCGCCGGGCTGGTGCCGGCGGCTCGTTCGCTTTGGGGGATCACGGGGGGCCGTCGTTGGCGGCCGGTGAGCTAGCAGGTCTTGATGAAGACCTGGACGGTATAGGTGATGCCGTGGTTGGTGGCGACGCCGACGCCGATGCCGTTCCACTTGGTGTTCAAGATGTTGTCGCGGTGCTTCGGGGAGTTCATGTAGGCCACCTCGATGTTCTTCACGGTCGGGCCGTAGCCGACGTTCTCGCCGATGGAGCACCAGCGGGTGTGGATGCCGTCGGTGAGCGTCGAGTGGTAGATCGTGCCCTCGGCGGCGAGCTTGTTGGCCCACGCCTGGGCCTTGGCCTGAGCATCGGCCTGGGTGGTGAGCAGCCGCAGGCCGTGGGCCTTGCGGTCGGCGTTCATGGCGTTCTTGGCGCTGACCTGAGCGTTGTTGAGGGTGACCTTCGGAGCGGCGACCGCTCCGGCCTGGGGGGCGGTGACCAGACCGAGCAGGGCGGCCAGGCTGAGGACCACTGCAGCCAGGATGACCCGGCCGCTCGACTTGGTGGAGTTCTTGGTGGTGTTGGTGGTGGTGGTGTTCATCGTGTTCCCCCGATGTGGTGGGGAGCGGCGTGTTCCGCTCCGATGAACACAGCGTGCGCCCCGACCAGGGTCCCTCACCGTGGCCCCAACGACGCCCCCTGTGTGCGCGACAACACACACCCCGAGGGGACCCGTCGCGGGGGACCAGCCCCGTCGCCACGCCGGGTCAGGGGCGGTAGGGATGGGCCTCCAGGAAGGCCTCGAGGACCCGGCGCACCGTGGCGACGTCGTCCGGGCCCACCAGCTGCTCGAGATCGCGGACCAGCAGCTCCCAGCGGGCGCGCGAGCGCACCAGGCCGGTCCGGCCTGACGCCGTCAGCTCCACCACGCGGGCCCGCCCGTCGAGCGGGTGCGGTCGGCGCTCCACGTAGCCCTCCCGTTCGAGGGCGCCCACGATCTCCGAAGCCGACTGCTTGGTGACCCGCAGGTGAGCGGCGAGCTCCACGGTGGTGACGTCGGCTCGCTCGGCGATGTACCGCACGGCGATGCCATGCATGGCGGTGAGACCAGAGGTGTTCGGCGTGTCGTCCTGAGCGGCGACCTCGGCGATCATGGCCTTGAGGGCACGGACCATGAGCAGGGGCAGCTCCTCGTCGACCGCTTCCGGCGCCGTCGTGGTGACAGATGTCTCGATGTGCGCAGGCCCAGAATCGGGAATGTGGTGGCGGTCGGCCATGTTGGTCAGGCTACCTTACTTGTTGGTGACGCACGTCGAACGGCGGGCGGATGCAGGAGCCCGCGATGACCGAGATTCCACTCCATGAAGACCCCGCGGTCCACGCCCGACGTTGGTGGACCCTGGCGGTGCTGTGCCTCAGCCTGCTCATCGTCTTCATCGGCAACTCGAGCCTCAACGTGGCCATCCCCACGTTGTCCACCGACCTGCACGCGACCAACTCCCAGCTCCAGTGGGTGATCGCCGCGTACTCCCTGGTGTTCGCCGGCCTCCTCTTCTCCAGCGGAGCCACCGGTGATCGCTACGGGCGCAAGGGCGCGCTCCAGTTCGGCCTGGTGGTGTACCTGCTGGCCTGCCTGGCCGCGACCTGGTCCCACTCCATGACCCAGCTCATCGCGTGCCGGGCCGCCATGGGCGTGGGCGCGGCGTTCATCATGCCGTCCACCCTCTCGATCCTGGTCAACGTGTTCTCGCCCGCCGAACGCACCAAGGCCATCGCCATCTGGGCCAGCGTGACAGGCGCAGCCGGTGCCATCGGCCCGGTGGCCAGCGGCTGGCTGCTGGGCCACTTCTGGTATGGCGCGGTCTTCCTGGTCAACATCCCGATCCTGATCGTCGCGCTGATCAGCGGCCGCTTCCTGGTGCCGCACTCCAAGGACCCGCAGCAGGGCAAGCTCGATCCTGTTGGCGCCGTCCTCTCCATCGTCGGCATCGTGGCCATCGTCTACGGGCTCATCGAGGCGCCCGAGGTCGGATGGGCCAGCCCCGAGACGCTCACCTCCTTCGCGGTCGGCGTGGCCATCCTCACCGGGTTCGTCTTCTGGGAGCTCCACAGCGACGAGCCGATGCTGGACATGCGGTACTTCAAGAAGCCGGCCTTCAGCACCGGAACCGGCGGGATGATCCTGGTGTTCATGGCCATGTACGGCGTGATGTTCCTGATCACCCAGTACTTCCAGCTCGTGCTCGGCTACTCGCCGCTCAGCGCCGCCATCCGCTTCTTGCCGATGGCCCCGATCATGATCATCGTCGCCCCGCTCACCCCCCGCCTCAACAAGCGTCTGGGCGCCCACCGCACCGTGTCGTTCGGCATGCTCTGCGTGGCTCTGGGCCTGATCATGTTCCGCGGCCTCGGCCCCAACACCTCCTACTGGTACCTGCTCGCCGCCCTCATCCCGCTGGTGAGCGGCATGGCCCTGGCCATGTCCCCCATGACCGCGGCGATCATGTCGGCGGTCCCCGCTCGCCGAGCCGGAGCCGGTTCGGCCATGAACGACGCCACCCGCGAGCTCGGTGCAGCGCTCGGCATCGCGGTCATGGGCAGCGTGGCCGCGTCGAAGTACACCCACCAGATCGACCTCGTCACCCAGCACCTGTCCCCCGCCACCCAGGCCGCGGCCCGGACGTCGCTGTCCGATGCCCTGGCCGCGGCGAGCAAGCTCCCCACCGAGGCGGGCCAGAAGGTCCTCACCGCCGGAGCCGATCACGCCTTCATCAGCGGCATCCACCTGGCGGTCACCGTCGGCTCGATGCTGGCCCTCATCGCGGCAGTGGCGGTGTATCGCTACCTCCCCAAGACGCTGGCCGACGAAGCCTCGCTGCACGGTGGCGTCGAGGCCATGGAGGAGATGGCCGAGCTCGGCATCGGCGGCGTGATGCCGGTGTTCGCCGATTCACCCGATGACGAGACCATCGACGCCGCCATCGCGGCCGACCAGCTCGCCCACCACCAGCTCACCGACGCACCCGCCGACGCCACGCCCTAGCTTCGGCGGGCCCATGGCCAAGCTCATCTACTCCGCCATCACATCACTCGACGGCTACGTGGCCGACCGCGATGGCGCCTTCGACTGGTCGGCGCCCGACGCCGAGGTGCACCAGTTCGTCAACGATCTGGAACGACCGATCGGCACGCATCTCTACGGTCGCCGGATGTATGAGGTGCTGGTGGCGTGGGAGACCATGCCCCCGGACCCTGATGAGCCGGTCGTGGACGACTTCGCCGAGATCTGGCGGACCGCCGAGAAGATCGTCTACTCCTCGACCCTGGACCGGGTGTCGAGCGCGAGGACCCGCATCGAGCGCACCTTCGACGCCGATGCTGTGCGTTCGCTCAAGACCACCGCCGACGCCGACATCTCCATCGGCGGCCCGGAGCTGGCCGCGCACGCCCTGCGGGCCAGGCTGGTGGACGAGCTGCACCTGTTCCTGACGCCCGTGATCGTCGGCGGCGGCAATCCAGCATTGCCCACCGACCTTCGAATCGACCTCGAACTGGTCGGTCACCATACGTTCGCCAACGGCGTGGTCCACCTGCACCACCGCGTTCGGGACTGACAGGTCCACCCCACAGTCGCTCCCTCGGACGACCAGCATCTCGGTCGATCGCGACCGGCGCGGCCTACGAGCCGGTCGACCTCTACCCAGCTGGCGTCCTCTCGGGTGACCCGACGAGCGACGCCGTGCTGCTGTGGACGCGCATCGACCCGGCCCTGGCCAAGACCACGCAGGTGTTCTGGGAGCTGGGCCGCTCGGCGGCGTTCGAACCCGGTTCGGTCTTGGCGTCAGGCACGGTGGGCACCGTCGCCGCCGAGGACCACCGTCCACGCCGAGGCGACCGGACTGCAGCCTGGGACCACCTACTTCTCGTGCCAGCGCTACGTCCACGGCTACTACAACGCCCATGCCGATCTGGCGGCTCGCGCCCACGATCCAGCCACCGACGTCGACCTGTTCGCCACCTCAGCTGACCGGGGCGGCGACCTGGTCGAGCAACGCCACATCGCGCTGCGGGCGACACGGATGCGCGGGATCGCGCAAGGCGTTCAAGCAGCACGCTTCGCTTCCCACCCACACTGGTTGGCCCACCCGGTCGGGGTGGAGCCATGGAGGACGGAACGAGACCTTGGACCACACCATCGGACCGGCGCACGAGGAGCACAGCGTTCGCGGTTGCGGTTCGTGATCCATGGGCCGACCGTACGAGAGGCGGGTGACGCCCCTACATCAGCTGAGCCGACCGGAGGTGAAGTCCGGCGAAACGGTTCGACGTGGGTGGCCTCAGTCCAGGAGGTCGGCCAGGAGCCCACGCACTCGATGCTCGATCTCGTCGCGCACGGCGCGGACGGCCTCGAGGGGTTGTCCCGCAGGATCGTCGAGGAGCCAGTCCTCGTAGCGCTTGCCGGGCACGAACGGGCAGGCATCCCCGCAGCCCATGGTCACCACCACGTCGGCCGCTCGCACGATCTCGTCGGTCCAGGGCTTCGGGAACTCGCCGGTGATGTCGATGCCGACCTCGGCCATGGCGTCGACCGCGGTGGGGTTGATCTGGGCTCCCGGCTCGGATCCACCTGACCAGGCGATCGCCCGCCCGGCCGCCAGGTGGTTGAACCAGCCGAGCGCCATCTGGGATCGCCCGGCGTTGTGGACGCACAAGAACAGCACCGTGGGAACCGGATCGCTGCTGCTCACGGCGTCTCTCCTGCGGCGAGGTCGTGGGGGACCACCAGGTCATCGGGGTCGAGGTTCGGGTGCAGGTACAACGAGACGGCGAGCGCAACGGCACCGCCGACGAGTTGGAATGCGATGAAGGCCGGGACCGACGATGGCGCGATGCCGGCGAAGGTGTCGGTGAGGGTTCGACCGATGGTCACCGCCGGGTTGGCGAAGCTGGTGGACGACGTGAACCAGTAGGCCGCCGCGATGTAGCCCCCCACGGCGAACGGCGCCAAGGACGCTCGTCCCGACCGAGCCAGCCCGAGGATCACCACCACCAGCCCGAAGGTGGCAACGGCCTCACCGAGCCACAACCCCGACGAGGACCTGGTGGCGGTGGACACGCTGACTGGGTCGAGGTCGAACATGAGGTTGGCGACCATGCAACCGATGCACGCGCCCGCGACCTGGGCACCCAGGTAGGCGGCGGTGGCGCGCCGGCTGAGCCCACCGAGGATGCAATCGATCAGGCTGACCACCGGGTTGAAGTGCGCCCCCGAGACCGACCCGAAGGCCAAGATCAGCGCGACGAGCCCGGCACCGGTGGCGAGGGAGTTCTCGAGCAGTTGCAGCCCCTGGTCGCTCGGCGACAGCCGCTGAGCGAAGATCCCGGAGCCGACGACGATCGCCACGAGCAGCCCGGTGCCGAGCCCCTCGGCCAGCGCTCGGCGTCCAAGGGTCGGTTGGGCAGCCAACTCAGCAGCACCGCGCCGCGGTCTCGGCAGCCGAGCCGCAGCACGGGGATTCCTCGCTGGGCTCGATGGTTCGGAGGTGCCCGGCCTCGTGCTCCGCCTCACCCAGCACGGTGTAGATCTCCCACGGCTCACCGTCCGGCGCATCGACCCACACCTTGTCCTGGACCGCGAAGCAACACGACACCTCGTCTTCCACCGCGGTGGCGAGACCCTCGGACTGCAGGCGAGCGGTGGCGGCGCGCACCTCGCTGGTGGACTCGACCTCCACGCCGAGGTGGTTCAACGTGCCCGGATCGCCGGCGCCTTCGATCAGCACCAACTTCAGTGGCGGCTCGGCCACCGCGAAGTTGGCGTAGCCCGGCCGGACCTTGGCCGGCTCGGTACCGAGGAGCCTGGAGTAGAAGTCGATGGCGGACGCGAGGTCCGAGACGTTGAGAGCGAGCTGGACCCGTGACATCGGGAGCCTCCTGCGGTAGATTGACTCTTGTCGATACATCGACTTTCGCGAATGTATCGATGTTTGTCAATGCGTTGTTGGGAGACCCATGGCTGCGACCCACATCCCGCTGCTGACCGCCGAGTGCTGTCCCTCGATCGCCGCTGCGCCTCTGGCTGAGGACGATGCTGCGGTGATCGCGGCGGCGTTCGCTGCACTCGGCGACCCCGTGCGACTGCGGCTGTTCAGCATGATCGCCAGCGCCGGGGAGATCTGCTCGTGCGACATGCAGGAGCCGCTGGGAAAGTCGCAACCCACCATCAGCCACCACACCAAGGCCCTGGCCGATGCCGGCCTCATCGTCGGCGAGAAGCGCGGCCGCTGGGTCTACTGGCAGGTCACCAGCGGTCGACTCGAGCTGCTGCGCAAGGTGCTCCAGTGATCAGGCGGTCAGGTGGCGCAGGACCGACTGGTAGGGCTCGAGGTTGTTCGGGTCACCGGCCGAGCCGCCGAGCTGCTCGGCCACCAGTCGGAAGATGAGAGCACGGGCCAGCAGGTCCCGACCCTCGTCGGATGCGGCGAACGACGTTGCCAGATCGAGCGGGGCCGTCCACCACGTCACCGCGTCGGCCACGACGATCGCGTCGGCCCACCGCAGCGGTCGCAGGTAGGGACTGAGGTCCAGGATCACCGGGGTTCCCCAAGGATCCACGTGGACGTTGCCGGTCAGATCGGCGTGGATGATCCGCCGCTCCCCGGTCGGCGCATCGGTGAGATCCCGAAGGGAGAACAGCACCGAACCGGCCACCCCCGCGAGATCGATGTCCTCCTCACCCCAGGCGCACCGGTCAGCCCGAGCCCATCGATGGCCGCGCGCCGCCAGCACCTCCGCATCCGAGGCCGTGGGGCCCAATGCCTCGGTGGCGTCGGCGAATCGCCGTCCGGCCGCGAAGACCTGGTCCCAGTCGGGAGCGGCCGGCGCGAGACCGGGGATGAACTCGCTCGCCGTCCAGCCGTCGATGACCCAGGCGTCGCCAGCGGCGCGCACCGGCCGGGCGATCCGAAACCCCTGCGGGTCGAGGCGCTGGGCCAGGCCTTGGACCCACGCTGCTTCGGCGGCGTCTCCCACGCGCTTGAGGACGGCACCGTCGACGACGAAGGAATCGTCTTGCCCTCCGGCGAGGCGCCGAGACGCACCACGGAGACCGAACGCTCGGACGACCGGGTCCGGAGGACCCTCGGTGAGCGACGTCATCGTCCCAGCTTGTCCTCTCTGATAGGTCCGCGGGTCAGCGTCGAGCACTCGATGGCACACTTGATGCGATGGGATACACGCGGTGGCTGGCCGGCGAGATCCTCGACCTCGTGCGCGACAACCGCTTCTGGATGACGTGGAACCTCACGTTGGCCTTCGTTCCAGCATTCCTCGCCCTCCTCCTCTTCTGGCCGCCTCACCGACGCACCTTCTCGTGGTGGTGCGGCGTCGCGGTGTTCGTGCTGTTCCTGCCCAACGCGCCCTACGTGATCACCGATCTGGTCCACATGCGCGGCGACGCCGCCAACGCGGCCAGCGATGGCGTGCTCGTGTTCGGGGTGCTCCCGCTCTACGGGGCCTTCGTGGCCGTCGGGTTCGGCTGCTTCCTCGTGTGCCTCGAGCTCATCGTCCGCGAGGTCCGATCCATTCGACCCACCATCTCCCGTTGGTCCATCGAACTGACCACGTCCGCCGTCTGTGCCCTTGGGATCGTGCTCGGTCGGTTGGCCCGGCTGAACTCCTGGGACACGGTGAAGGACCCCCGGCGCACCGCCGAGCAGATCTTCACCACGCTCACCTGGAAGGGCTCCCCCTTCGCGTTCGCGGCGATCCTCATCGCCGTGGTCGTCACCACCTCCGTGCTCCGTGCCCTGCTGGCGCCCCTCGTCGCCCTCACCGCTCGGGCGAGGGATCGCCCCGGCGTGGCCTGACCCACTGGGTCGTACGATCCTCCGATGCCTCGTCTCGCCCTCGCTGTGGCCGCCGGGTACGAGGATCTCGGGGGTGAGGACGAGCTGATCCTCCCCGCCCTGGCGGAGGTCGGGATCGATGCCCATGCGACCGTCTGGGACGATCCGTCGATCGAGTGGGACCGGTTCGACGGCGTGGTCGTGAAGGCGACGTGGACCTACACCGAATCGATCGACGCCTTCACCGCCTGGGCCGATCGGGTGGAAGGCCTCGTGCCGCTCGCCAATCCGGCCGCGGTGATCCGCTGGAACAGCGAGAAGGGCTACCTGACCGACCTGTCCGACGCCGGGATCGCCATCATCCCCACCACGTACATCGGACCGGGCACCGGCGTGGGCATCGCAGACTTCGCTGATCTCGTCGATTGGCCTGAGCTGGTGGTGAAGCCGACCGTGTCGGCCGGTGCCCGGCTGAGCGGCCGGTTCGGACCCGGCGATCGAGGCGAAGCCCAGGCCCTGGTCGACACGATCCACGGCCTCGGCCACGAGGTGATGGTCCAGCCCTACCTGCCTGCGGTCGATGTCGAGGGCGAGACCGACGTGGTGGTGTTCGGCGGTCAGATCAGCCACGCCGTGGCCAAGGGCGGCGTGCTGGCCCTCGGCGCGGAGCCGGCCCCCGACGAGCGCCTCGCGATCGACCAGTGGAGCCGACCGACACCGGTGACCGACGAGCTGACGGCGTTCGCCGTCGCGGTGCTGGCTGCTGTCCCCGGCGGCCCACACCTGGTGCAGGCGCGGGTCGACTCGGTGCTCGACCACCACGGCACCCGACGGTTGATGGAGCTCGAGCTCATCGAGCCCTACCTGTTCCTCAACGCCGCTCCTGACCCGCGGGCCGCGGCTGCCACCTACACCTCGGCCATCGCCGCCTGGCTCGGACCGCACCGGTAGACGCGACGAAGGGTTGAAAGAGGAACCGATAGCCGAACTCGACCAGCTCGCCGACGACGTGGACCGACTCGGGCGGTGAGCACCCCCAACGGGATTCGAACCCGTGTTACCTGCGTGAAAGGCAGGCGTCCTAGGCCGCTGGACGATGGGGGCCAGCCCGTTTCCGGGACCCGGTCACGGTAGCAGCACCCCGATATCTGGCTTGGGGTCAGAACCGTTCTGAGCGCCTCAGCGTTCACCCATGACGACCCAGGACCTCAGAACGACGAGTGATCCGATCCGAGACCGTTCTGTGCGCCTCAGCGTTCACCCATGACGACCCAGGACCTCAGAACGGAACCACCGCCCCGACGTGCGGTCAGACGTCGTCCACCAGCAAGGTTGCTGCCCACCGGGCCAGGGGATCGTCAGCCGACGGACGGCGCTCGATGAACTGGTCGAACAGCGCCCGAGACCCCTCGAGGCCGATCCCGGCCATCACCGGTGGCAGCCGGACGTGGGGCAGGTCCTGCCCGTGACGGTGGCGATCCCAAAGCTGGCTGAGCTCGCCGGCACCGTCGGCCGCCGACCCGAGGGCGTAGACCACCCGCTCGATCATGAACACCGATGCCGCGCCAAGGCACATGAGGCATGGCTCGAGGGTGGTGTAGAGGACGGCCCGGCCGCGGGCGTTGCCCACCACCCGGTCGGCCTCGTCCAGGGCCAGCAGCTCGGCGTGCACCAGCAACCGACCCTGGGTGGCCTCCTGCGTGTAGGCCCGACCGATCACCTCGCCGTCGGCCACCACCACCGCACCGATGGGCAACTCCCCCGCTTCCAGTCCTTCCAAGGCGACCACCAGCGCCTCGGTCATCCATCGTTCGTCGTCGGTGGGTGCTCGGTCCTCAGCCACCGCCGAAAGCTATCGCCGCGGTACGGTCCGACGATGGCCTCCGAAGCGGTGACCGTCGACGTCAGCGGTCGAGAGCTCAAGATCTCCAGCCCCGACAAGGTCTTCTTCAAGACCCGGGGCGAGACCAAGCTCGACCTGGTCAACTACTACCTCGCGGTCGAGGGCCCGATCCTCGCCGCCCTCGGTGGACGCCCGACCATGATGCAGCGCTTCCCCGACGGCGCCCACGGCAAGTCGTTCTTCCAGAAGCGGGTGCCGGCGGGAACCCCCGACTGGGTGGAGACCACCGAGGTGTCGACCCCCAACGGGACCACCAGCAACGCCCTCGTGGTGGCCGACCTTGCCCACCTGGTCTGGGCCGTGAACCTCGGCTGCCTCGGGTTCCATCCCTGGCCGTACAAGGCGGCGACGCCCGGCACCACCGACGAGCTGCGGATCGACCTCGACCCAGGGCCCGGCGTCACCTTCGACATGGTCCGTGAGGGGGCCACCGAGGTTCGGGCCCTCTTCACCGAGCTGGGCATCACGTCGTACGTGAAGACCACTGGCAACCGGGGCCTCCACGTGTACGTGCGGGTGGCCGGCAGCCACGACTCCTTCGCGGTCCGCCAGGCCGCCGTGGCCCTGGCCCGCGAGCTGGAGCGACGCCGTCCCGAGCTGCTGACCGCTGCGTGGTGGAAGGAGGAGCGGGGCGAGCGTCTCTTCATCGACTTCAACCAGAACGCGCCCCACAAGACGGTGTTCGGCACCTGGTGCGTGCGCCCTCGGGTGGGCGGCCAGGTGTCCTGCCCGATCCCGTGGGACGAGGTGGCGACGGTCGACCCCGACGTCGTCACCCTTGCGAACGTGCCGGACAAGATCGCAGCCGAGGGCGACCCGTGGGCCGACATGAACGACGCCCCGCAGTCCATCGACACGCTGCTGGCCTGGTACCAGCGCGATCTCGATGACGGCCTCATGGACGCACCGTGGCCGCCCGTGTACCCCAAGCAGCCCCACGAGCCGCCGCGGGTGGCGCCGAGCCGGGCCAAGGCCGAACCGACCGAAGACCCCGAGACCGACTAGCTCCGGGCTGCGGCCAGGCGCTCAGCTCGGGCCGCCAGGTTGGGCGCGTCGATCGATGCGGCCAGCTCGGCCAACTCAGCCGTCGGCCCGTGCCATTCCAGCTCGTCGACGGAGGCCACCGTCGGTGCCTCGTAGGCCAGGGTGGCGATCTCCCGGAACAGCAGGGCATCGGCCATCTGGTGGTGCAGGGTCATGGCCAGCTTGGACGCACCACGGACCTCGACGTCCCAGTCGTGTGAGTCCCGTGGCACCTCCTCGAGGTGCACGTAGCGAGCGAGCACCGCCCCGGCCGACTTGTGGCCCCATCCGGGCAGCCCGGGGAACCCGTCGGCCGAGTCACCCACCAGGCCGAGGTAGTCCGGGATGGACTCCGGGCCGACACCGAACTTCTCGATCACGCCCTCGACGTCGATCAGCTGTTCCTTGCGGCGGTCGAACTGGAAGATCTTGCCGCCGACGCACTGACCCAGGTCCTTGTCCGGCGTGCAGATGAGCACTCGCTCGACCCGGTCGTCGGCGGCGGCGATCCGGGCGGCCGCGCCGAGCGCGTCGTCGGCCTCGAACTCGACCATGGCGAACACGGGCACGCCGATGGCCCGCAGCACGTCTTCGAGCAGGGTGAACTGCGACAGCAGCTCCTCGTCGGTGCCCGAGCCGTCCTTGTACCCGGCCCACAGGTCGTTGCGGAACGACGGGATCACGTGGTCGGTGGCCACGGCCAGGTGGGTGGCGCCGTCCTCCAACATGGTGAGCATCGAGCCCACCACGCCTCGGGTGGCGGCCACCTCCTGCCCAGCGTCGGTGACGTGCGACGGGACCCCGAAGTGGTGCCGGAAGAGCTCGTAGGTGCCGTCGATGAGGTGGACCTGCATGGCCGCCATCCTTGCCGACCCTGCGAGTTCGGTCGTCAGCGACGGAACCCCGCCTCGACGATCAGAGTTGGTCGAGGAGCTCCCGAGAACTGGCGATACCGGCCAGCAGCACCTCGATGCGGGTGGTGGCCAGCTTGGTGGTCCAGTAGGCGCGGCCGGCATCGTCGGGCTTGCGGCCCAGCAGCTCGGCGTAGGCCGCATCGACCTGGATCCGCCGGTACTCGGTGCTGGCCACCAGCGTTCGGGCGATGCTGGCGACAGGCACTCCATGGTCGAGCCGGGAGATCCAGTGGGCCCGGCCAGCCGCGTCGGGCTGGCGACCCAGGACCGTGAGGTACGCGCCATCGACGAACGACGGCGTGGTGCCGCCAGCCAGGCGGTAGTACTCGGCGGATCCGGTGAGGCGGGACAACATCTCCGGACGCGGGATCGTCCGGAGCTGGTTGGACCAGTACGCCTGGCCGGAGGCATCGATGGTGCGGCCGAACGTCTGCTTGAACAGATCGGCGGCGGCGGCCTCGCGGCCCATGTCCGAGGACAACACGGCCCGAGCGGCGGTGGCGCGGGCCGCCCCGATGGAGACGTTGGGTCCCACGCTGTCGACCACGACGTTCGTGGCGCCGGCGCCGGGGCTGGCGTTGGGCGTGCCGAGCGTGCGCGAGAGCTTGAGGGCGAAGGCGCTGAACTCCCGGTCCAGGTACCACTGCCGCGAAAGGGCTTGCACCGCGAGGCTGCTGGGAAGCGTGGTGATGCCGCCGCCGTCGCGCGGGCTCCGGATGCGCCCCGTGGCCTGGTCCTGCTGCAACGCGAGCCAGGCGTACGGCGACTGGATCCCGCCGGACCGAGCGACGTAGGGAGCCGCCCACGACGAGACGGACACGTCGATGTGGAGACTGCTCAGAGCGATCGCCGCCGCCGCGGTGGCCGCCGGATCATCGAGGCCACTGTCCTGCCAGGCACCGGAGGGGCGCTGAGCGCGGGCCAGGAAGGCGATGCCGCGGCCGACCGACGGGTCGGAGGCGTTGGCCCCCGCGACCTTGAGGGCGGTGAGGGCCAGCGAGGTGGTGACAACATCGGTGCTCGAGCCCTTGGCGACCCCGCTGGCATCCCACGAACCATCGCCGTTCTGGGCGGCCAGGATCTGGCCCACGAGCGGCGCGGGAGCCGGCGGCCGAGCGCGGGCCAAGCCGATGGCGGCGTAGAGCAGGCCGTCGAAGTGGTCGCCCATGGCGTAGGTGCCGTCGGGCTGCTTGGCCTGGTCGATCCGGGCCAGCAGATCCACCGCGGGTGCGCTCGGGCTGGTCCGGTCGAAGTCGGTGGGCGACAGTCCCAGCGGGTTGGCCACGAGAGCCAGGACCCTGGCCGCCGTGGAAGCAACCACGTCGGGGGCGCCGCCCGTGGATGCGTCCACCACGGCCTTGACCGACTCCAACGGCGACTTCCCGTACGCCTGGACCAGGCCCACGTTGAACCGAGCGGCGTAGGTGTCCCACGCCTTGGACTTCTGGGCCGTGGCCGCCAGGGCGAGCACGGCATCGGGCGTCTCGACCCCCGGTACGCCGCCCAGGTCGAACCCCCCGTCAGCCTGCTGCTGCGAGATCACGTACCCCGCGGCCTGGCCGGCCACCGGGTCGGCCACGGGCACGGCGCCGACACGGAGCGGGGCGGCGAACGGCACGACGACCGCCACGCCCAGAACCGTTGCCAGTGTTCGCAAGGACCGACGCGCCATGAGCTTCCTTCGTGTGACCAAGTCGCCGGGACCTCCCGACCGATGGCCCCCGGTGCGACCGTACGGTAGGAGGAGGCCCAGAACCGGTCAACCCACCTCGCACCGGTTCCGGGGGAGTCGTTCAGCCGCCGACGAGACCCAGCACCTGTTCCACCGACGCCTTGCCGTCGAACACCACCTCGCCGTCGCGCAGGGCGATGGAACGATCCACCTGGTCGACGTAGGCCGGGTCGTGGGTGGCCACCACGGTTGCCGCACCGTCGTCGTTCACCTCGTGGAGGAGATCGAGCAGGACGATCTTGCCGGGCTGGTCGAGGCCCACGAACGGTTCGTCGACGAGCAGGAGCGAGAAGGGGCGCACGAGGGCCAGCACGATCGACGTCTTCTGGCGGAGACCACGGCTGAAGCGCGAGGGCAGGTCATCGATGCGGTCGCCGAGACCGAGCCGGTCGCAGAGGGATTCGGCATACCCGTCGAACCCGTCGCCACCGTGGAGCCGCGACACGTACTCGGCGTGCTCGCGCAGGGAGAGGTCGTCGTAGAGGACGGGGTCATCGGGCAGGAAGGAGGTGGTGGCCCGAGCCTCCACGTCGCCCAGGTCGAACCCGGCGATCTCGAGCTCGCCGTCGCTCGGATCCAGCAGGCCGGCGGCCATGCGCAAGAACGTGGACTTGCCCGAGCCGTTGTGACCGATGAGCGCCACCGATGCGCCTGCGGCGATGGTGAGGTCGAGCGGGTGGAGTGCCACCAGGTCGTCGTAGGTCTTGGTGAGGCCGGTGGCCTGCAGCGCGGGCGCGGTGCTCATCAGTTCTGGTCCCTTCGTCGCCCGATGGGCTTCGAGCTCTTGCCGCCCTGCACGCCGGGTTCGGCTTCGGCAGGCTTGGGCTTCGGTTTGGGTGCGGGCCGAGGGGCGGGCTTGGCCGGCCTGGCCGGGGCGTCCTCGCCGTCGTCGCCATCGTCTTCGTCATCAGGCAGACCGGCCAGGCGTCGGGACTCCGCCAGTGCTTCCTTCTCGCGGGCCTCGGCGGCCTCTCGCTCGGCCGCCTGCTTCTCGATGACCGCGGTGGGCGACAGGTTGGTGCCGGCCTCCTTGATCCAGAGGTGGATGGCGTCGTGGAAGCGCACCCAGCCGCAGACCATGGTGGCCAGCACCAGCAACGGCAGGATCACGTTGATGGTGGCGGGCACCGGCGGTGGCTTCTGGGCACCGAAGTACGACGCACGCGCCGCCAGCAGTGGCAGGGTTCCGAGGACGGCCAGCCCGGGCGGCCACACCGTGCGGATCACGGTTCGGGAGCCGGCGATCTCCGGCGTGGTCATGGCGAGCATGTCCACGGCCTCGGGGGCGCCCTGCACCACGCTCACCACCGAACCGCAGCCCGCCATGAGGCCGGCGCTCACCCCGACCAGCAGGGCGACCTGCACCGGCACGTGGGTGCCCACCGGGGCGAGGGCGGTGAGGCCGGCGATCACGCCGGTGACGATCGAGACCAGGAACACCACCGGGAGGTGGAGGAGGAACAGGTGGCCGCGCTCGAACGGGTAGGCGTCGGTCCTACCGGGGTGGTCGATCTCCTGACCCAGAGGTTCGGCGGCGTCGAGCGCGGCGATCCACAGGGCCAGTCCGGCCACCAGGACCAGCGGCGTGGTGCCGCTCCAGACGCCGCGCATGGCGAGCCCGGCGGTGAGGGCCATCACCAGCACGCGTACGAGCCGGCTGGCGGGCCATCGGGCCACGCTGCGCAGGCCGCGTTGCCACACCACGAACCGGGCGTGGCGGTGAAGAGCCGGGATCCAGGGCCGGGTGCGGGGGCGCTCCTGGGCCAGCTGGCGACGCAGCACCAAGACGGTGCGCAGGTCCTGCAGGGTCACCGCGAACTTGAGCTGGCCCACCAGAGCGGTGCGGCGCTCGGCCGCCTCGAGCGACGTGCCCGCAACCAGGCGCATGCCGGCCGCGACCAGCACGACGGCGAGCAGGACACCGACGACACCGACGGGATCGGTGCGGAGCGGCCAGATGGCAAGTCGTCCGACGAAGGTGCCCGGGGCGGTGGGGGCTCGGTCC
>Ga0209023_10003543_pt1 | contig 18539 bp, 19 predicted proteins | sample LakOneMetagenome_FD_187468 | JGI IMG/M metagenome (GOLD analysis project Ga0209023, IMG submission 187468) | Freshwater and sediment microbial communities from Lake Erie, Canada (SPAdes) (version 2) | ecosystem: Environmental > Aquatic > Freshwater > Lentic | place: Lake Erie, Canada...
GCTGATCCTCTGCGGTGCCGGAGTGATCGCCAGCCGCTCGATGAAGGTCGGCCTGCGCGAGCAGCTGCGCGGCGGCCTGCGCCAGGCATTGGGGCCGAACGGCGAGGACCGCTCCAGGGGCAACCATCCGACAGCGCTGCATGCCGGCGATGTGGTCGGCGATGTGGACGGCGCCGTCTCGACGAGTGGCCCGCCGCCGTTCACGGGCGAGCTTCCCGACACCGCCGGGTGCGAAGGTGCGGAAGTGCCACCGCCCTACCTGGGTCCACCCGCGACCGACTGGGCCGCAGCGACCGACGAGACAGGGGACGACCGATGAGCCCGGAGTGGGGAAGGTTCGTCGTGTTCGAAGGCGGCGAGGGGACCGGCAAGTCCACGCAGGCGGCGCTGCTCGCTGAGCGACTCGGTGCGGTGCTCACCCGGGAACCGGGCGGGACCGAGTTCGGGGCACAGCTCCGAGGGTTGCTCCTGGCCTCGTCGGAGCACGAGGTGCCGATGACGGACCGTGCCGAAGCGCTCCTCATGGCGGCCGACAGGGCACAGCACGTTGCGCAGGTGCTGCGGCCGTCGCTCGAGTCCGGCGTCGACGTGGTCTGCGACCGCTACATCGGTTCGACCGTGGCCTACCAGGGAGCAGGCCGCGGTCTGGACCCGATCGAGCTCGCCGGGATCTCGTCGTGGGCGAGCGGTGGGCTGGTTCCCGACCTGGTGGTGCTGCTCACGGTGGATGCGGCGACGGCGGCCGAGCGGATCGGTCCGGCACGGGACCGGATCGAGGCTGCCGGCCCGACGTTCCACCGACGGGTGGCCGACAGCTTCTTGGAGCAGGCCGCTGCGGCGCCGGAACGTTGGCGGGTGCTCGACGGGGCCGGCACGGTCGACGAGGTGTGCGAGCGTGTGTGGCGTGCGGTCGTCGACCGCTGGCCGGCGTTGGAGGCCGACGATCGTGGCTGACGAGATGTTCGAGATGCCGGTCGACGAGATGTTCGACGACGAGATGTTCGGCGACGAGGTTCAGGCGTCGCCGCCGGCAGGTTCCGATGTGCTCGACGGCGCGCCGGGGACGCTCGACGAGTCGGCCGACGTCGACCTCTGGGATGAGGTCGTGGGCCAGGAGGTCGCGGTGGAGCGGCTGCGCTCGGCCGCAGCACAGCCGGTGCATGCGTACCTCCTCGTCGGCCCGGAGGGCTCCGGCACTCGTGAGGCAGCTCGGGCGTTCGCAGCCGATCTGCTCGCCGTCGGTCTGGACCCGGCGGCCGCGGCGGTGCTCCACCGACAGGTTGCCGCCGAGGGCCACCCGTCGCTGACAGTGGTCGAGCGCGTCGGTGCGGCGATCAAGGCGGAACAGGTTCGCGACGTGGTGACGCGAGCGAACATGGCCCCGCCCGACGGCGACCGTCAAGTCATCGTGCTCGTCGACTTCCACCTTGCTCCGAACGTGGCGCCGATCCTGCTGAAGACGCTCGAGGAACCGCCGGCGTCGACGGTGTTCGTCGTGCTCGCCGAGGAGCTGCCGACCGACATGGCGACGATCGCGTCGCGGTGCGTGCAGGTCCCGTTCGATTCGGTGCCCGAAGCCGCGATCGTGGACCGACTCATCCGCGACGGCGTCGACGGTGACTCGGCCCGCGTGGCCGCCGCGGGTGCGGGCGGGTCGATGACCCAGGCCCGTCTGCTCGCGAATGACCCGAACGCTGCGATCCGTCGGGAGCGTTGGTACCGAGTGCCCGAACGTCTCGACGGCACCGGCGCGACGGCTGCGGGACTCGTCGACGAGGTCCTCGCGGCAACCGATGACCTCGCGGTGCCGCTGACCGAACGACAGCGCGCGGAGCTCGTCGACTTCGACGAGCGAGCGGAGATCACCGGCGGGCGGGTTGCCGGCGAGCGCAAGGCACTGCTCGACCGCCACAAGCGCGAGCAGCGGCGGGTTCGCACCGCGGACCTGCGCAGCGGTCTGGCGGCGCTGGTGGCCCGCTACCGCGACGCACTTGCCGAAGGCGCAGAGCCCGAGGTGTTCCTGACTGCCGCGGACGCGGTGCAGTCCCTTGCGGACGCGCTGGTGTTCAACCCGAACGAGACCCTGCAGCTCCAGGCGCTGTTCGTCGCGTTGCCGTCGCTGCGCTGAGTCGCTCTCCAACCGATCCGGTTGCCGGTCGTGGCGGACGGGCCGGTAAGATCGCTCGTCTTCGGTTCCCACCGGAACACGCCCAGGTAGCTCAGACGGCAGAGCAGCTCACTCGTAATGAGCAGGTCAGGAGTTCGATTCTCCTCCTGGGCTCGGAAGGAACCCCTGCAACCGCAGGGGTTCCGCCGCTTTTCGGGTTGCGTCCACCGAGCGACCGAATCGTCGGCGGCGAGCGGGTCGTCGGGGTGCGGGGGCCCCGTTGCGGGGTCGGGAACCGCGAGGTCCCACCATGAGCGTTGGCACCACAACCGTGAGCGCGAGCGCCGAGATGCGCTCAACGGGTTGCCGAGAGCGTTCGGGAGGCTTGCAGCGAAGGGTGCTTGGCGCTTGTCGGATGGACGTGCTTCTGCCATTCTCAGGCGAGATCAAGCGATCTACCGGCTGGGGTGAGTTGAGGGAGTACGCAGTGGAAGCGAAGCAGCACCAAGGATTCGGGACTCGCACGCGGTCGGGACGATCACGCGAGGCGCTCACCATCGCGCTGTGCGGTCTTGCGGTGGTCGCCTCAGCGTTGTTCGGTGCCGGCACCGCCGGAGCCGAGAGTGACGGGCCGACGCCGCCGAAGGAACCGGTGACGGCGGCGCCGTCGACGACGGTCATCTCGGGTTCGATCATCACGATCAGCCAGGCGGCCGTGCCGACCCAGGGCGCCTGCAACCCCTTCGCACAGGCGCAGCTCACCTACGCGACCAAGTCCGACGACGCCAAGTTCCAGCTCATCGTGTCGAGCTTGACCACGCCGTGCAGCCCGATCAACGCTGCTGCAGTGGTGTACGCCATGCCCAAGGGTGCTACGTACTCGGGTGGCCAGTGGCCCCAGACGCTGGTCGAGCGCAAGGACTTCTCCATCACGACGGCGAGCGTCACGACGATCACGTTCGCCAAGGCGTGTGACGCCCAGCAGTTCGACGTGATCACTGGCGAGAGCCCCAAGGTGATCTCGCCGACCGGTGAGCACCACGGTCCGTTGCTGTTCCCGACCGATGTCGCGACGTCGCAGCAGTTCTTCCCGTCCGCCGAGAAGTGCGGTGGCGCGACCACCACGACGAGCACCACGACGAGCACGATCCCGGCGAACGTCCTTCCTGCCACCACGCTGCCGCCCGCGGCGAGCAACGCTGTGGCCCCCGGAGCCGTGGTTGCCGACAAGACTGCGACCAACAACCCCGAAGTAGCCACGCTTGCTCTGACGGGCACCTACTCGGCGCCGTTGGCGGCGCTGGGTGCGCTGCTGCTCGCTGCCGGTGTCGGGATGTTCGCCGTGAGCCGCCGCAAGCGGGATCAGTGATCGCTCCGAGCCTGCACCTCCTGGAGGTGTAGCGCTCGGGGCTGATGCCGAAAGGGCCGTTCGGCCTGGTTGACTGAAGGCACCGTCCACGTCACCGCGGACGGTGCCTTCGGCGTTTTGCCGCTCGGAGGAGTTCGGCGCTCACCGCGCCGATCGGATGTTGACCTACAACCGAAGAGGTACGGCCATGAGCAGCACAACGGGGTGCCGCAACTGCCGGGGGTTGTGCGCAGGCGCAGCCAGCCGGTGCCACGACTGCGGGCGATGGGTGCGCAGCCAGGACTACGACGCCAGCGGCACCTATCGCCGCACCGTCACCGACAGCCGGGCTGGCTGACACCGTCACAGCCCTGCCCTACGGTGGACGGTCCATGGCGGATCAGTCCACCTTCGCAGCAGAAGTCGAGCCGTTCGTCTCGCAGCTGTATGCGGCCGCGCTCCGGATGACGCGCAACCCGGCCGACGCCGAAGACCTCCTGCAGGAGACGTTCATCCGGGCGTATCGGGGGTTCCCCAACTTCAGCCAGGGGACCAACCTTCGCGCCTGGCTGTATCGGATCCTGACCAACACGTTCATCAACACCTACCGGGCCAAGCAACGCCGCCCGGAGCAGACAGAGCTCGACGAGGTGGAGGACCTGTACCTCTATCGACGACTCGGCGGTCTCGAAGCTGCCACGCTCGGCCGGAGTGCCGAAGACGAGCTGATGGACATGTTCACCGAGGACGACGTCCGCGACGCGCTCGACGAACTGCCCGAACAGTTCCGCATGGCGGTCCTCCTCGCGGATGTGGAGGGGTTCTCGTACAAGGAGATTGCCGAGATCATGGACGTGCCGATCGGTACGGTGATGAGTCGACTCCACCGGGGAAGAAAGTCGCTGCAACGCTCGTTGCACCAGTTCGCCGTCGATCGTGGCCTCGCTGACCGGGATCCGGTCGTCGTCGAGCCGTAGCATCTGCTCAGCACTCGTCCACACGCAGACCCTTACTCATGTCTCCTTCCCCTCCCGCACCGAACGCAGCCGACGACCCGTCTGCCACCGATGCCGTCGCCCATGGTCGGTCCGGCCACGATCACGCCGCATCGTCGACCGAGTGCGATGAAGCGGTCGCGGAGATCTACGCCTTCCTCGACGGCGAGCTCGACGACACGGTGATGATCCAGGTCGAGGCGCATCTGCGGCGGTGTTCGCCGTGCCTGGAAGCCTTCGACTTCGAAGCGGACCTGCGTCGGGTGATCGTCGCGAAGTGCACCGAAGAGGTCACTCCGGAGATCAAGGCCCGCTTCTGCGGCCTGCTTCGACAGCTCTCCGACGGCGGACCCGACGCTGCGGGTGTGTCCTCCCCAGGCCCGGGCTCCTAGAGTGGGCGCCATGCAGCTTGCATCGATCCTGGCGAACTCGCCCGTGTGGCACTACTGGCTGGCGGTGCCGATCGCGCTCGGAGCGGTCGCCGTCGTGATCGCGGTCGTGCTCGGGTACTGCTTCAAGGTGACCTCGACCCGCTTCCCCAGCGACGAGGGCTGACCGCCAGCGGCCGCGCCCCCTTCGCCACCACCACAACACCCATGGGCTCGTCGATCGACTGGGCGCTTGCCGAGCGGGTCGCCGCCCGGATCGCAGGCGAAGAGCCGTTCGCCGCGTCTTACCACGCCGATGGCATGGCTGAAGAGTTCCAGGAGCTGACGGCGATCGCCCAGCCCCGAGTCGAGGCGGAGACCGGCTTCACCTCCCAGGCCGGCGACGCACGAGCCCGAGTCGTCGACCGCGTCGACTGGGTTCGGGCCAACCTGGCCAGCTACCAGCGCATGCTGCGCCCGGTACTCAACCGCCTGGAAGGGCTCGACGGTCCCTTGGCCGAGGTGTCGGGCAAGGTCGCCGGTGCCGAGCTCGGCGCGTTGCTGGGCTGGATGTCGACCAGGGTGCTCGGTCAGTACGACCTGCTGGTGCTGGAGGACGAGGACCCCGACGACCAGGACCTCGTCTACTACGTCGGTCCGAACATCTTGGGCCTGGAGAAGCGCCAGTCGTTCCCTCCCAGGGAGTTCCGCTTGTGGGTGGCCCTGCACGAAGTCACCCACCGAACGCAGTTCACCGGCGTGCCGTGGTTGCGCCCGTACTTCCTGGGCCTCGTGACCTCGCTCGTCGACGACGCCGATGTCGACCCGAGCCGACTGTTCACCGCGGTCGGCCGCGTCGCCGAGGGGGTGCGCACCAGGACCAACCCGCTCGACGACGGCGGCGTGGCCGCGCTGTTCGCCACCCCCGAGCAGCGCATCACCATGGACAAGGTCGGCGGGCTCATGAGCCTGCTCGAAGGTCACGGCGACGTCGTGATGGACCGTGCCGCCACGGACCTGGTCCCGTCCGCACCACGCTTCGCCCGGGTGTTGCGCTCGCGCCGCCAGGAGATGAACGTGGCCGCCAAGCTGCTGCAACGGCTGATCGGACTGGAAGCCAAGCTCGCCCAGTACCAACAGGGTGAGGAGTTCATCGCCGCGGTGGAGTCCGTCGGCGGGCCGGCACTGCTGAACCGGGCGTTCGAGCGTGCGGAGCTCCTGCCCTCGATGGCAGAGATCCGAGATCCGTCCGCGTGGGTTCGTCGGGTCGAACCGGCGGCGAGCGCTGCCTGATCTGCACGCCGCTGTGCCGCGCTCCGAGCGGTGGCCCGACGCGACCGACCCGCTCGTGGCGTCCCTGCTCGCACGGTGTTGCTTTCCGGCCCCGACGACGACAGTGACCTGCGCTGTCTCCGGCGGCCCCGATTCGTCCGCATTGCTGGTCCTCGCGGTGGCAGCAGGACTCGATGTCACTGCGGTGCACGTCGATCATCAGCTGCGCGACGAGTCCGCCGGCGAGGCGCTCGTCGTCGCCGCGTTGGCGCAGCGGGTCGGTGCCCGGTTCCGGTCGGTCGCGGCTCCGGTTGCGCACGGGAGTGATCTCGAAGCACGAGCGCGTTCGGTTCGCCACGCCGCGCTCGGTCCGGGCGCCCTGTTCGGCCACACCGCCGATGACCAGGCCGAGACCGTGGTGCTCAGGTTGCTGCGTGGGACGGGCCCGGCGGGGCTGGGGGCGATGACCGCCGAGCGACACCCGATGTTGGGACTGCGACGATCGGAGACCCGCGCGCTGTGCGAGCACCTGGGCATCGACGCGGTGCACGATCCGACCAACGACCTCCCCGTCCACACTCGCAATCGGGTGCGCGCGGAGGTGCTGCCGTTGATGAACGACGTCGCCCGACGCGACGTGGTGCCGTTGCTGTGCCGCCTGGCGGCGTTGTCCTCCGAGCAGGCGGCATTGCTCGAACAACTTGCGGCGACGTTGGACCCGACCGATGCCCGAGCACTCGCCGGGGCGCCTCCGATGCTCGCGTCCACGGCGGTGCGGCGATGGTGGAGGGAGGAGACCGGCGAAGCGCTGCCCCCGGATGCCGCCGCGGTGCGTCGGGTGCTCCACGTGGCGACAGGAGATGTCACCCGAGCGGACGTGGCGGCGGGCTGGAGGGTTGCCCGGACCGCGGGTCGGTTGCGCTGGGAGCGAGCGGACGGTTCGTCGGCCGGTGGGTCCTGACGGGACCGGCCGGGGCGACCTCGGGAGGCGGGTAGGGTCGTTGGACATGGACGTGCCGGTTCCCACCTCGTTCGCAGACGACCCCGCGATCGGTCGAGTGCTGCTCACCGAGGACCAGCTCGTCGCTCGCATCCGCGAGATCGGCCAGCAGCTCACCGACGACTACGCCGGACGGGCCCCATTGCTGGTGTGCGTGCTCCGTGGCGCGTACGTGTTCCTCACCGACCTGGCCCGGTCCATCGACCTCCCAGTGGAGATCGACTTCATCGCCGTGTCCTCCTACGGGGCCACGACCCGGACCTCCGGTGTGGTGCGACTGGTGAAGGACCTCGAAGTCGACCTGACCGGCCGTGACGTGATCCTGGTGGAAGACATCGTCGACACCGGGCTCACGTTGCGCTACCTGCGCCGCAGCCTGGAGGCCCGGGGGCCCGCCAGCCTGGAGGTGGCAGCGCTGCTAGCTCGGGAGTCGGCAGACCTGGAGAGCCTCGGGGTCCGCTACGTCGGGTTCACCATCCCGAACGACTTCGTAGTCGGCTACGGACTCGACGTGGCGGAGCAGTATCGGAACCTGCGCTTCATCGCCGTGTACGACCCCGACGCGGCACCCGCCGCCGACTGACCCGTGACCGCGGATCGGTGCCGCTGATCGGTGACCGCGTGTTCAGCTCAGCAGCTGGGCGTGTCCGCGGAGCCATCGGGTCGATGCCCAACCCGCCGCGACCGGCAGCCAGAACGTCGCGAACCGGAACGCGAACACGGCGGGGACCGCGACCGCTGCCTGCTCGCCGAGCAGCATGAGTCCGCCCACGATCCCGGCCTCGGCGATCCCTGCGCCGCCCGGCATCGGGACGAAGGCCGCGACGAGCAGCACCGCGAGCACCACGAGGGCGATCGACGGGGGATCGAGCGTGCCCCCGAACGTCCTGTCGGCAGCGACCATCGCTCCGACCGAGGCGAGGGGGACGAACACGCTGCCCACGATGAGCTGCGCCAGGCGTGTCGGGGCCGTAGTCAGCGCTCGGAAGCCCGAGGCCCACGCCCGGATGGCGGGCGTCACGCTGCGCCCGATGGCGCGTCGGGAGGCCGGTAGGGCCGCAATCGGGAAGGTCGCGACGACACCGAGCACGGCGAGCAGCGCCAGTGCGGGATCGATGTCACGGGTGACGCCGATCGAACCGTCGCTGCCCGAGAGCCGCACCGCCAGGTAGAGCATGGCGACCTGGGCGGCGACCCGGCTGAGCACCGTCACGCCGACGGAGCCGAGCGCGGTGTCGGTCTCCAAGCCGTTGGCCCTCAGGAACTGCACCCTGATCGCGATGCTGCCGGTGTGGAACGGCGCGAGCGCCTCGCCCCACGTCGCTGCGAGCCGGGCCAGCACCTGGTGTCGCGGGCTCACCCGGTCCCGGAGGGCGCCGATCGCGGCGGTGGTTGCCGCGGCGAGTCCGAACAACGCCGCACCGGCCAATCCGAGGACCTGCACCGGATCGTGGAGCGCAGCGATCGACGGGCCGCCGACCCGTTCCGCATCCCACCGAGCCACGGCGACCAGCCCGGCGCCGACGGCGACGGTGAACGCCACGATGGCGACCAGCGGCCACGCCGAGGTGGGAACGACGCCGCGGTAGTCCGGTTCGGGGATCCGGGCCCGCCGTTCCACTTCGGCGCGGAGCTCGCTGAGCTGGCCCGACTCCTTGAGGGCTGCTCTGGTGGCACCGCCGAGCGAGTACGGCTGCAGACGGGGAAACGCCCGGGCCAAACCGTTGGCTCCGACCGCTCGTTCTGCGGCGTCGACAGCCCTGGTGGTGCCGACCACCGGTGCGGTCGATGCCAGCAGCTCGGCGAGGTCGGTGGCGAGCAGCAGCTCCGACGCGGCGAGCTCGGCGAAGCCGAAGTCGATCAGGTACAGCCCGCCGTCGCGTGCGGCGAAGATGTTGGCGAGGCGCAGGTCGCGGTGCGCGATGCCGTGGGCCTGCAGTTGCACCACCTGTGCCCACACGGTGTCGAGGACGTCGTTCGAGATCTCGTCGGGGTCGAGCCGGTCGAGCGAGTCCCCGTCGATGCCCTCGAAGGCGAGCAGCATGGCGTCGTTGCCGACGTCGGACACGGTGAGCAGCGCCGGCGTCGGGATCCCTGCGGCGGTCGCCCGCAGCGACAGCAGCGCCTCGTGCTCGACCGAGCGCTTGAGCGACGACGTCGGACGTTCGTCGCCGGTGTTGCGCAGGAACAGCGCCCGGAAGACCCGGAACATGATCTCCGCGGAGCGGTTGTCCTGGTTGAGGACCTTGACGAACACCTTGCGGCCGTCGGTGGTGGTGCCGAGCCACGGTGTCGAGCCGCGGGCGTCCACCGCCGCGGGGGCGATGTCGGTCATGCGGATGCCTGAACGGGCGAGCCCTTCGATCAGGTCGGAACGTTCCGGTGCGGTGTCGGGGGTCCCGACGAGCAGTGCGACGGCCGCACCGCATGTGATCCCGATGCCGATGTCGGCCACCCAGGCGATCGCCGGAACTTCGGCGAAGCCGAGCGTGGTCAGGAAGCTCAGCGCCACGGTCCAGCCGGCGAGGCGTCGAGCGGATGCGGGCAGGTACGGGATGCCGACGACGAAGGCTGCGATGAACCCCGCCAGGAGCGGGTCGTTCACCGAACCGCCGACGCTGTTGTAAGCGTTGGGGAACATCGACGGCGGGTTGCGCGTCATCAGAGCGACGAGCACCCCGCTCGTCACGAACGCGACGATCGCAGCCAGGTTCACCACGGTCCACAGCCGGAACCGTCGGAACCGCAGCAGCTGCACGTTCACGACGAACGGCACGAGCAGCAACGTCAGGCCGACCATGACAGTCGGGATCGCTCGGATCCATGCGGGCAGCAGGTGGGTGACCTGCTCCCAGTCACGGTTCATGGCGGCGGCGGTGTTGGCGAACCGCCAGGTGATGAGCGCGCCGATCGCGGTCACGGCGAGTCCGGTCAGCAATCGCAGCGCGGATGTCGGCGAGCGGACGAGTGCCCGTTCGGTCGCCGACGGTCCAGGCGTCAGCAGCCCGGAATCCGCCATCTCGGCGGCCCGCGGCCCTGTTTCGGGCGGAGGTGCGCCGGAGTGCACGGGGGCGGGTGAGTCGTCCATGGGCGCGGTGGGGAGCGGGCTCGACGGCGCGGTCACGGCGATCCTACCGACGAGCTGGTGGGAGCAGGTGGGTCTCGTCGGTAGCCTGACCGCCGGTGACGAACCAGCAACCTCCCGCATCCGGGCCGAACGAACCCGCGCCGGTCGAAGCCGGTGGTCCTCAGCGCGCATCGCGCAAGGTGCCTGGCTCCAACCTGCAGAGGGTGCTGGTCGTCGGCGTCGCCGTCGTCGCCGTCGTCGCGATCGTGTGGGGCTTCCTCAGCCGCCCGGAGCCGCCCAAGGAGCTGCGCCTCGACCAGTTCCAGGATCGACTCGCCCACGATCAGGTCGTCACTGCGACGATCGTGAAGTCGTCCTCCGCGGTCGAGGGCAAGCTGCGCAACGGCATCCGTTACCGCACGGAGTTCCCGTTGGCCTACGGGGAGCGTCTGACCCAGGAGCTGCTCGACCACGACGTGAAGGCCGATGCGGACAACTCCTCGGGCAGCATCTGGTCCGACATCGTCTTCGGGCTGCTGCCCACGTTCCTGATCGTCGGCGTGTTCGTGTGGTTCGTGCTGCAGATGCAGCGTGGCGGCAAGGCGATGAAGTTCGGCCGAGCATCGACCGCCGGCGGCGACCGCGGCGGTGATGTCACCTTCGCGGATGTGGCCGGAGCGGACGAGGCGGTGCTCGAGCTGCGCGAGGTCGTGGAGTACCTGCGCGATCCGGATCGCTTCAAGCGCCTGGGCGCCCGCATCCCCAAAGGGGTGCTGCTCGTCGGCCCTCCGGGGACGGGCAAGACACTGCTTGCTCGGGCCGTCGCTGGCGAAGCCGATGTGCCGTTCATGAGCTTGTCGGGATCGGACTTCGTGGAGATGTTCGTCGGCGTCGGCGCGAGCCGGGTTCGTGACCTGTTCCGCCAGGCGGTCAAGCAGGCACCGGCGATCGTGTTCGTCGATGAGATCGACGCGGTCGGCCGGCACCGGGGTGCGGGCGTCGGCGGTGGCCACGACGAGCGCGAGCAGACCCTCAACCAGCTGCTCGTGGAGATGGACGGGTTCGCCCAGACCGACGGCGTCGTGTTGATCGCGGCGACCAACCGCCCCGACATCCTCGATCCGGCGCTGCTACGCCCCGGCCGCTTCGATCGCCAGGTGGTGGTCGACAACCCCGACGTCGCCGGTCGTGCCGCCGTCCTGACGGTGCACCTGAAGGGCAAGCCGATCGCCGTCGACGTCGACGCGGCGGTGCTCGCGCGTCGCACTCCCGGCTTCTCCGGGGCGGATCTCGCGAACCTGGTCAACGAAGGCGCACTCCTCGCTGCGCGTCGCGGCGGCGATCGCATCACCGCAGCGGACTTGTCCGCCGCGGTGGAACGGGTGCTCGCCGGTCCGGAACGCAGCCGGATCCTGTCGGACCTCGAGCGACGGATCGTCGCCGTCCACGAGTCCGGTCACGCCATCGTGAGCCACGTGCTGCCGCATGCCGACGACGTGCACAAGGTGTCGATCGTGGCCCGCGGATCGGCGCTCGGCTACACCGTCCTGCTGCCCGAAGAGGATCGCCACCTGCACAGCCGGGCACAGCTCGCCGATCAGCTCGCGGTGGCGCTCGCCGGCCGGGCAGCAGAAGAGGTCGTGTTCGGCGAGCTCACCACGGGCGCCGCCGACGACATCGACCGGGCGACGCGCCTCGCTCAGGCGATGGTCACCGAGTACGGCATGAGCAACAAGCTCGGTCCACGACGCTTCGTTTCCCGTGACGGTGAACCGTTCCTGGGGCTGGACCACGGTCGAGCTGCGGATCACGGCACCGACGTTGCAGTCCGGGTCGACGAAGAGGTCTCCCGGCTGCTCGACGAAGCCCACGACCGGGCGCGTCGTATCCTCGAGAGCCACCGTGGCGGCCTAGATCGCCTGGCCGCCGCCCTGCTCGAGCGGGAGACGCTGGCCGACGCCGAACTTGCGGAGCACCTGTCCGCCCTGGGAGCGCAATGAGCACCTTCGACGACCTCAACTCGCTCGGTCCCGAGCCCGACGCCCCGATCGCGTCCGCGGTCGACCAGGAACGCATCGCCAAGGCGATGCGCGAGATCCTCGAAGCGATCGGTGAGGACCCTGACCGCGACGGCCTGCGCGACACCCCCGCCCGGGTCGCACGCATGTACGCCGAGACCTGCGCGGGGCTGCACGAGGATCCAGCGCATCACCTTCGGGTCACCTTCGAAGCCGACCACGACGAGATGGTCATGGTCCGCGACATCCCGCTGTACTCGATGTGCGAGCACCACCTGGTGCCGTTCTTCGGACACGCCCACGTGGCGTACATCCCCAACACCGATGGGCGGGTCACTGGGCTCTCCAAGCTGGCTCGCCTCGTCGACGGGTTCGCCCGGCGTCCTCAGGTGCAGGAACGGCTCACCGCACAGGTCGCCAACGCGATCGAATCGGCACTCGTCCCTCGCGGCGTGCTCGTGGTCATCGAGGCCGAGCACCTGTGCATGGCCATGCGAGGCATCCGCAAGCCGGGGGCGTCCACGGTCACCTCGGCGGTGCGCGGCGTGTTCCGCGACGACGTGTCGGCGCGGATGGAAGCGATGCAGTTCGTCGAGTCCGGTCGACGGCGCTGAGCGTCGACGTCTGCTCCGGATCGGTATGAAGTGACCGACTTGTCCGACGGCACCGGCGTGCGGCCAGCGCTGGGCGGTTCCGCAGCGGACACGGACCGCCCCCTCGTCATGGGCGTCCTGAACGTCACCCCTGACTCGTTCTCCGACGGTGGCCGTCACGACGGACTCGACGCTGCGGTGCGGAGAACCCGCCAGATGATCGTCGACGGCGTCGACGTCATCGATGTCGGGGGCGAGTCGACGCGGCCGGGAGCGCAGCCTGTGGACCCCTCTGACGAGCAGCGGCGTGTGCTCCCGGTGATCGAGGCGATCGCAGAGGAGTGCCGGGCAGCCGGCGTGCGCCTCTCGGTCGACACCCGCCACGCCGCCACCGCCCGGCACGCCATCGCGCTCGGCGCCACGTTGCTCAACGACGTCAGCGCCGCACTGTTCGACGTCGCGGCGGACACCGGCGTGGGCTGGGTCGCGATGCACATGGTCGGTGACCCGAGGACGATGCAGCGCTCCCCGCGCTACGACGACGTCACCTCGGACGTCTTCGGGTTCCTTCGCGAACGGGCCGCCGTCGGTGCCGCCGCTGGAGTTCAGGAGATCTGGGTCGATCCGGGCATCGGCTTCGCCAAGACCACCGCCCACAATCTCACTCTTCTCGGCCGTCTGGACGAGCTGGTGTCGGACGGCACAGCAGTGGTGGTCGGGACCAGTCGGAAGCGGTCGCTCGGGGTGCTCCTCGCCCGCTCAGATGCCGGACTTGCAGCGCATCCGGGCCCGGCCGGGGGTGTCGCGGACTTCGATGTCGTCGATCCGGTCGGTGTCGATGACCGACTCTCCGGTTCGCTGTGCACGGCAACCTGGGCCATGATCGTCGGGGCGCGCATGGTGCGCGTCCATGATGTTCGAGCGACGGTGCATGCCGTCGAGGTCGCCCGTGCAGGCCGTGCCGCGATTGCGGCATCCTGAGGGCGGCATCGGGGAACCGGGTCGACCGATCGAAGGAGGTGCAGGTGGCTGCCAAAGGCAAGTGGGCGCAGGGCATCAAGCCCCGGCACTTCAGCTGGATCATCCAGGACCAGCTCGCGGTGTGCGAGCGTCCCGGAGGGTTCGGCGCGAACCATCGCAAGGTGCGTCGCCAAGAGGAGATCATCTGGATCCGCGAGCAGGGCTTCGACTTGGTCGTGTCGGTCTCGGTCGCTCCGCACAACCTGCACAACTACGACGAGATGGGCATCACCTGGATGCACTGGCCGTTCCCGTCGGCCGAGGACCTGCCGCGCTACCTCGATCGGACCTACGGCGGTCTCAAGCAGCTGCTGGGTGCACGCAAGCGAGTCGTGGTGCACGCCGATGAGCTCTCGGATCGCCTCGTCGGCCTGATGGCCGGCTACCTGGTGTGGGCCGGGCTGGTGCCCGCGTCGCCGCAGGCGATCAACATCATCGAGCGGCTCACCGGCCGCCAGCTCGACGCGGACGGCCGCACGGTCGTCAACGAGGCGGCCCGGTTGGTCGCCGCGCGCGGTTGAGCCCCGGCACGGAGCACGGCCAGTTGAACGATGCGATCCAGCTCCGTGGACTTCGGCTGACCGCCGTCATCGGGCTGCTGTCAGAGGAGCGCGAGCGCGCCCAGCCGCTCGAGCTGGACCTCGACATCGAGGTGGACCTCACCGCAGCCGGGTTGTCCGATGACCTGACCGACAGCGTCGACTACGGCGCGGTGTGCGACGTCGTTGCCGACGCCGTGGCGGGCCCGGACGCCGAGTCACCCTTGCTCTTGGAGCGTCTCGCCGCCATCGTCGCGGATGTCGTGTTCGGCGTGGACGACCGCATCGATGCGGTCGTCGTGTCGATCCGCAAGCTGCGCCCGCCGGTCCCTCACGACGTCGCCACCAGCGGCGTGAAGATCCGTCGGCAGCGACCGTCGAAACCGTCGTCGATCGGTTTCGCCCGATGACGTCCCGAACCGTGCAGCAACACCACCTCGTGAGGTGTGCGTGACGCCGCCGGCGGTGCGGACCTTCCTGTCGCTCGGCTCCAACCTGGGTGATCGTCGGCGGTTCCTGAGCGATGCCGTCGACTCGCTGCCCGACGTGGTGGCCGTGTCGCCGGTGTACGAGACCGACCCGGTCGGTGGGCCCGGCGGCCAGGGGCCGTACCTGAACGTGGTCGTCGAGCTGCACACGCCGATCGCCCCGCGTGCGCTGTTGTCGATCTGCCACCGGATCGAGGCGAACGCGCAACGTGTCCGGGAGCAGCGTTGGGGGCCGCGCACGCTCGATGTCGACATCATCTGGATGGACGGCGTGGAGATGGACGACCCGGCGCTCACGATCCCTCACCCGCGTTGGCGTGAGCGGCGCTTCGTCCTCGCCCCGCTCCGTGACCTGGCTCCGGAGCTGGTCGACAACCGCGACCTGCTGCTCTCCGACGGTGCGGTGCATCGAGCGGACGATCTCTGAGCTCCGATGGGCGTCGAGCCTGACAGCGGGTCCCTCGTCGACGGCGATGGCGAGGTGGGTGACCGCTCGGAGTTCGGCGTGATCGATCGTCGAGTTCGCATCATCGGGGCCGGTCGCGCTGGTGGGTCCTTCGCCCTGGCGCTCGGCGAGGTCGGCTGGCGTCCGGAGCTGCTGCTGCGGGGCGTACCGCTGGCGACGGCTGCACACGACGTCGAGCTCGTGCTGCTCAGCGTCCCCGATGCAGCCGTGCAGGAGGTGGCCGCCGAGATCGAACCGGATGAGCGCTGCGTGGTCGCGCACTGTGCCGGATCGCTCACCCTCGACGTGCTGGACGGTCACGTCAACCGGGCGTCGGTGCACCCGCTGGTGGCGTTGCCGTCCCCGCCCGTCGGCGCCCGACGGCTGCGCACCGCCACGTTCGGGGTGGCCGGCGACCTGATCGGAGTGGCGCTCGTCAGGGATCTGGTGGCGGACCTCGGTGGGCGTTGTGTGGAGCCCGATGAGTCACGTCGGGTCGAGTACCACGCTGCCGCGGTGATCGCGTCGAACCACCTGGTTGCCCTGTTGGGACAGGTGCAGCGGGTGGCCGCCCGGGCGGGAGTCCCGATGGAGGCCTATCTGGACTTGGCGTCGGGCAGCGTGCAGAACGTGGTCGAGCTGGGTCCCACCGCGGCGTTGACCGGCCCGGTCGCCCGAGGCGACTGGGCCACGGTGGCCGCACACCTGGCTGTGTTGGAACCCGATGAGCGTGAGGCCTACGTGGCGCTCGCCCGTGCGGCGGCCAGGTTGGCCGGACGCGAACTTCCTGATCTCTAGGGCCTACTCGTCGGTCGGGAGATGACCGGAAGCGATCGTTGGAGCGGGGGAGCTCGGCTTCGACTCGATCGGCATGGAAGCTCCGTCCCTCGATCCCGCGCCCGCGGCTGCCGGGGCCCGCGTTGGCGTCCGCGTCGAGGAGGTCGTTGCTGCCGCTGGCGCTTCCGCTGCAGCGTCGGCTTCCGCTTCGGCGCGCAGGCGTCGGCCGGAGCGCACGATGACGGCCGCCGCGCCGGTGAGGAGCCCGAACCCGACGAGGCCGACCAGGATCGATGTCACGCCGAGCATCTTCAGGCCCGACACGATCAGCACCACTGCGAGCAGCGGGCGGATCACGTGGTCGGGGGCACGGGAGCTGACATGCGCTCCGATCCACACCCCGGGGAGCGCTCCGATGAGCAGCGCGATGGTCAGCGAGAGCTCGATCGAACCGAACACGGCGTGACCGAGCGCGGCGGCGGCGACGAGGGGCACGGCCTGCACCAGGTCGGTGCCGACGAGCTGCTTGGAGGTCAAGAGCGGGTAGAGCATCAACAGCAGGGGAACCATCAGGGAGCCCGACCCGACCGAGGTGATGCCGACGGCGAGGCCACCGAACACGCCGATGAAGAGCGTCGGCAGCGGCCTGACGATGATGTTCGTGAGGCCGTCGTCGGATGCAGTCGAACGGGTGGCGAACGCTCCTTTGACCACCAGCCCGAGCGATGCCAACAGGAGGGCGCCACCGACGGCGTACTGCACGACGTCGTTGAGGTCATCGCCGAAGAAGGTCGTGAACACCCACACGGCGCTGAAGGCAGCCGGCACGGAACCGAGGGACAACCAGAGCACCATCTTCAGGTGCACGGTGCCTCGCCGAAGGTGAACGCTGCCGCCGAGCGGCTTCATGATCAGCGAGACCACCAGGTCGCTGCCGACCGCCTTGGTCGGGTCGATGCCGAACAGCAGCACCAGGAGCGGTGTGAGCAGCGCGCCACCACCCATGCCGGTCAGGCCCACGACGAAGCCGACGCCGAGTCCGGCGATGGCGAGGAGAACGGGTGAGACGTCAGCAGGCATGTGGTGTGGGGCGGGTCGTCGTGGTCGTGACGGGCGGTGGACCTCGGATTCGGTCCGCAACTATGGCAGATCGGTAAACCTGAGAGAAATAGTCGAGAATTGAGACCTCCGGCGATCTCGGGGGATGGCGATCACGCAGCGATCTGAGGCCTCCGACATCGGAGCGTCGTGTGGCCAGGACCACGGGGTGAGTTCGGACTCGCTCCTCGGCGGTATCGTGCCGCCCGTGATCGCCACCGTCTCGACGGTTGCCGAACTGCGGGAACGCCTCGACACCGAACGGTCGGCTGGGCGCACCGTCGGGTTCGTGCCGACCATGGGCTCCCTCCATCCCGGCCACGCGTCGCTCGTGGCGGCCGCAGCAGCGGACACCGACGTGGTGGTGATGTCGGTGTTCGTCAACCCGCTCCAGTTCGCCCCGACCGAGGACCTCGGCGACTACCCCCGGGACCTCGACGGCGATCTGGCGATCGCCGAAGCGGGCGGATGCTCGATCGTCTTCGCACCCGCCGACGCCGAGATGTACCCGAACGGTCGAGACGGCGTGCTCAGCACCGTGGCCGTGCCTGTGTTGGCCGGGGTCATGGAAGGTGCGTCGCGGCCGACGCACTTCGCTGGCGTGTGCACGGTGGTCGCCAAGTTGTTCCACCTGATCGGCCCGTGCCGGGCGTACTTCGGTGAGAAGGACTACCAACAGCTCGCCATCCTCCGACAGATGGTCACGGACCTGTCGTTCCCGGTCGACGTGGTGGGTCGCCCCACCGTGCGTGAGCCCGATGGCCTCGCGATGTCGAGCCGGAACGTGAACCTGAGCGCAGAGGAACGCCGGGTCGCTCCGGTGCTGGCGCGGGCGTTGCAGGCCGGTGCGGACCTGATCACAGGCGGTGAACGCGACGCCGCGGTGATCCGGTCGACGATGGCGGCGGTCATCGAGGCCGCTCCGCTCGGTGCGCTCGACTACGTCGAAGTCGCAGACGCCCGCACGCTGCAACCCTTGACGGTGGCGTCGACCGATGCCCGGCTCTTCGGAGCGGTGCGCTTCGAGCGGGCCCGTCTGATCGACAACATCGCAGCATCGGACACGCCGGTGTTCGTCTCGACCGATCCGGTGGTGTCGTGAGTAACGACCTGGATCTGCTCGTGCTCGGGAGCGGCGTCGCGGGACTGTCGGCCGCAGTCCGGGCCGCGAGCGAGCACGGCATGCGCACCGGCGTGCTCACCAAGGGTCGACTGGAGCAGACCACCACCCGCTGGGCTCAGGGCGGGGTTGCAGCCGCGCTGACCGGTGACCCCGAACAGGTGGACCTGCACCTCGCGGACACGCTCGCCGCGGGGGCCGGGCTCTGCGACGTCGACGCCGTGCGCGTGCTCGTCGACGAGGGTCCTCGGCGTGTCGAGGAGCTCATCGGGCTGGGCGCCGAG
>Ga0209023_10003544_pt1 | contig 18538 bp, 17 predicted proteins | sample LakOneMetagenome_FD_187468 | JGI IMG/M metagenome (GOLD analysis project Ga0209023, IMG submission 187468) | Freshwater and sediment microbial communities from Lake Erie, Canada (SPAdes) (version 2) | ecosystem: Environmental > Aquatic > Freshwater > Lentic | place: Lake Erie, Canada...
GGCGGGCCGCGCGGTCGTGCGCGTCATTGCCGCCGTGTTCGATCCACATACCCGCCATGATGCCGCGCGGTTCAGCAAGGCTGTCTGACGGAACGCGTGGCTCGATGCTTGACATAGGTCAAGGTGCAGAGTGCCGCGATCCGGTTGGATGCAACCTGATCCCTTGAGGCATTCCCGTGAAACTGGATTCCGCCGATAGCGCAAGGTCACCGCGTCGCGGCCGTATTGTCGGCTGGGTGCGGAACGTGGTCGCGCGCGTGCGAGGGAATCGGCTGCAGCAGATCGACCGCGCCGAGTTCGAACAGGTCGCGCGCGATCTCGATCTGTCGGATTCGGAACTATACGGACTGCTGACGGGACGTCGCGTTTCCTCCGAGTTGCTGGAACAGAAATGGGCGTTGATTGAGCCTTCGTCGGAGTCCAACCGGAAAGCACAAGCGTCCGAAGCGAAACAGCTTTCCGCCCGAGCGCAGGCATGGCTGCCGATCGGCCCGTCCTGCTGCTAAATGCGGCACTTCCGCTGATCCTGTGTCCGATGCGACTCGCGTTTCCGGAAAAATCTGCAAAAGCGACAGAATTTGACTTCGATCAATTCGCCGCTCGCGAAGCTGTGATCATACGAGCAGGCATTTGTAGAAACGGCATGTGCAGAAAAGAAACCAGGCATGACCCCATCCCAAACCGCTAAATCAATGACGCACGGCGAATCCGGTCTGATGATCGTCTTTGCCGCGACCGCGTTTCTGTGCCTCCTGGCCGCGGCGAAGGCGCTGGATACGGCGTTCGCCTTTCATGCCTCGCTGGCATGCGCTGCCAGTCTGGCCGCCGCGATCGCGATCGTGAACCGCTATTATGAGCGCCCGGCCGAGTTGCCGCCGCAGGAGATCAATGGCCGGCCCAACTACAATCTGGGTCCGATCAAATTCGCCTCCGTGATGGCGGTGTTCTGGGGAATCGCCGGCTTTGCCGTCGGCCTCCTGATCGCCTCGCAGCTTGCATGGCCCGCCCTCAATTTCGATCTGCCCTGGACCAGTTTCGGCCGGCTGCGGCCGCTGCACACGTCGGCAGTGATCTTTGCCTTCGGTGGCAACGTACTGATCGCAACCTCCTTCTATGTCGTGCAAAAGACCTGCCGCGCGCGTCTCGCCGGTGATCTTGCGCCGTGGTTCGTCGTGGTCGGCTACAACTTCTTCATCCTGATCGCCGGCACCGGCTACCTGCTCGGTGTCACGCAGGGCAAGGAGTATGCCGAGCCTGAGTGGTATTCCGATTGGTGGCTGACGATCGTCTGGGTGGTCTATCTGCTGGTGTTCCTGGTGACGGTCATCAAGCGCAAGGAACCGCACATCTTCGTCGCCAACTGGTTTTACCTTGCCTTCATCGTCACCATCGCGGTGCTGCATCTTGGCAACAATCCGGCATTGCCGGTGTCGATCTTCGGCTCGAAGTCCTACATCGCCTGGGGCGGCGTTCAGGATGCGATGTTCCAGTGGTGGTACGGCCATAACGCGGTCGGCTTCTTCCTCACCGCCGGCTTCCTCGCCATCATGTACTACTTCATTCCGAAGCGCGCCGAGCGTCCGGTCTATTCCTACCGGTTGTCGATCATCCACTTCTGGGCGCTGATCTTCCTCTACATCTGGGCCGGCCCGCATCACCTGCACTACACGGCGCTGCCGGACTGGGCGCAGACGCTCGGCATGACGTTCTCGATCATGCTGTGGATGCCGTCATGGGGCGGCATGATCAACGGCCTGATGACGCTGTCGGGAGCGTGGGACAAGCTTCGCACCGATCCCGTGTTGCGCATGCTCGTCGTGTCGGTTGCCTTCTACGGCATGTCGACCTTCGAAGGCCCGATGATGTCGATCAAGGTCGTCAACTCGCTGAGCCACTACACGGACTGGACCATCGGTCACGTCCATTCGGGTGCGCTGGGTTGGGTCGGCTTCGTGTCGTTCGGCGCGCTGTATTGCCTGGTGCCCTGGTTGTGGAACCGCAAGGGTCTCTACAGCCTGAAGCTGGTCAACTGGCACTTCTGGATCGCGACCATCGGCATCGTGCTCTACATCTCGGCGATGTGGGTCTCGGGAATTCTGCAGGGCCTGATGTGGCGTGCCTACACCTCGCTCGGCTTCCTCGAATACTCCTTCATCGAAACCGTGGAAGCGATGCATCCCTTCTACATCATCCGCGCCGCGGGCGGCGCGCTGTTCCTGATCGGAGCATTGATCATGGCCTATAATCTCTGGATGACGGTGCGCGTCGGCGAGGCAGAAGTGCCGTCGTCCGCAGCTCTTCAGCCGGCGGAATGAGGAGCGCATAATGTCTGTCTGGACGAGGCATCAAGTCTTCGAGAAGAACTCGATCATCCTGATCCTGGGTATTCTCGTGGTCATCGCGATCGGCGGCCTGGTTGAAATCACCCCGCTGTTCTATCTCAAGAGCACCATCGAGGTGGTCGACGGCGTCAGGCCGTACACTCCGCTGGAGCTCGCGGGACGCAACATCTACGTCCGCGAGGGCTGCTATCTCTGCCACTCGCAGATGATCCGCCCGCTGCGTGACGAGGTCGAGCGCTACGGCCACTTCTCGCTGGCGGCCGAGAGCATGTACGACCATCCGTTCCAGTGGGGGTCCAAGCGTACCGGTCCCGACCTGGCCCGCGTCGGCGCCAAATATTCCGACGACTGGCATGTCACGCATCTGACCAATCCGCGTGCGATCGTGCCGCAGTCGGTGATGCCTGGCTATCCGTTCCTGGCCCAGACCGAGGTCGACCCTTCCACCATGGCTGCGCATCTGCGCACCAGCCGCACCGTCGGTGTACCCTACACCGACGACCAGATCGCCAACGCCGCAGCCGATCTCAAGGCGCAGGCCGATCCCGACGATGCCGGCGCCGATGCCTTCGCCAAGCGCTATCCGAAGGCCGTGGCCCGCAACTTCGACGGCAAGGCGGGTGCGCCGACCGAAATGGACGCCCTGATCGCGTACCTGCAAATGCTGGGCACGCTGGTCGACTTCAAGCTCTACAACGAAAAAGCAAATCTTCGCTGAGCGGCAAGTCTTTATCGAGAAAGTAAAACGATGAAAGCCATTCTTACTGTTCAGAACATCACGTCCGACTTCGTGACGACCTTCTGGACGCCAATCTTCGTCGCGATCTTCATCGCCATCGTGGGCTACGCGCTCTGGCCGCGCAACAAGGATGCCTTCGACGAAGCGGCCAAAATGCCATTGCGCGAGGAGTAGGGGATCATGACCGATCACAGCGAAACTGATCACGTCACCGGCACCGCGACCACGGGCCACGAGTGGGACGGCATCAAGGAACTCAACACGCCGCTGCCGCGCTGGTGGGTGCTCACCTTCTACGCCTGCATCGTCTGGGCGATCGCGTACTGGGTCGTTTATCCGGCCTGGCCGCTGCTGCAGAGCAATACCACCGGCATTCTCGGCTATTCATCCCGCGCGGACGTAGCCGTTGAGCTGGCCAACCTGGAAAAGATCCGGGGCGACAAGATGGTCGCGCTCGCGGCCGCGCCTTTGGCGGAGATCGAGAAGGATCCGGCGCTGCTCGCGCTGGCACGCGCCCGTGGCAAGACCGTGTTCGGCGACAATTGCGCGCCGTGTCACGGCTCCGGCGGCGCCGGCGCCAAGGGCTATCCCAACCTGAACGACGACGACTGGCTGTGGGGTGGTTCGCTCGACCAGATCATGCAGACGATCCAGTTCGGTGCACGCTCGGGACATGGCAAGGCCCATGAAGGCGCCATGCTGGCGTTCGGCAAGGAAGGCGTCCTGAAGAAGGACCAGATCGTGACCGTCGCCAACTATGTGCGGTCGCTGTCCGGCCTGCCGACGGCTGCCGGCTATGATGCGGCTGCGGGTGCGAAAATCTTCGCGGATAATTGCGCTTCGTGTCACGGCGACAATGCCAAGGGCAACCAGGAAATGGGCGCACCGAACCTGACCGACAAGATCTGGCTCTATGGCTCTGATGAGGCGACCCTGGTCGAGACCATTACCAACGGCCGCGCCGGCGTCATGCCGGCCTGGGTTGGGCGTCTTGACCCGACCACGATCAAGGCATTGACGGTCTACGTGCACTCGCTCGGCGGCGGCAAATAGCCGCCGGCCGAGGCCGACGACCGTCGCCTAGTCCGAGGTGGAGCATACGCGTTTGGTTTGACGTGGATCAAACGCGCTTGCCGGGGCGGGCCTACAGTCAATTCATTGACGAGTTGAGCCCAGCGATGAACAAGCCCGTGACCCCGACTGAACTGCCATTGGACGACGACGGGCCACTTTATGTGGCCCAGAAGAAGGTCTATCCGCAGAGCGTTTCCGGTACCTTCCGCCGCACCAAATGGGGGCTGATGGCGTTCTGCCTCGGCGTCTATTACCTGCTGCCCTTCGTGCGCTGGAATCGCGGCTTGGGTGCGCCCAGCCAGGCGGTGCTGGTCGATCTGCCCAACAGCCGTTTTTACTTCTTCTTCATCGAGTTGTGGCCGCAGGAAGTCTATTACTTCACCGGCCTCTTGATCGTGGCTGCCCTGACGCTGTTCCTGATGAACGCGATCGGCGGCCGGATCTGGTGCGGCTACCTTTGCCCGCAGACGGTCTGGACCGACCTGTTCTATGCCGTCGAGCGCATGATCGAGGGCGACCGCCGGGAACGGATGCGCAAGGACGCCGCCAAGGGCACCATGAAGATGGAGCGCTTCGCCGAGATCGTGCTGAAGCATTCGATCTGGCTGATGATCGCCTGGTGGACCGGCGGCGCCTGGGTCCTCTATTTCAACGACGCGCCGACGCTGGTCAAACAGCTCGTCACCTTCCAGGCGCCGATGATTGCCTACATCTGGATCCTGATCCTCACCGCCACGACCTATCTGTTTGCCGGCTTCATGCGCGAGCAGGTCTGCACCTATATGTGCCCGTGGCCGCGGATCCAGGCCGCGCTGACCGACGAATGGGCGCTCAACGTCACCTATAAATACGACCGCGGCGAGCAGCGTACTTCGTTGAAGAAGGCCAACGAGCTGAAGGCGCTCGGTCAGTCCGCCGGCGACTGCATCGACTGCTATCAGTGCGTCGCGGTATGCCCGACCGGGATCGATATCCGCAACGGACCGCAGCTCGAATGCATCCAGTGCGGCCTGTGCATCGACGCCTGCGATACCGTCATGAAGAAGATCGGCCGGGAAACCCGCCTGATCGGATATGACAACGACATCAACATTCATCGACGCGAAGCCGGCAAGGCGCCGATCTATCGCCCGGTGCGGCCGCGGACCGTCGTCTATGCCGGCCTGATTTCCTGTGTCGGCGCGATCATGCTCTACGTTCTGGTGAACCGGTCGCTGCTCGACATTAACGTGCTGCACGACCGCAATCCGGTCGCGGTCAAGCTGAGCGACGGCTCGATCCGCAACGCCTATACGGTTCGTCTGCTCAACAAGCGCGGCTTCGACCGTGTCATCGCGATCGACATCAATGGTCCGGTAAATGCCACCGTCCACGTCGTCGGCGCCGATTCCGTGACGCAGGAACGGCCCATGATTATCCTTGGCCGCGACCAGACCACCGAACTGCGACTGCTGGTGACCGCGCCCACCGAAAACAATCCCGAGAAATCGATCCCGGTGCATTTCCACGTCACCGATATCGGGCTCGGCGAGGTCGCTTCCGCAACCGATCATTTCGTGGCGCCATGAGCTGCCATCTCGCCGTCCGGACACGATCGCGGCGGGCTGCCCGGCCGTTATTGCGCATCGTCGGAGGAACGCCACACGACGCAGAACGATCACTTCGCGACGTTGGGAACCAACAGGAGTTTGACATGAACCAGGCGCCGACTTCGAGGCCCATCACCGGGCACATGGTATTTTTCATGCTGGTCGCGTTCTTCGGCGTCGTGATCGGGGTCAACCTCGTCATGATGCGGCTCGCGATCAAGACCTTGCCGGGTACGGAGGTCGATAGCGCCTACAGCGCCAGCCTCGCTTACGAGAAGGAGATCATGGCGGCGCGTGACCAGACGGCGCGCAACTGGAAGGTCGACGCCCATGTCGAGCGGAGCGGTCAGGGTGGCGCGACGCTGCGGGTCGAGGCCCACGACAGCACGGGTCGTCCGATGACCGGCCTGAAATTCGAGGGCCGTTTCGAGCGGCCGACCGACCGCCGCGCCGATTTGCCGGTAACTCTCGCCGAGGTGGGAATCGGTGTCTATCGCGGCGATGCTCTGGCGATCGCGTCCGGGCAATGGGACCTGGTGCTCGAAGGCACCGTGGCGGGACAGCGGCTGTTTCTGTCGAAGAACCGTGTTCTCCTGAACTGAGAAGAGCTGGACATGCAGGCAAGAAGAGACTTTTCACATTACGTCAGGGATCTGGGTTCCGGACTCTCGCATATCGATCTCGCGGTCGAGGGCGTCAATTGTGCCGGCTGCATGTCCAAGATCGAGCGCGGCCTTTCGGCGCTTCCGGACGTCACGCTGGCCCGCGTCAATCTCACGGACCGCCGCGTGGCGCTGGAATGGAAGGAAGGGACACTGGATCCGTCCCGGTTCATCGATCGGCTGGCGGAGCTCGGCTACAAGGCCTATCCGTTCGAGCGGGTCCGGGCCGAAGCCATCGAAGCTGAACAATCGAGCTTCCTGCTTCGCTGTCTCGGCGTTGCCGCCTTTGCTGCCATGAACGTGATGATGCTGTCGGTGCCGGTATGGTCCGGCAATGTCACCGACATGATTCCGGAGCAGCGTGATTTCTTCCACTGGCTGTCGGCGCTGATCGCTCTTCCCGCGGCGGCCTATGCGGGACAGCCGTTCTTCAGGTCGGCTTTCCGCGCGCTGCGGGCGCGCACGACCAATATGGACGTGCCGATCTCGATCGGCATCGTGTTGGCGCTGGCGATGTCGGTCGTCGAGACTATCAATCATGCCGAACACGCCTATTTTGATGCCGCGCTGATGCTGATCACGTTTCTGGTGGCCGGTCGCTATCTCGACCAGAGCATGCGGCGGCGAACCCGTGCCGTGGCCGGAAATCTCGCTGCATTGAAGGCCGAAACCGCCACCAAATTCGTCGGTGCCGACGAGATCAGCGTCGTGCCGATCGCAGCGATCCAGCCCGGCGACATCGTGTTGCTGCGGCCCGGTGAACGCTCGGCCGTCGACGGCTCGGTGATCGAGGGACAGTCCAAGATCGATCAAAGCCTGATTACCGGAGAGACCTTGCCGGTGAAGGCGGGACCGGGAATGGCCGTCTATGCGGGAACGCTCAACCTGTCGGGCGCGTTGCGCGTGCGGGTGGCTGCGGCATCCGAAGGCACCTTGCTGGCTGAAATCGGCCGACTGCTCGAGAATGCCGTCCAGGCCCGCTCGCGTTACGTCCAACTGGCGGATCGTGCAGCGCGGCTCTATGCGCCCGTCGTGCACGCGACGGCTCTCCTCACCATGTTGGGCTGGGTCGCTTTCGGCGCGTCGTGGCACGATGCCATCGTGACCGCGATTGCGGTTCTGATCATCACCTGCCCATGCGCGCTCGGCCTTGCGATACCGGCGGTGCAAACCGTCGTCTCGGGCGCCATGTTCCGGACCGGCGTGCTGCTGAATTCCGGTGATGCAATCGAGCGGCTGGCCGAGGTCGACAGGGTCGTCTTCGACAAGACGGGCACGCTGACCTTGCCGGAGCTCGATGTCGCCAATGCCGTCGAAATTCCCGATGCCGTCTTTGAGCTGGCCGGCCGGCTTGCACTTGCCAGCCATCATCCCGTTGCCGCCGCGGTCGCCCGCGCGGCCAATGCCAAAGCGCCGTTGACCGGGATCGAGGAGATAACCGGGCAGGGCGTGCGTGGCGTCGTCGGCGGGCTCGAGGTCAGGCTGGGCCGCCCGTCATTTTGCGACGCGGATTCATTGGCCAACGATATCCTGTGCAGTGACCCCGAAGCCTCCGTCGTCGCCTTCCGTCATGGCGAGGCCCGTCACGTCTTTGCGGTGCGGCAGCGGCTTCGCCCGGATGCGGCCGCGGCAATCGCGATGCTTGCAAAGGCCGGAATTGCGGTCGAGATTCTCTCCGGCGATCGTGAACCGGCGGTGCGCCATGCGGCCCAATCGCTCGCAATTCACGAATGGCGTGCGGGGCTGACCCCGGCCGACAAGATTGCCCGCATCGACGAGCTGAAACGGCAGGGCGTCAAGGTCATGATGGTCGGCGACGGCATGAACGATGCGCCGGCGCTGGCGGCTGCGCATGTTTCGATGTCGCCGGTGAGCGCTACCCATTTGAGTCAGGCGACGGCCGATCTGGTTTTCCTTGGCGAGCGTCTCAGCCCTGTGGTGTCGGCGCTCGGTTTCTCGCGAAAGGCGCTGCGATTGATGCGGCAGAATCTGTGGCTGGCTGCCGGATACAATCTGCTCGCCGTGCCGTTGGCGATTGCAGGCCTGGCGACACCGCTGGTCGCGGCTGCAGCGATGTCGGGCTCGTCGCTGCTGGTGATCTTGAATGCGCTGCGCGCCCATCGCGGAGTAAAGGAGTTAAGCTGATGGAAGTCCTTGTATTCCTCGTGCCGCTGGCACTGTTGCTCGGCCTGATCGGTTTGGCCGGGTTTCTCTGGTCGCTCAAGAACGGCCAGTACGACGACCTTGAAGGCGCGGGGTGGCGCGCGATCGCGGATGATGAGCCGGCTCAGGAAAGTCCGGCTCCTTGAACTGATACGGCGGACGTCGCCCACCGGGCTCCCGGCTAGCTGCAAGGGGAATGGCGTACACGCTGCATCGCACGTTTCCGGCCAGCTTTTGCCCCGCCCAAAATCCATGTTTTTCCTGCAAAACGCCCCGGTTAACAGCGGAATTGGCCCGGAAACAGGCGCGATCGGCGCGGCCTTGCCGGCCTGCGCCCCTGCCAAACGCCCGTTGTAATCTGCTGTTATTGCTCCATATTGGAGAATCCTTCGATTGCCATGGCCGGCCTGTCCGCTCGGCGGACAATCGGCATCTATTGGTGAGACAATGACTCGCTCCAATCGGACTGATCATATCCGGATTACCTCCCACCCGGCGCCGGGTGCGAAGGTCGAGTTTCCGCTGCACTGGGGCGCGGCCACCGCCCGCGAACGCGGGCCCATCATCGGCACGGTTTCCCGTCCGCAAGACCGCAACGTGATCGGTACCCACAGCGGCTCCTATTCGATCTATCGCGCGCTGGCGGTGTCGTCGGGCGCGCTCGATCCGATCCGCCGTCCCGACCTGACCAACACCCAGCCGGCGGCCGCGATCGGTCCGTTTCCGCAATGGACGGATCCGGACAAGATCGTCTCGCTCGATCCATGGGGACATCTCGCCGCGGAAGAATTCGCCAAGCAGATCGCCGAGGGCACCGATATCCGCCCGACCATTGCCGTCACCCGCGCGCGTCTCGACCTGCCGGAATTGCAGGCCGCGCTCGCCGCCGGACGGCTGAAGCACGACGGCGACGTGGTTCACGCGAATGGCAGCGTCTCCGTCGTCAAGATCGCGATCGATCCGGTGTGGTATCTGCCCGGCATCGCCGCGCGCTTCGCGACCACCGAAAACAACCTGCGCCGGCAGTTGTTCGAGCAGACCGCCGGCATGTTTCCCGAACTGGTGACGCGGCCTGATCTGCACGTGTTCCTGCCGCCGATCGGCGGCACCACGGCCTATCTGTTCGGCGATGTCACCAAGCTGCCCGACCATCGCACCCGCATCACCTGCCGCGTGCATGACGAATGCAACGGCTCCGACGTGTTCGGCTCCGACATCTGCACCTGCCGTCCGTATCTGCTGCACGGCATCGAGGAGTGCGTGCGGGCAGGGCAGACCGGCGGGCTCGGCATCATCATCTACAACCGCAAGGAAGGCCGCGCGCTCGGCGAGGTCACCAAGTTTCTGGTCTACAATGCGCGCAAGCGGCAGGAAGGCGGCGACGCGGCGGCGCAGTATTTCGAGCGCACCGAATGCGTCGCCGGCGTGCAGGATGCGCGCTTCCAGCAGTTGATGCCCGATGTCGTGCATTGGCTCGGCCTGAAGCGGATCGACCGTTTCGTCTCCATGAGCGACATGAAATACGACGCGCTGGTCGGTCAGGGCGTCGACATCGTCGAACGCGTGCCGATCCCGGATGAACTGGTGCCGGCGGATGCCCAGGTCGAAATCGTCGCCAAGAAAGCCGCCGGCTATTTTACCACGGATGAAAAGGCCGAGCGGGACTTCGTCGGCCGTTCGCTGGACAAGTATTGAGCGCGACCGTGTCCGTTGAAACCCCCGAGACGGCGGCGGCGTTGTCGTTGCTGAATGCGGCGGCCGTTCGCCAGCGCGCCCATCGGCTGCTGGCGATCGGGCTCGACGACGCTCTGCCGAACTTTCGCATTGATCTCGATCGCATGGATGCCACAGCCGACCTGGTGGTCGAGACCACGCGGCAAGCCTATCCGACGCTGGCGATACCGTTTCATTCGCGCTGGCGGCATTTTACCATCAACGGCGTCGACCGCTGGAGCGCGTTCGCCGACGGCGTCGCATGGCCTGATGCAGCGTCGTGGGCGCGCGCCGAATTCGACCTCGCCATGGTCAGCGTGTTCCTCGATGCCGGCGCCGGGCCGTCGTGGCGCTACCGCGATCCCGTTACGGGATCCGCGATCGGCCGTTCGGAAGGCCTGGGACTGGCGAGCCTTGCGATGTTTGTGGCCGGCGCGTTCTCGTCCGATCCGCAACAGCCGCTGCGCGCCGACGCCGGGCGGCTGATGAATTTCTCCGTCGCCGATCTCGAACGCGGCATGCAGGTATCAGTCGACAATCCGCTGGTCGGTCTCGACGGACGCATGAATTTGCTGCGCAGCCTGGGCCAGCTGGCAGCGGCCAAGCCCGCTATGTTCGGACTTCACGATACGCCGCGGCCCGGCGGGCTGTTCGACCGGCTGGCTTCGCTGGCCGTCGAGCGCAGGCTTCCGGCGCCGACGATCCTGTCGGAGCTGCTGAAGGAGCTCGGGCCGATCTGGCCGTCGCGGCTGACGCTTGGCGGCATCGCGCTCGGCGATTGCTGGAAGCATCCGATGCTGACGACCGATGATGCCACCAGCCATCTGGTGCCGCTGCACAAGCTGTCGCAGTGGCTTTCCTATTCGCTGATCGAGCCGCTGCAACGCGCCGGCATCGACGTGACCGACATCGACGGGCTGACGGGGTTGGCGGAATATCGCAACGGCGGGCTGTTCGTCGATGGCGGCGTGCTGACGTTCCGCGATGAGGCCGATGCATTGCGCGAGCACGATGTGGCGTCGCCGCTGGTGGTGGAGTGGCGGGCGCTGACGGTGGCGTTGCTCGATCGCGTGGCGGACAAGGTGCGGCAACGGCTCGGGCTCGATGCATCAGCGCTGCCGCTGGCGAAAATTCTGGAAGGCGGCACCTGGGCCGCAGGGCGGCGGCTGGCGCGCGAGCGCCGCGCCGATGCTTCGCCGCCGATCAGGATTATCAGCGACGGTACGGTATTCTAATCAAGGATGTGAGCATGCAAGGCGTCACTGTCGTTAACCACCCGCTGGTCCAGCACAAGCTGACACTGCTGCGCAGCAAGGACACTTCGACCAAATCGTTTCGCGAGCTCCTCAAGGAGATCGGGATGCTGCTGTGCTACGAGGTGACCCGCGACCTGCCGCTTGCCGATGTCGAAATCGAGACCCCGCTGGCAAAAATGAAATCGCCGGAGATATCAGGCAAGAAGCTGGTGTTCGCGCCGGTGCTGCGCGCCGGCGTCACCTTTGCCGACGGTATGCTCGACCTGGTGCCGACCGCGCGCGTCGCCCATATCGGGCTCTATCGCGAGCCGGAAACTTTCACCGCCGTGGAGTATTTCTTCAAGGCGCCGAGCGACCTGCACGAACGTCTGGTGATCGTGGTATCGCCGGTGCTGGCGACGGCCAATCTTTCCGTCGCGGCGGTGGACCGGCTCAAGGAGCGCGGCGCCAACGACATCCGCGTCGTCAGCCTGATCGCGTCCCCGGAAGGCATCGAGCTGATGCGCGGCATTCACCCGGATGTGCCGGTATGGCTGGCCGCGATCGACGAGGGGCTCGACAAGAATGCCTTCATCTTGCCGGGCCTCGGCGACGCCGGCGACCGCGCCTACGGCACGCGGTGATGCGGCGCTGAATCAGGTCTCTTCGGAGACGTCGGGCAGTTCGGCCAGCCGCGGAATGAAGCGCACGCTGATGTTGGCTTCCTTCAGCATCGTGCTGGCGATTTCGAAATCCTGCGCCCAGTTGGAATTGGGCCGGTCGAGTTCGTAGCCGACGACCTCGGTAATCCCGGATTGGATGATCGCCTTGGTGCATTCGACGCAGGGAAACCACGGCACGTAGATCGCGCAGCCCTTCAGGGCGATGCCGGTGCGGGCCGCGTTGAAGATGGCGTTCTGCTCGGCGTGGCAGCTCCAGATGTATTTGGCGCCGGTGATGCGGGAGTGCCGTTCCGGCGGGGCATCGTTGACGCCGCGCGGAAGGCCGTTGAACCCGGTCGAGCGGATCTCATTGTCGGGACCGACGATGACGGCACCGACGCGCCGTCCCTTTTCGATGCTCCACTCCGCCAGATGGTGGGCCAGGAGCATGAACCGCTCATCCCATTTACTGTCTCGCAATTCGGCTCACCCCAACATTATCGTGCGCTGCAGCATCAAATAGGCACGAATAACAGTCAAGAGCCCGTTAACGGACATAGCGTTTTCAAGCGAAGTGGACATCGGTTCGCGCAAAGAAAACGCGTCAAAACATGCGGCGTTAACGGCGGTCGAATTCGTCCGGCCCCATGGCCCAAAGCCACTCGTCATGGCCATGGGCGTAGTTGCGGTTGGTCTGCGTCGGGTTGCGATTGACCATCGGCCGCATGAACATCGGATGGGTGGCGCTGCGCACCTCGTGCTCGACCGTGAACAGGTGCTTGCCGCTGGTGAGATCGACGATATCGCGAAACCGGTACTGATACGGGTTGTCCTCGCTGTAGATCAGGTTGCGTTCCGCCAGCTTGCGATGCGGTCCGGAGAAATTCGTGATGTAGATCTGGACGTGGTGGCCGTCATATTCGCCTTGCGGCCGGTCGGTCTCGCGAAACCGCAATTGCTGGCTGTGGCCGGTGTTGACGACCGCGACATGGCCGTCGCCGTTCTTGAGCGTGGCCGGCATGCCCATGATCTCGGGATAGAAAGCACAAATGGCCGGGGTCGTGCCGACCGGCACGTCGAATTCGACATAGGGAATGCCGAGCGTGATGCGCCCGAAACGTTCGGCGTCCGGCTCGTAGCAGCGATAACGATTGCCCCAGGGGCAGGTCGCCTCGACATAATCGTTGTGCTCGGTAAAGGCGAACGCTGTGCCTTCGAGCTTCGTCTTGACCGCCGCCAGCCGCTCCAGCAGCGCGGCGCGGCCGGAGATCACGAGGCCGGTATGGCCGCGCAGTACCTGCGGCTTGCCGCCGGGCAGATGAAACTGGCTCCGGCCGGCATTGACCCACATGTTGCTGTCGGACACCATCAGATAGGGATCGCGGGTCAGGCCCAGCCCTGCGACATAGAACAATGTCGCCAGCCGCTGGTCGGGGATGGTCACGTTGACATGTTCGAGATGGATGGCATTGCCGAGATCCTCGGCGGCACGATCGAAGGTCTGATGCATGGGGGCGGTCCCGACTTTGAAGGCAGTCTATACTAGACAGAATGATCCTGCGATTCGATGCCGCTATTGGCGAACCTGCTATTGTCATGGCAGCCATCCAGTTCCATACAGCCTGACATGACCGAAACCCTGCTGGGGCGCAGCATCAATCGTCTCGAAGACGCCCGCTTCGTGCAGGGGCGCGGGCGTTACGTCGCCGATCTGGCGCCGCCGAACGCGCTGCATGGCATCGTGGTTCGTTCGCCGCACGCCCATGCGCGGATCCGCAGTCTCGACGTCGATGCGGCGCGACGGATGCCCGGTGTCATCGGCATTTTCACCGGCACCGATCTGGCTGCCGATGGATTGGGCCCGCTGCCCTGCGCGGTGACCCATATTCCGATGACGTCGCCGCTGGTGGTGCCGCCCTGTCATGCGCTGGCGCGCGACGTGGTGCGCTATGTCGGAGACCCCATTGCCTTCGTGGTCGCGGACAGCGTCGACAGCGCCCGCGATGCGGCCGAAGCGGTGGCCGTCGACTATGAGCCGCTGACGCCGGCCATCGTGATCGCGGATGCCGTGATGCCGGGCGCTGCGGCGATCTGGCCAGAGGCGAAGAACAACATCGCGTTCCAGTTCAACCGCGGCGAACTCGATCCGGTCGAAGCCGCGATAGCCGGGGCCGCGCATGTCGTGGAATGCGAGCTGGTGAACAATCGCGTGGTCGCGGCCCCGCTGGAAACCCGCGGCGCGCTCGGCGAGTTCGACGCTGCCAGCGGCGGCCTGCACCTGACTGCGTCCGCCGCCGGTGCGCATGCGATCCGCGATCTGCTCGCCGACGCCGTGTTTCGTATTCCCCGTCAACAACTGCGCGTCAGCATTCCCGATGTCGGCGGCGGCTTCGGGATGAAGAACGTTCTTTATCCGGAATGGGTGCTGGTGCTGTGGGCGGCGCGCCGGCTTCGCCGTCCGGTGCAATGGATCGGCGACCGCAGCGAGGATTTTCTGGCCTCCGTGCATGGCCGCGACAGCGTCGTGCGGGTGCGTCTGGCGCTCGGTGGCAACGGACGTTTTCTGGCGCTCGACACCAAAGTGCTTGCCAATCTCGGCGCCTATGTCTCGACGGTGGCGCCCGTGGTGCCGACCATGGCAATGGCCAGCGCGATGGGAGGCGTCTACGACATCCCGCTGATCGCGTTTCAGGCGCAGGGCGTGTTCACCAACACCACGCCGGTCGATGCCTATCGCGGCGCCGGCAAGCCCGAGGCGAATTACCTGATCGAGCGCCTGATCGATATCGCGGCGGCCAGACTCGGCATGGATGCGCTGAAGCTGCGGCGCAAGAACATCGTCAGCCGCTTTCCCTATGCCAGCGCGATGGGGCTTTCGATCGAGCGGGGCCGCTTCGCCCACGCGATCGATCATGCGGTTGCCGCGGCGGAGGGCTTCAAGGCGCGCCAAAAAGCCTCGCGCGCGAAAGGGCGGCTGCGCGGGCTCGGCTATGCCTGCTTTCTCGAAACCGCCCGCGGCCAGCCCAACGAAGTGGCGGAGCTCGGATTTGGCGAGGACGGGCTGATCGCTCTCAAGGTCGGCACCCATTCCAACGGCCAGGGCCATGAGACCACCTACGCGCAGATCGCGGCCGATGCGCTCGGCCTGCCGGTTGATCGTTTTCGATTTCGCCAGGGCGATACCGACGATCTCGACAGCGGCGGCGGCCATGGCGGCGCACGTTCGATGCACCAGGGCGGCACCGCGGTGCTGATGGCGGCCGAAGGCCTGATCGAAAATGCACGGCGGCTGGCCGCGCGGCTTCTGCAAACGAATGTCGACGAGATGGGTTATGCAGCCGGGGTGCTTCGCGTGGTCGCGACCGGACAGGAGATCAGCCTCGACGAGGTCGCGCGCATCTCCCGCCAATCCCCCGGCGACGATGTCGCGCCCGGGCTGGTGCACCGTGCCACGCATCTCTGCGATCGCTACACGTTTCCCAACGGCTGTCACCTCGCCGAAGTCGAGATCGATCCCGACACCGGCGAGGTCAGGCTCGACCGCTACGTCATCTTCGACGACTACGGCCGGCTGCTCGATCCGCGCCTGACGCTTGGGCAGGTCCATGGCGGCGTGGTGCAGGGCATCGGGCAGGCGCTTTTCGAACAGGCACTGTTCGATGCGGATACCGGCCAGAATTTGTCAGGCTCGCTGATGGATTACGCGCTGCCGCGCGCGAGCGACATTCCGGTTTTCGAGGGCGACCTGACGCCGGACTTTCCAACCACCGCCAACCGGCTCGGCGTCAAGGGCAGCGGACAGGCCGGCGCCATCGGCGCACCCGCCACCGTCATGAACGCGGTGATGAACGCGCTGGCGCCGCTTTGCGTGACGCATCTCGACATGCCGGCGACGCCCTGGCGCGTTTGGCATGCGATCGCGGCTGCCCAACGGGGACGCCGTAGCGATTGACTCGGCGGCCTCAATTGGCGAACGCTTCGGGCCAAGCAAAACAAAAGGGAAGAGACGAGGCCGATGGGAGGGGTTCTGGAGGGCGTGCGCGTCCTGGATTTCGGGCGCTACATTGCGGGGCCGTATTGCGCAACCCTGCTGGCCGAATTCGGCGCCGAGGTCATTCGTGTCGAAAAGCTCGATGGCAGCGAGGATCGGTTCGTCGCGCCGGTCGGCGAAGGCGGCGAGGGCGCGCTGTTCCTGCAGATCAACCGCAACAAGAAATGCATCACGCTCAACCCGATGAAGCCGGAGGGGCAGGAGGTGATGCGCCGGCTGATCGCGACCGCGGACGTTGTCGTCGCCAACCTGCCGCCGCAGACGCTTGCGGCAATGAAGCTCGATTACGCGTCACTGAAAGCGATCAAGCCGGACATTATCCTGACCACAGCGACTGCGTTCGGCGGGCCGGGGCCGTGGTCCGACCGCGTCGGTTTCGACGGTGTCGGCCAGGTGATGTCGGGTGCGGTCTACATGACCGGCGCCGGCGATCCGCCGTATCGGGCGGCCGTCAACTGGGTCGATTTCGGAACGGCGCTGCATTGCGCGTTCGGCACGTTGGCGGCGCTGATGGAGAAGGCGAAGTCCGGGCGCGGCCAGATTGTCGAAGGCGCGTTGCTTGGGACCGCGTTGACCTTTACCAATGCGACGCTGATCGAGCAGGCCGTCATTGCGGCCAATCGCGTTCCGACCGGCAACCTCGGCCAGACCGCAGCGCCGGTCGACATCTACCGCGCCAAAGACGGCTGGGTGTTGTGCCAGGTCACCGGCCATCCGCTGTTCATCCGCTGGGCGAAGTTGATGGGCGAGGATCACTGGTTGACCGATCCGCGCTTTGCCGACGATCTCAAGCGCGGTGAGAATGGCCCCGTGATCAGCGAACGGATGGCGCGCTGGTGCGCCGAGCGTACTTCGCAGGAGGCGCTGGACACGCTGGGGGCTGCGATGATTCCTGCCGGTCCAGTGCTCAGTCCGCAACAGGCGCTGGATCATCCGCACATCCGCGCGGCCGGGTTCATGCAGGACGTCGATTATCCCGGCCTGCCGAAGCCCGCGCCGCTGACGCGCGCGGCCGTGCGCTTGTCGGAAACGCCGGGAAAAATCCAGTCGCGGCCGCCGACGCTCGGTGAACACACCGATCTGGTGCTGGGTACGCTCGGTTATGATGCCGCCGCCATCGCCAGGCTTCGGGAAAACAGGATCGTCTGAGAGGAATTCGCATCATGAGTCCGACATTCAAGCGGCCCTATCGGGGCGTCTTCCCGGTCGCTCCAACCGTCTTCAGCGAAACCGGCGAACTCGATCTCGAAGGCCAGCGCCGTTGCATCGATTTCATGATCGATGCCGGCTCGCAGGGGCTCTGCATCCTGGCTAATTTCTCCGAACAGTTCGTCCTCACCGACGCCGAGCGGGATCAGGTGATGCAGGTCGTGCTCGATCACGTGGCTGGCCGCGTGCCGGTCATCGTCACGACCACGCATTTCGGTTCGCAGATCTGCGCCGAACGTTCGCGCCGGGCGCAGGATCTCGGCGCCGCGATGGTGATGGTAATGCCGCCCTATCACGGGGCGACCTTCCGGGTCGGCGAGCCCTCGATCTATGAATTCTACCAGCGCGTCTCGGACGCGATCTCGATCCCGATCATGATCCAGGACGCGCCGGTCGCCGGCACACCGCTATCGGTGGCTTTCCTGGCGCGGATGGCGAAGGAAATCGAGAACGTCAGCTATTTCAAGGTCGAGGTGCCGATGGCGGCGGCCAAGCTACGCGACCTGATCGCGGCCGGCGGCAGCGCCATTGAAGGCCCCTGGGACGGCGAAGAAGCGATCACGCTGATGGCCGATCTCGAGGCGGGGGCGACCGGCGCCATGACCGGTGGCGGCTATCCCGATGGCATCCGGCAGATCATCGATCCCTATTTCGCTGGCCGTCGCGACGAAGCGATGGCGGCCTATGGGCGCTGGCTACCGCTGATCAATTACGAGAACCGGCAATGTGGCCTGCATGCCTGCAAGGCGCTGATGCAGGAGGGCGGTGTGATCAAATCGGAAATGGTCCGCCATCCCCTGCAAAAACTTCATCCGAAGACACGCGCAGGCCTGATCGAAATCGCGTGTCAGCTCGACCCGGTGGTGTTGCGCTGGGGCAAGTGACGGTCGGGCTACGTACTCCCTGTAACTGTCATCGTCCGCCTTGTGCGTAATTGCGCACTGGGGCGGACGATCCAGTATTCCAGAGACGCCGATGATTGAGCCTAGGGGCCGCGGCGTACTGGATCCCCCGCCTTCGCGGGGGTTGACGACCGTGACTGCGAGCAACCTCACGCCAGATGGCACGCCACGAAATGCCCGTCGCTGCCCTGCTTCAG
>Ga0209023_10003545_pt1 | contig 18535 bp, 22 predicted proteins | sample LakOneMetagenome_FD_187468 | JGI IMG/M metagenome (GOLD analysis project Ga0209023, IMG submission 187468) | Freshwater and sediment microbial communities from Lake Erie, Canada (SPAdes) (version 2) | ecosystem: Environmental > Aquatic > Freshwater > Lentic | place: Lake Erie, Canada...
CATGGGCCGCGTGGGTATTTTCCCAGCCGCCACCGAGCGCCAGGAAGAGCTGCGCCTGGTCCTCCGCCAATGTTGCGCTGGACGCCGCGAGCATGGATTCAAGACTGGCGAGCGTGCGGTCGGCATCGAGGGCGGCGAGGAAATCGGTACGCCCGAACTGGTACAGCTTCGCCGTCTGCCTGGCGGCCAGCGCGCTCTGCTCACGGGCGGCGCGCAGGGCGGCGTTGCGGTCGAGTTCGCGGGCATAGACCGTCAGTGCACTCTCCGTTTCACGCAACGCGTTCAGCACCACCGAATCGAAGCGCGCCAGTGCGCCTTGGGTAGCGATGTTCGCCTGGGCGATGTGCACGCGCGCCGGGCTCAGGGCCGGCAGGCTCCAGGAAATCAATGGCCCGAGCGAGAATTTCCAGGTACTGGCGTCGCCGAACTGCTCCATGAAGCCGACGCCCCCGAACGAAGCGCCCAGCGTGATGTTCGGGTACAGCTCGGCGGTGGCGACGCCGATGCGCGCCGTGCTTGCCGCCAGCATGCGTTCGGCCTGGCGCACGTCGGGACGGCGGCGCAGCAGGGCCGCACCGTCGCCCACGGGAATCGCCGCGGTCACGGTTGGTGGCGTGGCGCACTGCGCGACCTCGTCCGGGAACCGGCTCGGCACCTCGCCGGTCAACACCGCCAGGCGATACAGCGCGGTGCGGCGGCTGGCCTCCAGCGGCGGCAGGTTGGCCCGCAGCAGCTCCAGCTGGGCCTGGGCGCGGCTGGTGTCGATGGCGATGCCGCGGCCGCGCCGCACGCGCTGGTCGGTCAGCTTGACGAACTGCTGCTGCAGCGCGACCGACTGCTGCGCCACCTTCAGCTGGTAGCCGGCCGAGCAGGCCTGGGCATAGGCGCGGGTGGTGTCGGCCGCCACCATCACATGGGCCAGGTCGCTGGCCGCCTGGGCCGCTTGGCTGTCGGCGTGCGCCGCCTCGATGGCACGGCGGATGCGGCCCCACAGGTCGACCTGGTAGGCGACCTTGATGTCGCCTTCGTAGATGCCGGTGCGGGGCAGCTGTTCCGGCAGGCCGATCGAGGCGCCGGCGATGCGCCCGTAGAGCGGCGCGACGCCCATCTCGACCTCGGGACGCTTGTGTTCCTCGACTTCTTCCAGCACGGCGTGGGCGCGCGCCAGGTTCGCCGCGGCCACCCGCAGGTCGGCGTTGGCGCTGAAGGCCTTGGCGACCAGCCTGTCCAGGACGGGATCCTGGTAGAGACGCCACCAGTCCCCGGGCAGCGGGTCGGAGGTGAACGGCGCCTCGGCCGCGCCCATCAGGGGCGCCCTGGCGGCGTCGCGCGCGATGACGGCTTCCTTCGGCAGCTGGTAGTCCGGACCGACCGTGGTGCAGGCGCCCAGCACGGCCAGCGCGCACAGGGAAACGGCCTTGGCGGCGAGGTTGCGGTTGCGATGCATGCTCATCCTTATTGCGCAGCCCTGGCGCCAGGCGCCGCCGCCACGGCGTGCGCGGCGCCGGCGGGACGGGCCGCAGCCGGCAGCACCTCCACGGTTGCGGTCTGGCCGGCGACGAGGCGCACGCCGGCCGGCACCCGGTCGATGGCGATGCGCACCGGGATACGCTGGGCCAGGCGCACCCAGTTGAAGGTCGGGTTCACATTGGGCAGCATGTTCGCGCCGGTACTGCGGTCGCGGTCGGTGATGCCCTCGGCGAAGCTCTCGACGTGGCCCCTGATCGGCTGGCGCGTGCCCATCAGGGTCACGTCGACCTTGTCGCCGACCCCGATGGCGGGCAGCTTGGTTTCTTCGAAATAGCCTTCGACATAGAAGGTGTTGCGGTCGATTAGCGCCATCACCGGACGCGCCGCGGTGGCGTAGGAGCCTTCGCGCAAATCGAGGTTGGTGACGATGCCGCTAACTGCCGACACCACGTGCGAGCGCTCCAGGTTCAGCCGGGCCGTGTCGCGGTTGACGATGGCCTGGGCCAGGGCGGCCCTGGCCTGGTCGGTACGCATCAAGCCCTGCTCGCGCGTTTCGGTCGATACCAGGTCGTCCAGCTCGGTGTTGCGCCTGTTCTCGCGCTGGGCCTGGGCCAGCGCCGCTTCGCTTGCGCTCACCTGGGCCTCGGCCTGGCGCAGCGCCAGCGCGAAGCGCGCGCGGTCGATCTCGAACAGCGCTTCGCCGGCGGCGACGTGCTGGTTGTCGTGCACGTAGACCCTCGTGACCTGGCCGCTCACGTCCGGCGCCACCTGCACCACGTAGGCTTTCACGCGGCCGTCGCGGGTCCAGGGCGCGAGTTCGTAGTGGCGCCACATGTGCCAGCCCGCATAGATCGCGCCGGCGGTGGCCAGCAAGGTGATGCCGACCCGGCCCAGCGCCGGAAGAATGTTGTTCGTAGCCATGTCAGGACCAGTTGCGTGTGAAGTAGGCCAGCGCGCCGAGCACGATGACGAACAGGGAAAAATCGAACAGCGCCGGATGCCATACCAGGCGGTAGAAGTCGGTGCGCGCCAGCGCCAGGTTCAGGAGGCGCGATATCAACAGCGCCGCCAGCGTCAGCAGCAGGAGGGGCGGAAGGTAGAGGCCGTACAGGCTGACTTCGCCGATCATCGGATCTCCTTGTCGTAAGGGCTCAACGTAGAGGGTTCGTAGGCCGGGGCCTGGGGAAACAGGTCGCGGCGCATGCCGGTGAGGGCGGCCAGCGCCTCGCGCTGAGCGGCGTCATGCGTGCCCTGGCAGATCGCGCGCAGGGCATTGTCGAGTGCGCCCAGCAGCTGCCCTTCGCCATCCCGGTCGATGGCCGGCAGGCGCGCGAAATGGCGCGCCAGCTGCGACATCAGGAAGGCGAGGGCCGCTTCGCCGCGCCCGAGCTGGGCGCGTACGGACTGCAGCGTCGTCATGTTGAGGCCGACGCGCAGGTCGCGCAGCGCATCGACCGCCTGCAAGTCCGCATGGGCGCCGGCGATCGCCAGGCGCGGCGTGAGCAGGCCGACCCGGTCGACCATGCGCGCCGAGAATTCCGTCAGAGAGGTCACGCGCTCGCCGCTGCCCAGGCGCGCCAGGTCCGTCCAGCCCGCCTTCAGCAGGCGGCGTGCGGTCCAGCCGGCGCCGACGCTGCGCAGCACGCGGGTAATGAGGGCGGCGGCCGCCAGGCCCATGATCTGCGCCAGCATGCCGTTGGTGAAGGAGACGATATCGGCGTTGTGGGTATCGACCATGGCCAGGGCGCCGCAGATGCCGAACAGGAAGGGCATGGCGCGCCCGAAGGTGGCCGGGCGCGCCAGCATCACGCCGAGCACGAGGAAGGTCGGCGCGCAGGCCAGCACCAGCGACTCGAAGCCGTGCACGGCCGGCAGGATCGCCAGCAGGTACAGCGCCGCCACCGGGATCGAGAACACCGTGTAGGCAAGAAAACCCTTGATGAAGGGTGCGGGGTCGTCCTGGCCCGCGAAGAAGCAGCACAGCACGGCCGCCATCATCGGCGCGGCCGAGCCGGACGGCCAGCCGCTCAGGATCCAGAAGGCGCAGCAGGCCAGTACCGCGACCGTCGCCGCAAAGGCCGACAGCAGGGCCATGCCGCGGTCCTGGTGCAGGGCGCTGGGCGCGACGCCCGGCAGCTCGCGCACGCTCGCGGGCAGGCGGCCATGCATGCCGGCGTCGATGTGCTGGCGCAGCAGGCGCGTTTCCAGCACCAGGTCGACCAGCATGTGCAGGCGCGCCGCCAGGTTCATTTCGAGCAGGCCGGCCCAGTCGAGTTCGCGCCGCGCTGCCGGCGCCAGCGCATCGATGCGCCCGTGCAGGGCAGCGCCCTGGACGGCCAGCGGCGCCTCCTTCGGGGTCTCGGTCAAGGCCGTCACGTCGTCCAGCAGGGGGCGCCAGCGCGCCGACACCGCGTCCGCGCCCAGCTCGCGCAGCGCCGCCAGGCGGTCTTCGATGCCGGAGACGATGGGGACGAACTGCGCCAGGCGTTCCTGCAGGGCGTTGACCGCCTTCTCGGTCCAGCGCAGGTGCGAGGTGTCGAAGGGCAGGTGGGTGCTCATCAGGCGCAGCTCGGTGATGTCGCCGGCCAGCTTGCGGCGATCGCCCACGCTGCGGGCGTCGCCGGGGATGTTCAGCGCATCCCGGATCCAGGCGCCGGCATCGCGCGCCGCGCCGTCCAGGCGCGCGAGCAGCACCGGGGCGAAGCTCTGCGGCAGCACCAGGGTATGCACCAGCGTCGCACAGCTTAGTCCCAGTACGATCTCCTCGACCCGCGCGAGCGCCATGTCGAAGATGGCGCCGGGCTCGCCCACCGCCGGGAAGCCGATCAGGCCGGCCGTATAGCCGGCCAACATCAGCACATAGGAACGCGGGGTGCGGTCGAGCAGCGAAAAATACAGGCAGCCGCCGATCCACAGCGCCAGCGCGAGCGAGAGCAGTTCGGGGGCGTTCGACAGCTGCGGCACCAGCAACACGACCGCGAAGGCGCCGAGCACGGTGCCGCCCGCCCGGTAGATGCCCTTGGAGCGGGTCGGCCCGGCGAAGGGGGCGGAGACGATATAGGCCGTCATCATCGCCCAGAAAGGTCGCGGCAGTCCGATGCGCATCGATAGGTAAACCGAGAGCATCGCTGCCGCGAATGACTTGATGGAGAACAGCATCTCCGACCGGCTGGCCAAGGTCATGCTTCTTTGTCGCCGGCGCCGTCGGAAGAGGTGATGTTGGCAATGGCCGTGGGCAGGCCGGACAGCACCCGCAGGCAGGCTTCGACGTCGGCGGGGTCGAATTCGCCGAACAGCTTGCGGCGGAAGGGACGCAGGGCCTGGTCCATCTGCTCCGCCGCCTGCCGTCCCTCGTCGGTCAGGCGCAGGATCTTCGCGCGCCGGTCGGCCGGGTCTTCGTGGCGTTCCACCAGCTTCGACGCGATCAGGCAGTCGACCACGCGCACCAGCGAGGACGCTTCCAGGCCGAGGGCGACGGCCAGCACGCCCGGCCGCACGCCATCCTCGCCGAAACGGCTGATCACCAGCACCGGCAAGCCGGTCGCCTGGGACAGGCCGTAGTCGGCCGCGATCTTGTCGGCGGCGGCGCGGTAGGCCCGCGCGGCGTAGGTGAGGGCGGCGGTCAGGCTGCCGAGGGTCTGGTCCGATACGCTCATTTATTTGGCATGCACATTGTTCTCATGCGAAAGCTTAGCATGCGAAGCAATTTCTTTCAACTAAGGCGTCGTATGTGCCGCTTGCCGGGCCCCGGAAACGACAACGCCGAGCGTCAAGGCTCGGCGTTTTACGGTAGGCAGCGCTGACTGTGTGCGCATTTTCATGGAAGCGGGGCGCTACAGCAGTCGGACATCAATGGCGCGCCCGGTGCAACGTCTCCGTTCGCAGGTCGGCCATCCACGGCAAGCGTGCCCGGTGTCATCGCATACCGTTGCGCCAGGTCCGTGGCGATGCGCCCGATGTGGACACGCAGCGCTTCCGGCGCCAGCACCTCGGCTTCGGCGCCGAAACGCAACAGGTCATACGCCGCGTGGCGCACCGGCCCGACGGGGAGGGTGACGGTGCGCCACCCGTCCAGCGCGGCTTCCCCGATCGTCGCATTGGCGACGGAGTAGGGCGGCAGGAAGGCCTCCATCATCCTGATCCCCCAGGGCGACAGGCGCAGGGTCGCCCGCTCCGGATGCTGTTCCTGCTCGAAGCGGCGCGCATTCTCGGTCCAGTAGGCCGTCAGATCGAAATCGAGGGTCGTGTCGATGTGGCCGTCGAGCACCTGCAGTTCGAGGATCCGGGACACGCGATAGGTGCGCACGCTGGCATCGCACCGGGCAACCAGGTACCAGGCGCCGCCCTTGAGCACGACGCCGAGCGGGTCCAGCGCACGTTCCTTCTCGCCCTTCCAGCTGCGATAGCGCACGCGGATCGGCTGTTTGCCCCACACGGCCTGCGCCAGTTGCGGCAGGCAGGCGGGACGTTCGCTCGCTTCGAACCAGCCCGGCACGTCCAGGTGGAAGCGCAGGCGCATCCGGCCGGCGCCTTCGCGGACATCGGCGGGAAGCGCGGCCAGCAGCTTGTCACGCGCGCTCGCGCAAGCCGCGTCCAGGCCGAGTTCGGCCGCCTGGCCGGACAGGCCGCTCAGGAACAGGACTTCGGCTTCCAGCGCCGACATGCCGTTCAGGCGCGTCCGGTAGCCGTCCAGCAGGCGGTAGCCGCCCTGGTTGCCACGCTCGCTGTAGATCGGGATGCCGGCGGCGCTCAGGGCGTCGACGTCGCGGTAGATCGTGCGCAGCGACACGCCGTACTCGTCGGCCAGCGCACGCGCGCTCGCGCGGCCACGCGCCTGCAGGGTCGTGAGGATGAAGAGAAGTCGGCTGGCACGCATGGCGAAAGTGTAACGCATGTATACCTGACAGAAGATGTCAGCTTGGCAGGCATACCATGCATGCAGTCGACCGCGGATCGGCCTTACCGACACCAAACAATCATCCAGGGCATACCATGAGCACACAGCGCACGATCACCTTCTTCCACTCGCCGCACACCCGTTCCTCGAGCACCTTTACCCTGCTCGAAGAACTCGGCGCGCCCTATGACATGCGGGTCCTGAACATGAAGGCCGGCGAACAGCGCCAGCCCGCCTACCTGGCCGTGAACCCATTGGGTAAAGTGCCTGCCATCCGGGACGGCGACACCGTCGTCACCGAGCAGGTCGCGATCTTCATCCACCTGGCCGACAGGTTTCCCGAAGCGGGACTGGCGCCGTTCCTGGACGATCCGCGGCGCGGCGCCTACCTGCGCTGGCTCGTCTACTATGCGGCCTGTTTCGAGCCGGCGCTGGTGGACCGCAGCATGGGGCGCGAACCGGCTCCCCAGATGAGTTCGCCCTACGGCGACTTCGATTCCATGCTCGGCGTGATCGACGCCCAGCTGCAGCGCTCGCCCTACCTGCTCGGCGACACCATGTCGGCTGCCGACGTCCTGTGGGGCTCGGCACTGGGATGGGCCATGGCCTACGCCGGCGTGCCGCGCCTGCCTGCCCTGGCGGCGTATGCCGAGCGCATGGGCGCCCGCCCGGCGTCGAAACGCGTGGAGGAACGCGACATGGCGCTGGTCGCCGCACACGAGGCGGCTCTCGTGCCCGGCTAGGAGCGCCCGGCACGGTGGGCCGCCCCGTCAAACCGCCGGGGCGCCGGCGGGCCGGATGTTCTGGTTGGCGCGGAACAGGTTGTCCGGATCGTATTGCGCCTTGATCTGCGCCAAGCGCTGGTAGTTCGCGCCGTAGGCGTCGGGCGTGCGCTCGCTTTCGTCCTGGGGCATGAAATTGACGTACACGCCGCCGCTCGCATAGGGCGCCGCCTCCCGGAAGAAGTCGCGGGCCCAGGCGATGCAGCGCGCATCATCGAGCGCATCGTCCCAGCGCGTGTGCACGTTCATCACGTACAAGGCGTCCCGGTGCGGGTAGGCCGTCGCCTGGGACGCCGGCACGCTCGCCTGCGCGCCCAGCAGGCCGAGGAAGATCTCGCACTGGGATGTCGGCAGGGCGCCGGCATAGCGCAGCACCACCTCGATGGCCTCGTCGCTCAGCCGTGCGAAATTGTGCGATTTCCAGTAGTTGCGCGCACCCGGCGTCAGCAAGGGATCGAAGGCCTGCTGCCAGGCGGTGTAAGGCGTGGGTGCGACATGCCTGCCCACCGCTTCGCCCAGCGCGGCGAGGCGTTCGATGGCCGCATCGATGGCGCTGCTGCGCGAAGGCGAGAACACCGGCAGCACCAGCACGTCCTGGCCGTGCACCTCTTGCGGCAGGAAGGGCAGCGGGGGAGCCTTGCGCAGGACGGCCCAGACCGCCAGGTCGGCGGGCATCGTGTCGACGGCATCGCGGTACTGCCGCAAGATCAGCCTGGCCTGGGCGGCCGGGAACACGATCAGCCCGGCCGTGATTTCCGGTCCCACCGGGTGCAGCTGGAATTCGAAGCGCGTGACCACACCGAAGTTGCCGCCGCCGCCGCGGATGGCCCAGAACAGCTCGGAATGGTCGCTCGCGCTCACCTGCAGGCGCCGGGCGTCGGCCGTGATCATCTCGGCCGACAGCAGATTGTCGGCCGCCAGCCCCAGGGTGCGGCTGAGCCAGCCGAATCCGCCGCCCAGCGTCAGTCCCGCCACGCCGGTGGTGGAGTTGATGCCCAGTGGCGCGGTCAGCCCGTAGGCCTGGTCTTCGTGGTCGAAATCGTGCAGGGTCGCGCCACCCTCCACCCAGGCGCGGCGCCGGTCCGGATCGACGTGGACCGACTTCATGTTCGACAAGTCGATCACCAGGCCGTCGTCGCACAGGGCGCTGCCGGCGATGTTGTGGCCGCCGCCGCGCACGGCCAGGGGCAGCTGCTTCTCGCGCGCATAACGTAGTGCCGCGCGCACGTCCGCCGTCCCGGCGCAGCGCACGACGATGGCCGGGTGCCGGTCGATCATCGCGTTTCATACGGTGCAGGCTTCGTCGTAGCCCGCATCGCCCGCCTGCAACAGCGTTCCTCTGATGAGCCCTCTCAGTTCATTGAACTGTCCATCCGTCAGCGTATTCATCGTCTGCCCTCCTGGATGCGTGGTTCGAAGCCGCACTTTTCATGATAGGAAGGCGACAGCGGCTAATGCAAGCACGTGCGTTGGAGGAGTGAGACAGGTACGCCGTTACGCCCGCCGTTTGCCGGCCAGGATCACCAGGGCAATGCCGCCGACGATGGCGATCGATGCGGCCAGCAGGCGGAGCGTGAGCGGCTCGTCCAGGAAGGCGATGCCGCCCAGCGCCGCGAGCACGGGAACGCTCAGTTGCACGGCCGCGGCGCTCGTCGAGGCCAGGAAGGGGAGTGCCGTGTACCAGACGGCATAGCCGAGGCCGGATGTGATCGCGCCGGACAGGAAGGCGTACCAGATTCCCATCGGATCGAAGGAGGCGCCGCGCAGCAGCAGGGCGCTCAAGGCGAGCGCCATGGCTGCGGCCAGCAAGAAATTACCTGCGCTTACCTTGAGGGCGTCGCCCGCACCCCGGCCGCGCACCGAGTACACGCCCCAGGCCATCCCGGCGCCCAGCATGAGCAGGGCGCTCGCCAAGGGCGGCGCGGACAGGCCGGGCAGCAGCAGGCCGGCCAGGCCGGCGCAGGCCAGCAGCAAGCCCAGCAGCTGGGCGGGGCGCAGACGCTCACCCTTCCAGAGACCCCAGGCGATCATCGTCGCCTGCACGGCGCCGAACAGGATCAGCGCGCCGGCCGCGGCGGAGAGCCGAAGGTAGGAAAAGGAAAAGCCGGCGGCGTAGGCAAACAGGGCCAGCGCGGACAGGAAGCTGCCCTTGCCGGCGGCGGCGCCGCCGCGTAGCCTGACCAGCATCCACAGCACGAGCGCGCCGGACACGAGGCGCACGGTCGTGAAGCTGGCCGCATCGATGTGCGTCCTGGCGAGCGCTGCCCTGCAGAGCAGCGAATTGCCCGCGAACGCGAGCAGCGCCAGCGTGGTCAGAACGATGATGCGCGCATGCGACATGAAGCCACCTCCGGATCGTCACCCGCAGTCCTGTGCCGGGTTCATGCCGTGATCATAATCGCTTCACATGAGATGGCGCTGTGTGGAATGCTTATACTGAGGCGATGCTCGCCCAGTGGGATTGTCCAGTGGTAAGCTAGTCATGTTGTCACTTCACGCAGAAGGAATGTTATGAAACCCTTGTTCTCCTCCGAAGAAGAAGCGAACGCAGCTGCCCAGCAGCCCCTGGCGCCGGCGCCCCTGGCGCCCTTGCTGAATCCCGCACCCACGCCGGATATGCTGCCCGCCTCGCTGTCGGAGGTGAGCCCGGCTCCCGTGGCTCCCGTCGGCCCCGTGGTGCGCATCGATGTCTCCGGCATCGACGACAAGGCCATCGAAGCCCTGGGCGGTTCCACCGGCACCGGCGTGGCCAAGATCTCGGCCAAGCTGCTCGGCACCGTGCGCGCATCGGATGCGGACGTGTTCGGCACGCAGCTGAACGAACTGATCGCCACCTCCAAGGGCCTGGACCCGGCCAAGCTGCGTTCCGGCGGCCTGCTCTCGCGCGTCACGAACATGTTCGGCTCGGTGAAGGAAAAGATGCTGTCGCAGTACCAGGTGGTCGAGTCGCGCATGGATACCCTGATTGCGGAGATGACGCGCCATGCGAACCTGCACCGCGGACGCATCAAGGACTTCGACGAGATGTACCTGGGCCTGGAACAGTATTACCAGGGGCTGGACCGCGACGTGAAGAAGGGCGAGGCCTGGGCCGAGCAGCTGCGCCAGGCGGTCGCGCAGCAGGGGGCGCCCGCCAATGCCTTCGAGGCCCAGCAGGCGACCGAGCTCAAGCGCCGCCTCGAGCGCCTGGAAAAGCGCATCGACGACCTGCGCCGCGCCATGCTGATGGCCACCCAGATGGTGCCGCAGATCCGCCTGTCGCAGGACAACGCCCGCGCGCTGACGGACACCTTCACCGACATCGTCAACGTGTCGATCCCGGCCTGGCGCAATGTGTTCTCGCTCTACCTGCTGCAGCTCGAGGCCAAGCAGAGCGCGGCGGTCGCCAATGCGGCCTACGACGCCACCGACGCGGCCTTCCGCGCCCAGGCCGACATGCTGCTGGAAAATACCGAGACCGTGGCCCGTACCAAGCAGCGCTCCCTGGTCAGCCTGGAGACCGCCCAGCACGTCCAGAACCAGCTGGTGAGCGCCTTCGACAAGCTCGAGCAGATCTCGAACGAAGGCCAGCAGCGCCGCAAGGACGAGCTGCCGAAGCTGCAGGAACTGGAGCGTGAACTCATCGCGCGCTTCTCGCCGGCAGCGGGCCAAGCCGCCATTCAATAACCATTTTGATCCTAGAAGGGAAGTCCATGTCGACGACACTCCAAACCGGCCATCGCATCAACTTAGAGAAGACTGCTCCGGGTTTGAGACGCGTGCGTATCGGCCTCGGATGGAAGGTCAACGCGACCGCCGGCCACGCATTCGACCTCGACTCGTCGGTATTCCTGTGCAGGAAGAACGCCGACGACCATCCGGTGATGATCAGCAATGCCCACTTCGTCTACTACAACCACACCACCTCGCCTGACGGCGCGGTGGTGCACTCCGGCGACAACCGCACGGGCGACAAGGATGGCGACGACGAAGTCATCACCGTCGACCTGGGCAGGGTCGACGCCGAGGTCGTGGAAATGCCGATCGTCGTGACCATCCACGAGGCCGAGGCGCGCAAGCAGACCTTCGGCAGCGTCACCGACGCCTACGTGAAGGTGTACAACGACGAGACCGGCGAGGTACTCGCGGAATACGACCTGGACGAGGACTACTCGGACAAGACCGCGCTGCAGTTCGGCTCGCTGTACCGCAAGGATGGCGAATGGCGCTTCCAGGCCGTCGGCGCCGGCTTCAAGCTGAGCCTGGCGACTTTCATCCGCAAGCTCGGCGGCACCGTCGGATAAGGGCGACCACCACGCAGCCTTGCTCGCTACGATGACGGACCAGAAGCCCAAGGCCTTCGATTTCGGCGGGGAGGAAGAACTCCCTGCCGCTCCCCCCGCACCTCCGGCCGGGCCACGTGTCTTCGACTTCGGCGAGGAGCTTGTGCCGGCCACCCCGAGTAGCCCGCCGAAGGCGCTTTCCTTCGACGATCTTCCTCCGGCGCCGGCGCCGGGCGCGCGCGTCAAGGCGCTGTTCGACAGCGAGGACCATCCGGCCGTGCGCGATGCCCTGGCAATGGCCCGGGCCGACCATCCAGCCTTGTATGATCATGCGGAGGAACGCCTTGCGGCACTGTTCCGGCGCGTCCTGCCGGTGAAGCTGTCGCTGGTCACCGAGTGGGCCGAGAAGCCGCTGATGGAGCAGGCCGCGCTGCTCCAGCCGATCACCGAACTGGTCCTGAAGTTTTCGCAGATGGGTGTCCCCGCGCAGCTGGAGGCCGCACTCGAGAGCAGCAGGCCGGCAAGCGGCGTATTCGACAAGCTGTTCCGCCGCCCGGTACCGCTTGCCCAGCACAAGCAAACCCTGACCGCAAGCCGGGCGCAGCTCCTGCAGCTGATGGCGGACAGCGAAGGCGCCGTGGGCACGCTGGAAGCGTCGGCACAGAACCTGGCCTTGCAGGGGGCGGTGCTGGCCGTCGTGTCGAAGCTCGCCGGCGGCGCGGATGCGGCCCTGCAGGATGCGCTGGTGCAGCGCCGCACGCTGATCCAGCAGGCGGTGCGCCAGGCGGAGCTGTCGATCATGCAGATGAGGCAGGTACGCCAGCAGGCCGCCGACCTGATCGGCCAGGTCTCGTCCTTCCTGACGGTCACCCTGCCTGCGCTCGAACTCGCTCAGGCCCAGGGCGGCACGTAGGGGGCAGCCTCAGCTCTTCCGGACGAATTCCGATTTCAGGCTCATCGCGCCGAAGCCGTCGATCTTGCAATCGATGTCGTGGTCGCCATCGACCAGGCGGATGTTCTTGACCTTGGTGCCCTGCTTGACCACGCCGCCGCCGCCCTTGAGCTTGAGGTCCTTGATCACGGTGACGGAATCGCCATCCTGCAGCACATTGCCGGCCGCGTCGCGCCAGACACGGGCCGTTTCTTCCCCCGGCGCTTCACCCTCGACCGGCCACTCGTGCGCGCATTCCGGGCAGACGTAGTTGCCGGAGCCGTCTTCATAGGTCAGCGTGGAGTTGCAGGTGGGGCAGGGCGGTAGTGGTGTCATGGTAAATCCAGGCAAAAGTCGTGCAATAAAAAATGCGCATGGGGCGCCGCGCTATTTTACGCTGAAGGAGAATTGCTTCCCGGATACATGAGACCGGCGTCAGCTTCCGCGATGGTGCGCCGGGCCGCCTTGCTGAGCGACTCGAACGCTTTGCGATACGAGCATTCCAGCAACTCCGTCAGATAGGCTGCCGGAAAAACATTGACGTCGACGATGGTCACCCAATGAAAACGTCCCATGTAACGGGCCGGTTTGACGCCGGGGATCCCGGTCAGTTCCAGGAAGCGGTCGGGCGACACCCTGATGCTGAAGCGCCACTGTTCCGGCTCGCTCGTCTTGAAATATGCATAGGTCTTGCCCCCGACGGCGTAGACGAGAACATTGCTTGGCGCGCTTTGCAGTGTTTCGGTCGCAGCTGGGAATGTTCGGCAGAGTGATTTCAGTTCTTCGACGTTCATGGCGGCAGGAGACAGGTGGTAATCGCGGAGGGAGCGTCAAATCCGTAGGGACAGGCAGGACAGTTGATTAATAGCAATGTGTTATGCTCCATGGCACAAAAGTACGTTTTTTGCGTGCTTGATTTGCTCTCACTGCGCATCTGCAGTAACTCCTTCTATTCACCATGAAAAAAATAGTCTTCATCGTCCTTGCCTCATCCCTGTTACAAGCGTGCACTTCGGTTAACGTACGCAAGGTGGATGCCTCTGCCCATGCCGTGAAACTGGTTTGCATCGAGGAGAATCCCAAGGTTCTCGTCAATGACATGCTCGCCGTGCTGGAAGAAGGTTTCCAGCGCCACGACATCCGGACCCTGGTCTACCAAGGCAAGGCCCCTGACCGTTGCGAATACACGCTCTGGTACACAGCCACCAGGGGTTGGGACTTCACGCCATTCCTGAACCGTGCAGAGCTACGGCTGCGCCGCAATAGCGAAACAATCGCTTCAGCCAATTACGAGCATTCCGGCGGATTTGCTTTGAATAAATGGGCTAGTACCTCTACCAAACTGTCGCCTGTCATCGACGAGCTTCTTTCTGGATTTAAATGAAAAGATGGTAGCGCAAACCAGGCGACTAGTTACTCCAGTGTCGCCTTGTCTGGCGGGTTGGATGTACATGCCCGCGCTTTATCCTTACGGTCTGGAAAACCGTGATACGGAGAGTGCTGCTAGAATTTGCGATAGCCTTCTAGGCACATTTTCTGGAGTACACAAATCCTACGTTTCTTGATCACGGCGGCAATACGTACGCCCAAGCTGACAGCCGCTATTGCCTTGCTGCTGCTGGCAGCCTTGGCCAGCACGATGACCTACACCGGTTTTCTTGTCATCGGGGTCTTGTCCGACTATCTCGGCACCGGCCGGTTCCTGGCAGGTCTGCTTCTTGCCGCTGTTCTTGCGCGGTTTCCCTGGGTACGGGGAGGCAAGCTGCGCATCGTCGGCCTGCTCCCTCAACCGGTCCGGCGGCCGCTCATCGTGAGTTTGCTCGCGCTTTGCTCCCTGCATTTCCTGTCGCGAAGCGAGTACGTGTCCGCAGCATTTGCAGGTTTTACGACGGCCTTCGTTCTCGCACTCCCCTGGTTGAGGCGGGCTGTTCTGGACCGGATATCGTCGTCGGTCTTCTCCTTCGCTGGCCGAAAACCGTCCAAGGGCACTGACGGCATGGTGATCGATGGTGAATTCAGGGAGAAGAAGGACTGAAGGCCTGTCGCGACAAATTCGACCTTTGAAAACAAAAAACGCCAACCTGCATGGGTTGGCGTTTTTTGTTTGCTACGAATCTTGGTGGCCCGGGGCGGAATCGAACCACCGACACAAGGATTTTCAATCCTCTGCTCTACCAACTGAGCTACCAGGCCAAGGGCTCGCATTCTAGCACAAGCATTGGGGCGGCGGTAGTACTGCGGAAAAACTGCGGAAAAACACGGCTAGGGTGCCTGTTTGGTGGGCACCAGCCGCTTCATGTCAAGCCCTTGCGCGGCCAGCCGTTTCAACAGCGCGTCATAGACGGCCGGGTCGACCGTCGGCGTGCGCGACAGGATCCACAGGTACTCGCGTTTCGGCTCGCTGACCGCGGCCAGGGTGTAGTCGGGGTCCAGGTCGATCACCCAGTAATCGCCCCAGACCATCGGCAGGAAGGAGACGATGGCGGGTGCGAATCGCACTTCGAGCTTGGGCGAGGCCGGGCCCCCCGGCTGGCGCGCCACGCCCTCGGCGACATCGTTGTCGCCATCCTTGCGGCGGCAGCGGTTCACCACGTCGACCCGGCCGTCCTCGCGCGCACTGTAGGTCGCGGTCGTGTAGCCGACACACTTGTCCTGGAAGGAGTTCGGGAACCTGGCGATTTCGTACCAGGTTCCGACGTAGCGCTTCAGGTCGAGCGAGGGAATCGTGGTGAGGGGCTTGGCCGCGCTGTCGGGCGCGGCCGCCTGGGCCTGGAAGGCGAGCAGCAGCGCCAGCAGCGCCAGCGCTTTGGACAGGACGTTCTTCATGCGTGCTCCTTGTTCATTGTCGAGCACGTATCGTAAACGCCCGCGAGCACATCAGGCCGCACGGCAGCCTAGCTGCGCGCCGCCGCCCGCTCCGCATGCTGGCGCTCGAGCGCCAGACGCGCCTCCTTGCGGCCCTTGGCTTCCTCGTAGCGGCGCTCTTCGTCCAGCGTCGACGGGGCAAGCGGCGGCACCGCCACCGGCTTGCGGTCGTCGTCCACTGCCACCATGGTGAAGAAGCAGCTGTTCACGTGGCGCACGACTTTCGAGCGGATGTCCTCGGCGATCACCTTGATGCCGATCTCCATCGAGCTGCGGCCGGCGTAGTTCACGGAGGCCAGGAAGGTCACCAGTTCTCCGACGTGGATGGGCTGGCGGAAGGTCACCTGGTCGACGCTCATCGTCACGACGTAGCGGCCGGCATAGCGGCTGGCGCAGGCATAGGCGACCTGGTCGAGCAGCTTGAGGATGGTGCCGCCGTGGACGTTACCGGAGAAATTGGCCGTGTCCGGGGTCATCAGGACCGTCATCGACAGCTGGTGGGAAGGCAGGTTCATGCGGGACTCGTCAGAAAATAATGGCGATTCTATGCTGCGCCAAAAACTGCTGCACAGCAATAACAAGGGCCGCATACCTTACGATGATTTTCTTATATCGAAGTGTGATCTGAATCGTTCCCTATCGCGCCAAGCTGGTTTAGGCTCGGGCTCATGAACAGCGAACTTCCGACCCCGAGCGGCTCCGTGCACTGGCACCTGGGCCCCATCATCGACGCGCTGCGCACATCGCGCGAATCGACCCACAACATACGACACCATGGCCGGGTGCGCGAGCTGCCTTCGCGCGAGGTCCTGATGCAGGTGGTCAACGGCGTCTCGGCGGCGCTGTTTCCCACCCATTATGGACGGCCCGACCTGAACGACGAGAGCATCGACTATTTTGTCGGAGATACGCTGGGCGTCACGCTCGACCGCCTGGTGGGCCAGGTGCGACGGGCACTGCGTTTCTCGCCGCAATTCCTCGACGCCGACGAGGCCGGCCTGGCCGAGCGCGCCCAGGCCATCACGCGCGAGTTCGCGGCCAGCCTGCCCGGCATCCGCGCACTGCTGGTATCGGACGTGCAGGCCGCCATGGCGGGCGATCCGGCGGCGAGTTCCGTGGCCGAGATCATGCTGTGCTACCCGGGCACCATCGCCATTCTCTACCACCGCCTGGCGCACTGCCTGCATCGACTCGGCGTGCCCTTCCTGGCGCGGCTTGCGGCCGACATCGCACACTCGCTGACCGGCATCGACATCCACCCGGCCGCGACCATCGGCGGCAGCTTCTTCATCGACCACGGCACCGGCGTCGTCATCGGCGAGACCGCCATCCTCGGCGAGCGCGTGCGCCTGTACCAGGCGGTCACCCTGGGCGCCAAGCGTTTCCCGGTGGACGCCAGCGGCGCCCTGGTCAAGGGCACGCCGCGCCACCCCATCGTCGAGGACGACGTGGTCATCTACGCCGGCGCCACCATCCTCGGGCGCATCACGGTCGGCGCCGGTTCGACCATTGGCGGCAACGTCTGGCTGACCCAGAGCGTGCCGCCGGGCAGCAATGTGTCGCAGGCGCAGATGCGCAATACCTGAAGGGCAGGCGGCGCGCTGCTATCATGGCGTGATGTCCATCCTGCTCGTACCCGGCTACATGGCCGACGAAACGCTCTGGGACGACGTGGCCGGCGGACTCGGGCGTCTTGGGCCCGTGGTCCACGCCGACCTGCGCCACGATCCGACCATCGAAGCGATGGCCGCCCGCGCCCTCGCCACGGCGCCCGATGCATTCATCCTGGTCGGCTTCTCGATGGGCGGCTACGTCGCCCGCGAGATCGTGCGCCTCGCGCCGCAACGCGTCCGCGCCCTGGTCCTGGTCGCGACCTCGTCGCGCGCCGACAGCCCCTCGATGCGGCAAAGCCGCGGCACGGTCGGTTCGGCCAGCGCCTCGGTGTCCTTCTCGGGGCTGAGCCGCACTGCGATCGCCACCTCCCTGCATCCCGGGCAAGCCGGCAACGAGGCACTGATCGAGCGCGTGCGCGCCATGGGCGTGCGCCTGGGCGGCGAGGTATTCCGGCGCCAGTCGGCCATCGTGCGCGCGGGCGACCGAGAGCGCCTCGGCGAGATCCGCTGCCCCACGCTCGTGGTCGCGGCCGGCCAGGACCGCCTGCGCAGCCGCGCCGAATCCGAAGAACTCCAGGCCGGCATTCCCGGCGCCGAGCTGGCGGTGATCGAGGACAGCGGCCACATGGTGCCGATCGAGGCGCCCGAAGCGCTGCTGGCGCTCATGCTGCCCTGGCTGGAACGGGTCAGCCGGGTGTGATTTCCCGGGCTTCGGCCGACGCGGCCCAGGCGCGCAGGCCGCGGATCGCTTCTTCCTTCATCTTGGCCTCGATCTCGATATACGGCGCACCGAGGTAGGACGAGGGCATCACGCCGATCAGGTCCGCATGCTGGCGATCATTGAAGCCTTCGCGGCCGTTCGAGATGTGCACCAGCTGGTGCGCCGGATTGATCCAGGTCTCGCGCGCCTTGAGCAGCATGGCGCCCACGCTCGGGTGCTCATAGCTGTCCAGCTTGTCGTGCACCACGTGGTGGTGGGCGTCGAACACCATCGGCACGCCGGCGCGCATGCAGATGGCGTGGATCTCTTCGGCGCCGTAGGCATATTCGTCGTTCTCCAAGCCCAGGCGGCAGCGGATGCCGTCCGGCAGCTGGGCGATGCGTTCGACCAGGGCGTCGGCGCGATTGCCCTTGCCGCCGTGGATCTCCAGCAGGGCCCACGACGAGCGCGGCTGTGCCAGCAGGTCCATGATGTCGGCATGCATCTGCAGGATCTTGATGCTGTTCGCCACCACCCCTTCCGAATCCGAACTGAGCACCACGAACTGGTCCGGATGCATCACCAGGCGGATGCCGCGCTCGGTCGCGCGCCGACCCGATCGCTCGAGTGTGGCGGCGAACGGCGCCAGCACGGCGCGGCCGATGTCCTCGTCGGCGAAGGGAAAGATCGAGGAGGGCAGGCGGTACAGGCCGATGCCCTCGGCCTCGCAATAGCGCATCGCATTGTCGAAGGTCTGGATATTGTCGCGGTACAGGTCTTCGAGCAGCTTTTCCTGGGCGTCGAGGCTGTGTTCGAGGAGGCGCTTGCGGGTCACCGTGCGGTAGCGGACGTCCTTCGACGCGGTGATGCACACGAGTCCGAGATGTGGTTGCATGGTTTGCCTGTTCCTTGATCGTCATGGGCCGCCGCCGCGGCCGCGCTGTCGGGGCAGTCTAGCGCAGGCGGGGTTCGCGGGCGGTACGGCAGGCGATGTTTTGCGGGTCGGAAACGGGAC
>Ga0209023_10003546_pt1 | contig 18531 bp, 15 predicted proteins | sample LakOneMetagenome_FD_187468 | JGI IMG/M metagenome (GOLD analysis project Ga0209023, IMG submission 187468) | Freshwater and sediment microbial communities from Lake Erie, Canada (SPAdes) (version 2) | ecosystem: Environmental > Aquatic > Freshwater > Lentic | place: Lake Erie, Canada...
AGTGGAGACGGTCCACCATGTCGACGCGGTGATCGGGGATTTCCAGGAGCGCAACATCCTGGTCAACGACACCACCCGGGTGACGCTGGTGGACTGTGACTCCATTCAGTTCACGGATCGGTCCGGCGGCACGTTCCTTTGTGCCGTGGGTCGTCCGGAGTTCACCGCCCCGGAGCTCGCGGGTGTCGACCTGGCCGTCACCGCCAGGCAGAAGCCCTCGGATCTCTTCGCGCTGGCGGTGCACATCCACCTGTTGCTGATGGCCGGCAACCACCCGTTCCTGCGCGGGGACTGGACCGGTGGTGGTCAGCAGCCGGATGCCATGAGCCTGGCCGCCTCGGGCGAGTGGGCCGGTGGGCCCGGGTCGAGACTTCGGACCAATCCGCTGGCGCCGCCGATCGACTTCCTGCCGCCCGAGATCCAGCAACTGTTCACCCGGGCATTCACCGACGGTGCCCGCGACCCCGCCGCGCGGCCCAGCGCAGCCACGTGGCGGGCCGCGCTCCAACGGATCCAGATCACCACTTGTGTTCGCGGACACCAGATTCCGGTAGAAGCCGATCCGTGTCCGTGGTGTGTCATCGATGACGAGCGGGTCAACCGGAAGGCGCAGCGTCACATGTCGGTCCCGGCTGGGCGGCCCGTCGCATCCGTGCCGCGTGCCTCCGTCGTTTCCGCACCGGTGCCGCACGCCTCCGTCGTTTCCGCGCCGGCGGTCAAGAGCAGGACGCCATTGATCGCGGCGGGGGCCGCCGCCGCGGTGCTGATCGTAGGATTGGCCATCGCCCTCATCGTGGCACTGACAGGAGGCAAACCAGCCGCCACGGAGGCGGCTGGTTTGCAACCCCGTACCGATTCGGGCACGACCAGTTCCCCATACACGCCGCCGACGTTCACCACTCCGCCACCGGACGCGGTCGAATGCGGGCCGACGGGCGGCGGCACCTACGTGCACGCCGCGAGGGGCAACGATGTGACTTCTTGCCCGTTCACGATCAATGTGCGCGCCGCCGCCAACGCGCACGGGGGCGGTTTTCCGGCCACGCTCGACGTCTACAGCCCGGTCACACAGAAGCATTACGCGATGACGTGTGCTGTCGAGCGGGTCCTGACCTGCCGTGGCGGCAACAACGCGGTGGTGTATGTCTACTGAACGACGCCCGCGTGTACTCGGTGTCGCGGCGGTGGTCATAGTGCTGGTGGCCGTCGTGATCGGCGTATTGGTAGTCAAACCCCGGCTGGAGCATCGGGTGGTCGATGCCGTCGCCACGACGCCGGTGTCGCCGCCACTGAGCCCGCTGGCGTCCCCGTCGCCAACCGGAACGACCGCGGCTCCGGAGGCAGGGAGCCTGAGCGAGGCGTACGCGGCCCTGGACGAGAGCGTCGATGCCCGGATCGGCGTCGCATTCGCCCCAGTGGGCGACCCGGATGCGGTGCAGACTCTCGGCTCCTGGGCCTCGGGGCCGGCGTGGTCGACGATCAAGGTTCCGCTGTCCATCGCCCTGTTACGCGAGGAGGGTGGCGGCGGGGTCACCGACAACATGCAGGCCGCTATCACGGCGTCGGATAACGGTGCGGCTCAAGCGATCTGGAACGAATTGGGTTCGCATCAGACCGCGGCGGACAAAGTTTCCGCCGTGCTGGCCGACGCCGGCGAACAGGTCGAGGTCCAACCGGAGGTGACCCGTCCCGGTTTCACCGCGTTCGGCCAGACCGAGTGGTCGTTGGCCGACCAGGCCAGATTCCTGGCCCACGCAGCGTGCGATCCGGCCGCAGCGCCCGTGCTTGACCTGATGGGGCAGATCATCGGCGGCCAGCGCTGGGGACTGGGGCAGCTCGACGGTGCACGCTTCAAGGGCGGCTGGGGGCCGGGCGTCAGCGGCCCGTACCTGGTGCGGCAGCTCGGCCTGATCCCCACCGCGCGGGGCGAGGTCGCCGTCGCGATCGCGGCGATACCGAACTCTGGCCAATTCGGCGACGGTACAGCGGTTCTCAGCACGATGGCTTCGTGGGTGGGCGACCACCTCGACGAGATACCGGTCGGCACATGTCCTCCGAACGGATGATTCGATGCACCGCGTTGTTCCCAGGCGCTAAGTTGAGGTCAGGTTCGCGGGTCGCACGCCATATGCTGTTCATTCGCACCTTGAGGGGACGAGGAAGGTTAGCTGAGCATGGCTGATGATGACAACGAACCGACGTGGGGAGCGGACAGCTTCGCCACGCCGAGCCCAGCTCCGCATTCCGATTATCACCGTCAGGCCGCGCAGCACTTCGAGGAGAATCCTGTGTCGGGGCCGTATCAAGTTCCCTCGGCAAGCCCGACAACCCAGAGTTCGTTTCCGGTGATCACGCCGCAGACCTCCTTGCCGGTTCAACCGCCGGCAGCCCCGGTCTCGGTGTCGCAGCCGGTCACACCGCCGACGTACACATCGCCGACGTACACACCACCGCCGATCGTGCCACCGTCACCGGCGCCCGGCGCTGCGTACCCGCAGGCTCCGCTCAGCTACCAGGCGGCGGGCTACCCGCAGGCGCCCCTCAAGGACACGTTCGTCACGCGACTGGTCGAGAAGGGCGTGCGCGGCGAATTGTTGCGTCAGCCGTGGTTCTATCAACTCCGTGCGACCCAGCCCGACGTCGTCGTTTTCGTGAGCTTTGCTGTCGCGTTCGTGCTGAGCGGTTTGTTATTTCTGATCAGCTCTAACTTCGTGGCAGATCTGCTGACCATCGGGCTCTGGACCGGCGTGGCCTACCTCTACTTCGCGCTCGGAACCCGGCTGTCGCATCAGTTCCTGTTGTGGGGCATCAGTTTGGCCGGCGGGATCAGCATGCTGGGGCGGGTGATCCGCTTGCTCGTCAGTGGGCAATCGAGGTGGTGGGGTGATCCGCTCCCGGTGTACGTCCTCAACGTCCTTATGGACATCGCCGTTGCTGGAGCGCTGGTATATCTCGGTATTCAGATGCAACGCGAGATCGCGAAACTTTCGCGGCCGTAAACGATCGGGGGGCTGAGTAGCCATGAACCAACCGCACAGCACCGATGCCTATGGGCAGGATCCATCGTTGCCGCCGAGTCGGTTCGGCGCGGGCTTCACTGTCGGCGACGAGCCTCCCGCCCCGCCGGCGCACCCCGCCTACACGTATCCGCCGGCCTATACCCCGTTGCAACCGACACCCGGCCCGGACAGCGGATGGTCATACCCGGAGCCGCCGCCACCGGCACCACCCGTGGCGCCCTACGCCATTCCGGTGGCGGTTGCGCCGTACGGCTACTACCAGCCGGCACCGCCGACCAACGGGATGGCGATCGCCTCCCTGGTGGTGTCGTTGACGGTGCCGTTCCTGGGCCCGATCCTCGCCGTCGTTTTCGGACACATCGCCCTGTCCCAGATCCAGCGCAGAGGTGATGGTGGCCGCGGTATGGCGATCGCGGGTCTGGTGATCGGCTACATCGGTATTGCGTTGGTGGTGGTGTACTTCATCGCTGTCGTCGGTATATTTACGGCGGCGTCACACAGCAGCTATGACTATTGATCTCAGGCGGGTGAAATAGCCATGACGGAGCACGAGCCCCCCGGGGACGACACAGCCCTGCCGCCGAGCAAATTCGGTTCCGGTTTCACCCTAGGGGGTTCGTTCCAGGGCGCCAGCACGCCATCGGCGCCTCCACCCGCGCAGCCGACCGGCGGTTTGCGTTATCCCGAGCCCCCTGACTCGGATCCGCTGCCCCCGACACGGGGTTATCTTCCAGGCGACGCCGACATGCGCTTTAGTCCTCCGCCGGGCTGGCCAGTGCCTCAGGCCAACTGGAACCCACCACCTGGTTGGACACCCGATCCGACCTGGCCACCCGCACCGACTGGCTGGCAGTTTTGGACTAAAGATGCAGGACCCTTTGTGGCGCAGAATCGCTCGCTCGCCGTTGACTCGCCTGTCCCCTCGTCGTCGCGGCGAGTCCGTTGGGGCGTCGCTGCGGCAGTCGCGCTGTTGGTGGTCGGTGCAGCGGGCGGACTATTCGGTTGGCTTCGATATCAGAATGAGCGGAAGATGATTTCTTCGCTGACCACGATCGAGATCGAAGGCACGGAGTACACCGGTATCGACGACATGACGACGGCACCCGACGGGACGCTTTACGTCCTTACCGGGTCGGGGGATCATCTAGATCCACACGATATTGCCATCCTGAGAGTCGATGCAGCTACAGGGGCATCGCAACCACTTCCGGTGCCCCCGGATGCATATCCAAGTTCTCGCCTGCTCAGTGCTCGTTCGTTGGCGGTCGGGTCGGACGGATCTGTATTCACCGGGTCGCATCTTTGGAATCCGCACACCGGATCTGTGCAGCACGTCACCTCCGAGAAGGTTAACCAAGCTGCCATCGACGCTAGCGGCCGGCTTGTCTACACGGTGTCTGTCGAGGACGAGAACAACAACTACCGAGCGACGACAAGTGTTTACCGGACATCAGGAGGGAGCGAACCTCGCATTCTCGCAACGATTCCCGGCACGGCCGAGGGGATCACGATTGATCCGAACTCGCGGGTACTACTGCATATTGATCCTTCCATCGGGTGGGGTGAGGATGCCAAGATTCTGCGCATCTCCGATGACGGTGGTCTTGAGCCAGTTCAGGTCGATGACATCTACTCAAACTCCTACATTGCCTTCGACGATGTGGGAAGGCTTGTCTACGTGTGCGCCGATCAACATGCCATGTGTTCACGGGAGTTGGGGGATACGAGCTCAACAAGGTTAGAGTTCACGACCGTGCGACCGATGTGGACCTCAGATGAAGCTGTGCGTGTGAGTGGATTCGACGCCTTCACCTGGCTGCCGGAAGGCAAAGCGTTGGTGAACACATACGTTCGAGGGAGGGAAGTCGTTGTTGTCGCCCGGCCGTAGGCGCTGAAAATCGAGAACGCATCGTAGAGGGTGCGAGCCCACAGATGCGGGTCATCGGTCAGCCACGCGACCACGTAGTCGACGAACGCATCGAACGGGTCCGGGCCGGACCGAACACGTACGCCGGGCGTGCGTTCACCGGCCATCTAGAACCCAGTCCGGGTTTTTCCGCCGCTGGGACGATCAATTCCACACCGAGTATCAGTATCCCCCTCCGCTGCCGAGCTTCGCTCGAACTTGGCCGTTCTCATAGGGGGCGGAGGTACCGAAGATCGGCCGTCTGTGGGAAGAGACGCTCGGGGGTGGCGAGTCCAGCTTTCTGCACTGGATCAGAGCTCGCCGGTGCTCCCGCTCGAGCTGTCAGGCGCCCAGTCCTGGATGAAGGTGGTATGCCCGTCGTCGATCCGGGTGCTGATGCAGCCGCGAACTGCCACGCGTTGGCCGGAGCGAATGCCGAGGCTGTCCAGGTTGACCATGATCGTCAGCGTCGACCCCGAGATGTCGGCCACACCGGCGATGGAGGTGCGCTGGAAGTCCGCATCACAGCCGGCGCCCGGCTTAAAGACGCTCACCCCGTCGGTGTCGTAATCGACCGACCAGTCGAACGAGTCCAGCACGCTGTCCTTGCAACTGGGCACCGCATCGGGGTCCAAGCGGATCCGGGTGGCGGCGGACAGTAGGTTCATCGGTGTCGATGGACTGTACTCGGTGGTGATCACCAGATTGGTGCCGTCGGAACGCAGTGAGAGGCTAACGATTTCACTGGGCCCGTAGACCTTGCCGTCCGACGGGTGGGGGACGGCATCAGTACTGGAGTCGCTCACCGTGATGCCGGCAGGGAGCTGCGCCTCGGATGCATGTGGCCCCCCGGAAGCGGCGATCCTACTGGCGGCGTCGGCCAACGGATTGGTGAAACCCAGGGTTTGCCCTGCAGACAGCCGGCCTGCCAGGAAGCCGCCCGATAGCAGAAGAAACGCACCGGCCACCGCGCCAATGACCAAGGGAATCTTGCTGTTTCCGGTCTGGGATGCCATGGGGACGCCATATCTCGGTGATGTTGAGGACCACGGCGTGGCGCCTGGCGCGGACTCCCACGCCCCAGGGGATTGGCCTGGATCTGTCACCGGTGCGGCCGATGGTTCGCTGTGGGCATGGTGGGAATGCTATCGGCGGGTGGTCTGAGGCGACATCGTCTGTTCGGGTGACGTTCGGGCGGTTGGGGCTTCGGGTGGGTTGTAATTGGGGGGTGTTGGTGAATCTCGATGATGGTTCGTTTGTGGTGTTGGGTGAGGTTTTGGCGCGGGCGGGGGAGGGGACGATTTATGGGGTGGTGGATCGTCCGGAGTGGGTGGCGAAGGTGTTTCATGCCGGGGGGCGTGGGGATAAGGCGTTGAAGTTGGGGGCGATGATTGCTCATCCGCCGGTGGGGGCGGTGCAGTCGGATGGTTTTGCGGTGTTGACGTGGCCGGTGCGGTTGGTGGTGGATGCCGGTGTGGTGGTGGGGTATGTGATGGCGCGGGTGGATACCTCGAATGCGGTGGAGATTCATCGGTTGAGTAATCCGGTGGATCGGGGGAATCCGTTGCCGTCGGCGCCGCAGTGGCCGCGGCATGCGAGTTGGTTGCATTTGGTGAATGTGGCGGCGAATTTGTGTTTGGCGGTGGATGTGGTGCATCGGGTGGATGCGGTGATCGGGGATTTTCAGGAGCGCAACATTCTGGTGAATGACACGACGCGGGTGACGTTGGTGGATTGTGATTCGATGCAGGTCAAGGGTTCTGAGGGTCGGTTTTTCTTGTGTGGGGTGGGGCGGCCGGAGTTCACGGCGCCGGAGTTGGCGAGGGTGGATCTGGGGGTGACGCCGCGGGAGCGGTCTTCGGATTTGTTTGCGTTGGCGGTGCATATTCATTTGTTGTTGATGGCGGGGAATCATCCGTTTTTGCGGGGGCAGTGGTCTGGTGGTGGGGATCAGCCGGATGCGTTGAGTTTGGCGCGGTCTGGTCAGTGGGCCGGTGGTCGGGGGTCGAAGTTGTTGACGCATCCGTTGGCGCCGTCGGTGGAGTTTCTGCCGCCGCGGGTGTTGGGGTTGTTCGTGCGGGCGTTCACCGATGGTGCGCGTGATCCCTCGGCCCGTCCCACCGCAGCCGAATGGCGCAAGGAACTCGAAGCGGTGCAGGTCACCAATTGCCCTCGCGGACATCAGATTCCGGTCGAGGCCGACCCCTGCCCGTGGTGTGCCATTGATGATGAGAGGGCTCGGCGCCGTGCGCAGCGCGACCAACCGATGCCGGATCAGAAGGTGCTGCGCATGGCACCGCCTGCACCGGTACAGTTGGCGGGTCCGGAACAGACGCCGGCCTCCGCTCGGTCCGGCGGTGGCAACACCGCCAAGATCCTGGTCGGTGCGGGTGCGGTGGTTGCTGTCCTGCTCGGCGTCATCGCTTTACTGTTGACCCGTGGTTCCACAGACAACCGCGACGTGTCGGGGAGGGAGTCGGGTGCGGGTGTCGCGTCGGCCGTGCCCGTCCTGCCCGAAGTGAGCGATTACGCCACGCCAGCATCGTCGCCCGTCGCGCCTGCGCCCCCTGTACCAGCGCCGCCGCCCGTCGCGACGATCGTCGGAACCTGCGATGAGGGCGGCAGCTGCGGCGTCAAACAGCGCACCGCCCCGTACGTTTCGGCGCCACGGCTGTTTCCCGACGACCTACACGACGGTGTACAGGTGACCCTGAGCTGCCAGACGGTTGGCGATGTTCGTTCCAGCGCCGGCCACGGATCCAGCAGTACCTGGTACCGGCTCAACAACGGCGCATACGTGAACATGGTGTACATGGATCCGATGCCGACCGGGCTCCCATCATGCTGAGGGGCGCACCGCTGCACGTGCGCGGCGCTGCATTCGGACTGGCGCTGTGCGTCGCGGTGGCCGGATGTGCCTCGGCGCCAACGGATGCCACTCCCGCGGAGCCGGTCGCCCCGGCCTCTCCGACGGCCACCATGATCACCTCGAATCCGGCGCCACCCGCAGACTGGGAGGTGATCGGCAAGTCCGTAGAAGGTCGCCCGATCAGGATGCGCTCACTCGGGAGCGGGCCGCGCCACGTGTTGTTCATCGGCGGGATACACGGTGACGAGCCTGAGGGCGCCTACACCACCGAGCAGTTGCCGGATGCTTTCAGCCAAGCCGGGCTCGGGGACGCGGTGACCCTGACGATCCTCGAGGACGCCAATCCCGACGGGCGGGCGGCGGGAACCCGCGGTAACTCCAATGGAGTGGATGTCAATCGCAACTTTCCTGCGTCGAACTTCGATGCGGGCAACCCCGCCAACGGATCCCGTCCATTGAGTCAGCCGGAGGCGGTGGCGGTGGTGGCGGCAATCGACCGGACGACGCCGAACCTCATCATCGTCGCGCACGCTTGGGCGGGAAAGCAGTTCATCAACTTCGACGGACCGGCCCGTCAGATCGCCGAGCAATTCTCGGCGACCAGCGGCCTAAAGGTGGAGGCGTCCAACGAATTCGCCCCCACGCCTGGATCATTGGGTTCCTACGCCGGTCGCGACCGGGGCATCCCGCTGCTCACCATCGAGGTGCTCAAGGGGTCGGATCCCCGCAAGGTCTGGGAGCAGTTGCACCCGGCGTTGATCGACGCGATCAGGGGATGATCGCGTAGATCGCTGATTCGGAGTATGGCCGGCGGTCAGGGCGCTCTTGTCTGGACCCCGAGATGAAGACATGGCGCGATGCCAGCGGGTGTTGCCTATTTCAGAGGTGCTCCGATCTTGCATCGAGATTCACCCCGGTTCTCGCCCACACTCAAGTACCTCTCCGTCTCGCCGAAGAAGAAGATCTGCCGACCCGCGCCGTTCGTCACCTTGATGCCGTTCCAGCCCATTGGCACAGCGACGTTGGGCGTGTCGTCGATGGTGAATTCCGGGCCGGGGTAGGCGGCCTTGATCTGTTCTGGGGTGGAGCTTGCACTGACGCCACGGTCCGTGACCGTGCCGTTTGGGGTCAGAATGGCGCCAACGCGATCCGACGGTCTCCAGTTCTCGATGAATATCGCCTCCGCGCCCTGCGTCTCGTTCAAAGCGCAGAACGAGTACGCGTCACCGTTCTCATGCCCTGCCGCCCAGCCGGGAAGCGCCAGCACCTCGTCCTTGGTCATTCCGATCTTGATCGGTCCGTAGCCTTCGAAGGTGGCTACGGGCGGGCCGCTCGGGGCAGCGGCGGGGGTGGGTGCGCAGCGGCACAATGTGATTCGGGTGATGGTGCCGGTGGCGTTGGTTCCGGTGGAGTTGTAGCCGTCGATGGCCATGCGGTAGCCGAAGCCTCGGGTCTCGTCGGCCAGGAATGTCAGCCAGTCTTTGCCGGTGTCTTGTTCGGCTGGTCCCAGGGGTTGTCCGTAGAACGCGATGGCTTCGGAAACCTTTGAGCCGGAGGTGATTCCGTCGATGGTTCGGCCGCCGTCGTGGGGTGCGATGGTATCGAGAATTCCGTCGATGAAGGTGTAGTCGCAGTCGCGCCAGGTGACCGTGACGCGTCCCGAGGATGCTACGTCGGGGAAGTCGTTGTTGGCCTTGCGGATGTCGGCGGCGCTGGTGCCCAGGTCGATGCCGTTGGATCCGGTGGACGACAACGATGCCCTGGCAGCCTGGACGTCCTGGGTGGCGATCAGGCGGGCGGCGAGTTGCTTGGCGTTGGATGCCTGGACGAACATGCCGCCGGTGGTGTTGGCGATGCAGTTCAGTTGGTCACTGGCCGGTCCGTCGGTGCGGAACCCGATGGTGGAGATCGCCAGGCCGGGGTGTTGGGCGTGCAGTTGGGCGGCGACGTCGCACGGTGGCCGTCCGCAGGTGTCCTCGCCGTCGGACACCAGGACGATGGCTTGTTCGGCGCCGTCGGTGGGCAGTTGTGCGGCGGCTTGTTCGAGGGCCAGGCTGATGGGGGTGTATCCCGATGGGTTCAGGGAGTCGATCGCGGTGTTGAGTGCCTGTCGGTCCAGTGGTCCCAGTGGGACCACGGTGGTGACGTCCTTGCATCCGGCGGTCTGGGCTTGGGGGCTGCTGTCGGTGGTGGTGCCGTACGTGAGCAGGCCGAGGTGGGCGTCGTCGGGCAGGTCGGCGACGAGGGCTTTGGCGGCGTCCTCGGCGGCGTCGATCCGGGGGCCGGGGGCATCGGGGTTGGTCATGGACCCCGATGCATCCAAGATCAGGACGGTCGGAACCGCGGCACGTACCGGGGACGAACCGGGGGCCGTCGTTGATGTCCTGGTGTCCTTGTTGGACAGTCCCGCGCCGGGGGAACACGCCGTCAGCGCGACGGCGATCACGCCCACCACGATCAGCCAGAACGTCCGTCTCATGCGTTGGACCGTAGCGTCGGATTCCGCGCGCCGGTATCGAACGTTCGACGGACGTGGATCAGCGATCAGCAGACCGCATCTGGTTGCGGTAACGGCCAGAACCGACGGTGCCCTCGGTCGTATTGGTGTTCCTACTGTCCCGCTTCGATCTTGGCGACGACGGAGTCGGCGTCTGGGCCGCACAGGGTCTGGAGGTTGACACCCCCGTCGGTCACGTACTGGTCCACCCGCTGCTTGAGTTCACCGGAAGCCATGCGTGCGTAGAGGTCTGCGCCGGGGCATGAGGTGGCCGCGAAGTCGCGGTGTCCCTTCAGGGTCTCGGTCTGGACGTTGAAATTCTGGCCGGCCCACGCGAGTACCTTTGCTGCACTGTCGAATTGGGCCTCTGACACGACCTCTTGGTCGAAGTCCCCTTCGCACAGCAGCAGGAAGTGTCCGGTGGGGTCGTATTCGGTAGCGGTATCACCGACCAGGTGGTAGTCACGCAGCTGGTAGACGTTTCCGTTGCGGTCGACACTCACGTGGTAAGCGATATCGATCCAGCCGTGGCTCTCCTGGTGGTACCGCTGATGCTGGCGCAGCCGTTCTGGGGCCAGCCGATTGTCGCCCAGCACTACGGCTGTGTGGTGCACCGTCAGGTGGGTGATGGTGTGTGTTCGCCCGCCGGGAAGGGGCGGCTGTGCGCGCCAGGCCGCTCGGCACAGCATTGCCACGTTGACCGGGGCAGGCGGTGGCGGTGCCGGGGCGGCGGGTTGCGCGGGCTTGGGCGAACTCGGCGCCGGTGGGGCGTTGCCGACCGCGTGTGGCGGCCCCTCGGGCCCACGATCCGAGCACGCGGCGGACGTGGCGGCCACACCGAGGCCGGCGGTCAATCCGAGCAGTCGACGACGGGTGATCGCGAGCGTTGGACGTTCGTGAGTGTCGCGCGAGGATCCCTCCATGCAGGGCATAGTACGGAGCGGGACCGGCCATCGTGTCGGGACTGTGTGCTATAGAGAGTGTCACCGCGCGTTGGGGCGGGGGACAAGTCGGTGAATGCTGAGACAGATCCAGGACCCCTGTGGTCGGTCGGGATGGGCGGGGGGCGATGTCGGCACTGAGGTTGGAGGATGGCTCAGCGATCTCGCTGGGGGCGGTGATTGCACGTGCCGGTGAGGGTGTGATCTACGAGGTCGCCGCCCACGGCGACTGGGTTGCGAAGATATTCCATCCCGAGCTCAAAGACGTTGCGGCCAAGCGTGCCAAGGTGGCTGCAATGATCAAATCGCCCCCGCCGGGTGCGGTGCAAGCTGACGGTTTCGTCGTGCTGACCTGGCCCTTGCATCTCATCATGGACGGACACGGGGTTGCGGGCTATGTGATGTCACGCGTAGATACCGCCAACGCAGTGGAAATCCACACCGTCAGCAATCCGGCGAATCGAGCAAGTCCGCTGCCGTCTGCGCCGCAGTGGCCCCGACATGTCACCTGGCATCATCTGGTCAATGTCGCGGCGAATCTTTGCTTGGCGGTGGAGTCGGTGCATCGCGTCAACGCAGTGATCGGGGATTTTCAGGAACGCAACATCCTGGTCAACGACACCACCCGGGTGACGTTGGTGGACTGTGATTCGATGCAGTTCATCGATCAGCAGGGACACCAATTCCTTTGCGGCGTTGGACGCCCCGAGTTCACCGCTCCGGAGTTGGCCGGAGCGAACTTGGCGACCGTTGCACGTCAGAAGCCTTCGGATCTTTTCTCGCTGGCGGTACACATCCATCTGTTGTTGATGGCGGGAAATCACCCATTCTTCCGTGGTGAGTGGTCCGGGGGTGGCGACCAACCCGATGCGCTGACCCTGGCGCAGTCCGGGCAGTGGGCGGGCGGTCCGGGGTCGCAGTTGCGCACCCATCCGCTGGCTCCGCCGGTCGATTTTCTTCCACCGAACATTCAGCGGTTGTTCGTGCGGGCATTCACCGACGGTGCCCGGGATCCGGCCAGTCGGCCGTCGGCTGCAGAGTGGCGGCAGGCGTTACAGACTGTGGTCATCACGACGTGCCCACGCGGACATCAGGTTCCGGCCGAGGTCGACCGTTGCCCATGGTGCGCCATCGACGACGAACGCGCGACGCGACGCAGCAAGCGACCCGCCGCTCCCGCTGCGGCCGCGTCACAGGTCACTTACCAAAGCGCATCGACGCAAACACCGACACCGGCCGCCGTGCGCGCCCCGACGGCCGGTCGCCGAACCGGTCTCATTGCCGCGGGTGCTGTCGCGGCGGTAGTCGCCGTCGGTGCGATCGGATATGCCGCGTTCGGCGGCCGGGATGACGGAGACGAGAGCCGGATCTCACCATCGGGGACGCGCAGCACAATGGCCAGTTCGGATTCGCTGCCCGACGACCGCGTCACGACGGGGCCGACATCACGCCAGCCGTCGGTTGGCTATGGTGATCTGGGGTTATCCACACCGATGAGCAGACCAGCGTGTGATGGAACTGGAATTGTGGTGCTGGCCAACCTGACGACACCCGGACAGTACGTCGATGGCGTCCGGCGTGCGCTCGCGGCGCATCCAGGTGCTTCCTATCTCCGTACCGACCAGTCGTGCCCGTCGCTGCGACAGGCGATGCCCAACGGCGATGCGATCTATGCCGTATACACAATCGCCGGCCGAACGCCCGACCAACTCTGCTCCGCCGTCAGAGCTGCCGGCGGTGATGCGTACGGAAAGTGGCTCGACACCACTAGCGATCCGAGCACCTACATCAGTTGTTGAGCGCCCTGGACCGTGACCAGCATCTACGCTGACACCGTGCTGCTCCGCTATCTCAAGGCCCAGGGGTTCGTGCTGCTGTGTGGCGGCTTGGTGGGGCCGATCTTCCTGGCGGTGTACTTCGCGCTGGGCCAGATGGGCCTGCTGAAGTGGATGTTCTGGATGGGCCTGGTGATCACGGCCGCGGACGTGCTGATCGCACTGGCATTGACCAACGTCGGCGCCAAGTCGGCGGCCACCAGGGAGTTCCTCGAGGAACAGGGTGTCCTCGCCCTGGCGCGGATCACCAGCGTCAACGACACCCCGGTGTTCGTCAACGATCAGCAGATGATCAAGGTGGCATTCCACGTCGACATGCCGGGCGGCGCGGGGTTCGATTCCGAGCAGACGATGACCTCCAGCCCGGCGCGCATGCAGATCCTCAACGGACGCAAACTTGTCGTGCTCGTCGACCCCGCCACCAACAAGTACCAGATCGATTGGGACAGAAGCGCTCTCGTCAATGGCGCGGTACCCGCACAGTTCACGCTCGACGAGGACGGCAAGACCTACGATCTGTCCGGCCAGGCCGCCCCGCTGATGGACATCATGCGGATACTGAAGGCCAACAACATTCCGGTGCAGGGCACCATCGACATCCGGTCCAATCCCGCGGTGCGCCAGCAGGTCATGCAGATCGTCCGCTCGGCAGGCCGGACTTCGGCGCCGGCCTCGGGACAGCCCTCGAGCGAACCGGCGCGTTCGGTCGCCGACCGCCTGACCGAACTGGACACGCTGCGCGGCAGCGGCACGATTACCGACGCGGAATACACCGCCAAGCGCCAGCAGATCATCTCCGAGCTCTGAGCCCGGCGAACTTCCCCGGGTTCGGGGACCCAATTCTCTCGCGGCGCCGGGCCGGCCGTGCACACAATGGCCTCGAGCGCGGCTCGGGGGAAGGCGGACGATGACCGAGGAGCAAGAACCGGCACCGGACATCAGGCGCCCGTCGATGGCCGATGCGCTGATCCCGCTGGTCGCGTTGACCATCCTGATCGCGGGATCGCTGGCGCTGTTCGGGCTCGACGCCCTCGACGGGCCGATCCAGGTCGGCCTGCTGGTGTGCTGTGCGATCGCGGCACTGATCGGCCTGCGCAACGGCCATTCCTGGTCGGCGGTCCAGGCAGCCGGCCAGGGTGCCCTGACGTCCATCACCAGCGCGATCTTCATCCTGCTGGCCGTCGGTGCGCTGATCGGCACCTGGAACCTGTCGGGCACCATCCCGACGCTGGTCTACTACGGCATGCACGTGCTGTCGCCGGCCGTGTTCTATGTCGCCACGGCGGTCATCTGCGGGGTGGTCGCACTGTCCATCGGCAGCTCGTGGACCACCGCGGCGACGGTCGGTGTCGGTCTGATCGGCATCGCGGCCGTACTGGGGGTGTCGCCGGCGATCACCGCCGGCGCCGTCATCTCGGGCGCCTATCTGGGTGACAAGACCTCGCCGCTGTCGGAGACGACCATCCTCACCTCGCAGATGGTCGGCGTCGACCTGTACACCCACATCCGTTCGCAGATCTGGACCAGCGTGCCGGCCTTCCTGCTGGCCGCCGTCGGGTTCACCGTCGCTGGTTTCGTCGGGCCCGCGCCCACCCATGACGCCGCCTATCAGGACATCGAGCTGACCAAGCTCGGCGATATCTTCTGGATCACGCCGCTGAACCTGCTGCCGTTGGTGCTGCTGGCGTTCCTGTCGATCCGCAAGGCGCCGGCGTCGCTGGCGCTGCTGGGTTCGGCGATCTTCGCCGGTATCCAGGCGACGATCCTGCAGCGCGACGTGGTCAACGGGTTCATCCATGAGATCGGCGGGCACGCCAACCCGATCGTGGGTTCCATCCAGGCGGTCTGGAAGACGATGGCCAACGGGTTCCAGATGAACTCCGGCATCGCCGACATCGACCGGCTGCTGTCCCGCGGCGGGATGGACAGCATGCTGCTCACCATCTGGCTGATCATCGCCGCCGTCACCTTCGGGGCGCTGCTCGAGCAACTGGGTCTGATCGACCGGCTGATCACGCCGATGATCGAACGGGCCAGGACGCGGGGCCGGCTCTATCTGACGGTGTTCGGGTTCGGCTTCGGGCTCAACGTGGTGGCCGGGGACCAGTACATCGCGCTGGTGCTACCGAGCCGGATGTTCCGCGCCGAGTTCGCCGCGCGTGGTCTGGCTCCCCAGAACCTGTCGCGGCTGGCCGCGGACAGTGCGACCGTGACCTCGCCGCTGGTGCCGTGGAATTCGTGCGGGGCGTTCATGGGGGCGGTGCTCGGCGTGCCGACGCTCTCGTACGCCGTGTTCGCGTTCTTCAACTGGCTCAGCCCGCTGTTGAGCGTGCTGTACGGTTTCACCGGCTTCAAGATCGTCCCGACGCAACGCGCAGCCGACACGGAAGGAGCCGTATGACCGACGCCGAAGCGGTGACCCGCGACCAGAAGGTCAGTCTCCCGACGCTGACGGCCATGGTCATCGGGTCGATGATCGGATCCGGTGTCTTCCTGTTGCCCCGCCGGTTCGGCGTCGAGACCGGGGTGGCCGGTGCGCTGATCGCCTGGGCGATCGCGGGTACCGGCATGCTGATGTTGGCCTTCGTGTTCCAGCGGCTGGCCACCCGCAAGCCGGACCTCGATGCCGGCCTGTTCACCTATGCCAAGGCCGGTTTCGGCGACTACATGGGCTTCAACTCCGCGTTCGGCTTCTGGGCGTCGGCGTGCGCGGGCAACACGTCGTACTGGGTGCTGATCATGACGACGCTGGGCGCGCTGTTCCCCGCACTGGGCGCCGGGGACACCGTGCTGGCGGTCGTCCTGTCCTCGGTGGGCGTGTGGCTGTTCTTCTACCTGATCCTGCGCGGGGTCAAGGAGGCCGCCGCGATCAACCGGATCGTCACCTTCGCGAAGATCATCCCGATCGTCGTGTTCATCGTCATCGCGATCGTCGCCTTCAAGGGCGGGGTGTTCGCCGACAACTTCTGGGGCGGCGACGGAAACTACTCGTGGAGTTCGCTCTTCGAGCAGGCCAAGGGCACCATGCTGATCACGGTGTTCGTCTTCCTCGGCATCGAGGGTGCCAGCGTGTACTCCCGGTTCGCCCGCAAACGCGAGGACGTCGGGCGTGCGACGGTGATCGGGTTCCTCTCGGTGCTGGCCGTGCTGATGCTGGTCACGCTGACGTCCTACGGGGTGCTGCCCCAATCGGAGCTGGCCGCCGTCAGCCAGCCGTCGGTGGCCTCGGTGCTGGAATCCATTGTCGGGCCGTGGGGTTCGGTGTTCATCAAGGCCGGTGTGGTCCTGTCGGTGCTGGGCGCCTACCTGGCCTGGACGCTGATGGCGGCCGAGATGCTCTACATCCCGGCGAAGTCCCAGGACATGCCGAAGTTCCTCACCCGGGAGAACAGCCACGGTGCCCCGGTTCCCGCCCTCATCATGGCCGGCGGACTGGTGCAGTTGCTGTTGGTCCTGCTGCTGTTCGCCTCGGACGCACTGGATTTCATGCTCGACCTGACGGCGGCGTTGGCGCTGATCCCGTACCTCCTGGCCGCCGCCTACGCGCTGAAACTGACGCTGACCCGCGAGACCTACGAGGACAGGCGCTCGTTGGTGCCCGACACGATCATCGCCGCGATCGCCACGATCTACACCCTTTTCCTGGTCTGGGCCGCCGGCTGGGACCATCTGCTGTTGTCCTGTGTCCTCTACGCGCCGGGCGCCATCCTCTACGTCATCGCCCGGCGGGAACGGAATCTGCGGGTGTTCACGCCCGCGGAAGCCGTGCTGTTCGGGGTCGTCGTGCTCGGCGCCATCGCCGGCATCTACGGGTTGATCAACGGTTCCATCCAGATCTAGACAGAAGGGACAGCATGACCCAGCCATCCGCCGGCTATGGCGTGCATTCGGAAGTCGGTGTGCTGCACAAGGTTCTGGTGTGCTCGCCGGGGCTCGCCCACGAACGCCTGACCCCGTCGAACTGTGACGACCTGTTGTTCGACGACGTCCTGTGGGTGCAGAACGCGCGGCGCGACCATTTCGACTTCATCGACAAGATGCGCGCTCGCGACGTCGAAGTGGTCGAGTTGCACGAGCTGCTGGCCCAGACGATGGCGATTCCGGAGGCCAAGGCCTGGCTGCTGGACCGCAAGATCATCGCCAACGAGGTCGGCCCGGGTCTGGTGGACGACACCCGGGCGTTCCTCGACGAGCAGGCGCCGAGCCGGCTGGCCGAATTGCTGATCGGCGGCATGTCCATCCGTGACCTGCCGCCCGGGGTGGCTTCCGGCTACCGGCTGCTGGCCCGGGAGAACGCCGGCCTCACCGAATACCTGATGCCGCCGCTGCCCAACACCCTCTACACCCGCGACACCACCTGCTGGATCTACGGCGGGGTCACGCTGAACCCGTTGTTCTGGCCGGCCCGGCACGACGAGACCCTGCTGATGAAGGCCATCTACGAGTTCCACCCGGACTACGTGGGTTCGACCGTGTGGTGGGGCGATCCCGAAAAGTCCTGGGCCCTGGCGACATTGGAGGGCGGCGACGTCCTGGTCCCGGGCAACGGCGTGGTGCTCATCGGGATGAGCGAACGGTCATCGCGCCAGGCCATCACCCAGGTGGCCGCCGAGTTGTTCCGCACCGGAGCCGCCGAGCAGGTGATCGTGGCGGGCATGCCGAAGCTGCGCGCGGCGATGCACCTGGACACCGTGTTCACCTTCGCCGACCGCGACGTGGTCACCATCTACCCCGAGATCGTCAACACCATCACCCCGTTCACCCTGCGGCCCGGCAACGACGGCGGCGTGGAGGTCACCGAGGAAAGTCGGTCGTTCGTCGACGTCGTGGCCGCCGCGCTCGGTCTGCCCGCCCTGCGGGTCGTCGAGACGGGCGGCACCCACTACGACTCCGAACGTCAGCAGTGGGACAGCGGGAACAACCTCGTCGCCGTCGCGCCCGGCGTGGTGTTCGCCTATGACCGCAACACCCACACCAACGCGTTGCTGCGCAAGGCCGGGGTGGAAGTCATCACCATCGTCGGTGCCGAACTCGGTCGTGGGCGCGGCGGCGGGCACTGCATGACCTGCCCGATCATCCGTGCCCCGATCGACTACTAGACAGCCCAGAGGACACGGCCATGGCTCCTGAGAACTCGCAGAACCGGGGCGCGGTAACGGGTTTCGCGCTCCGCAACTGGCTGGCCCTGGTGCTGGCGGTGCTCGCGGTGGCGTTCATCGCCCAGAACCGGGACCGCGTGCCGGTGCACCTGTTCTGGCTGACGGTGACCTCCCCGATGTGGTTGCTGCTGACGGCGCTGTTCGCCGCCGGCTGGTTGGTCGGGGTGCTGTTCAGGCGGCGCTGACCCGATAACCGGCGGTTTCTAGAACATGTTCTAGTTCTGCTGCTAGCCTGGCTGCCGGGAAGCAGGAGGTGTCATATGGCGGGATCGCTCGACGGCCGGGTCGCGTTCGTCACCGGGGC
>Ga0209023_10003547_pt1 | contig 18529 bp, 21 predicted proteins | sample LakOneMetagenome_FD_187468 | JGI IMG/M metagenome (GOLD analysis project Ga0209023, IMG submission 187468) | Freshwater and sediment microbial communities from Lake Erie, Canada (SPAdes) (version 2) | ecosystem: Environmental > Aquatic > Freshwater > Lentic | place: Lake Erie, Canada...
TCAACCAGTCCGGCAACAGCGTGACCATCTCCGGCCGTGTCGCATGGCCTGGTGGCTTCGAAGCCTTCTCCCTCCGGGAGCAGCTGGTCAACCTCAAGGACAACCCGCACGAGTTCTTCTACCCCGTGATCTTCGATGAGCACCCGTACATCAATGGGTTCTACACCGTCGATGACGTGTCGGTGGAGATGGGGACCGGTGCTCTCCAGCTCGGCTTCTTCCCCTTCTCACTGAGCATCACGCGACTCGGCACCTTCGCTGCACCGCTCTTCGAATCACGAATGCTTGGGTCGCTGCGGCCCAACTTCAACAGCATCACCACCTGTGCGCCGTACACCGCCGTGCCGGACCGCGCCACCGGCTGGGCGGGCCCGTCATCGACGCTGGTGCCAACCAGCCGTGACACGAGCGACGGGCAGGTCCGCACCTACACTGAGAACGTGGGCGCCAGCCCTGCGATGCTCAACGCGTTCGTGTCGTACCTCGTTCCGCCGCAGAACTACTACGACGGATCGTCACGGGTCCGCATCGGCCTCGTGGACGATGCGGACTACACCGTCTTTGAGTACACGGGCTCCGTGCAGACGTACACCGTCCCTGCCGGAGTCACGCAGCTGATCGTCGACGTTCGTGGAGCGCAAGGCGGTGGCGAACTGGGTGGCAAGGGTGGGCGAACCCGCTGCACGATCGCAGTCACCGCTGGCCAGGTCCTCAACATCTACGTCGGTAGCCGAGGCTCGCTGCCCACCTCAACTTCAACATCCACGCCAGGTGGCGGCGGCTACAACGGTGGTGGTGATGGCAATCAGGGTCTGGTCGCTGGCGCTGTCGCAGGGTACGGCACTGGTGGCGACGGCTGGGGTGGCGGTGGCGCCTCAGATATCCGAGTCGGCGGCACAGCTCTTGCGAACCGCGTCGTCGTCGCAGGTGGTGGTGGCGGCATGGGTGGTCGGCTCCGGATCTTCACCCAGGGCGTCAGTGCTGGCGGCGGCGGCGGCGTGAATGGCGGCCCCGGGACCAACTCCGATCAGTCAGGCGGGCGGCGAGGAACGCGCACAGCAGGTGGCTTCGCAGGCAACACCATCCCACAGCCGATCGCCGGTTACAACGCCGGAACTGCTGGCACGTCTGGACAGGGAGGCCGAGGCGCCAACGCTGCTGCGACGAACCAGTTCGGCGCGGGTGGTGGTGGTGGTGGCCTCTTCGGTGGTGGCGGCGGCTCAGTGTCGCGGAACGCCATCAGCGCAGGCTCCGGCGGAGGTGGCTCAGGCCTCGATACGGGCGTCGACGTCGCCACCTACTCGAACTACCAGACCGGCGACGGCCTCATCTCTATCGCACCTGTCGTGGCCGCACCAAACATCGATCGCTACACCGTCGTCGGCGAGCAGTGCCCCAACTCGCCGTTCGGCTGGGAGCTCAACAACGGGATCATCTCGGTCGTGCCGGTGTACTCCGGCTCGCAAGTGGCCTTCGACATCTCGTGCTGGAACGGCACCAGCTGGAGCACCACTCCACAGCGCTGGAAAGTCACGGACAACGGCACCACCTCAACGGCTGCGACCGCGACGCTGTCCAGCTTCACGATCTTGAAGAACTCGCCGGAGGAGGTCATCATCCGGCTCACCGCTGAGTACATCGGGCGGAAGGAGACCCTCTCCATCACGATGTCTCTGCGGCGCGGTTCACCGATGGTGGAGATCATGTATCAGTGCAACACCCCTGCCAAGTGGGGACTCGGGTACAATGGCCTGAGCAACCTGACGACGCTGACCGGAGCTGGCGGCATCCAGACGGCGGCGGATGCTGATGGGAACAAGTTCATCGGCGTGTCGTCGTACGTCGTGAACGTGCAGACCAGCCTCGGCGTTGGCTGGTACACCGGCACCAACGCAACGAACTTCATCGTCGCTGTCGGGTTCTACCCCGCTGGCTGGGTGACCACGGCGCAGAACGTCATCTACCAGTGGTACGCCGTTCTCACCGAGTCGATCCAGGCGGTGCTGCGATGACCATCACCGAAGGCCTCATGACCTGGGGCGACTACTCCATCCCGCTGAAGCCGAACACGCCGCGCAGCATCGTCCAGCTCCTCAACACGGGGTGGTTCGGTCTCATCCGTGTGTACGCCAGCCGCGTGCAGTCCGCCCAGGTCGGGACAGCCACTGGCCTCTTCACCGGCGTGATGCTCGATCGTCCAGACCGGTTCACCATCGGCGGCGCTGGCGGAGCGTGGTTCCTCGGTGAGGCGACTGACGGAACCGGCGACAGTGAGGTTGGCCCCGTCACGACCAACACGATCTTCTTCGATGGCTCGACGAACGGCAGCCTGACCGACTGGGTGACCACGACGCTCTTCACGACCGATAGCGGCATCGCCTGGGGTTACATCGGTGGTCCGGCCTCCAGCACCAAGTACGCCGGGACGTTCGTGCGCCGTACGCCCAAGACGATCCTCGACGCATGGATCGTACCGCGCTTCGGAGTAGAGTACCGGATGAATCCGGACCTCACGCTGGACACGGGCTACCCGACGCAGCTCTTCCCCTTCGCTGCGCCGTACCCGATGGCGGTGAAGAAGGGTGGACGCGACCTCGACGTCGTCGGGCTCCAAGCCTCGCAGCTGAGCCTCGAGCAGAGCGTCCGCGATCGTGCCAGCCGCGCCATCACCGTCATCAGCGACCCTGCCACGTACCAGATCGCAGTGGCCGCAGGCTGGGCGTTCAGCGCACCTGACGGCACGCCACTTCAGCGGACCTTCCAGAAGGGCGGCACGTCCTCATCGCAGGCGACGGTGCCACTGGCGAATGGTGAGGCTCTGGCCGATGCCCAGAAGACCATCGCTGACCTCAACGTCACCACTCGATCCATCAAGATCTCAAGCACCGAGTACGACATCACCAGTCGCGTCACGCCTGGCGACTACATCTACGTGTACGACGTCGATGAAGGCCTCTTCGACCAGACGAACCAGGTCATGTACCGGGGCAAGATGACGTACCCTGTGCTGCTACGAGTCACGGAGATCACGTGGCCGCTGCGGCCAGGTATGAGTGTCCATTTCGACAATCGCCACCAAGGCACCGGACTTGATGTCACCGACCTGACACGGTACATCGACTTCGAGCAAGAGGCTGGCGATGTTACGATCACCGTAGGCGCTCCGCCTAAGACCCTGGGTCGCGTTGTGCGACGCAAGTGATGAGAGGACAAGAACATGGCCATGGAGAACGACACCTACCCGTTCGTGCAGGCGAGGTGGTACACCCCAGCGAATCGAACGCAGATCGACCTGATCGTCGTCCACACGATGGAGGGCGGCGAAGCCCCAGGCACAGCTGAAGGCTGCGCCCACTTCTTCAACACCCTGCCTGCGTCGCACAAGGCATCGGCTCACGGCTGCTGTGACGTCAACAGCATCGTCGAGTCGGTCCGCGACAAGGACATCGCGTTCCACGCCCCCGGCGCCAACCACAACGGCCTCGGCATGGAGCACGCCGGCACCGCCCGCCAGACCCTCGCCCAGTGGCAGGATCCGTACTCCGAGGCGATGCTCCACATCAGCGCGGCGTGGGCCGCGCGCAAGTGCATCAAGTACGGCATCCCGATCAAGTACGTGGACGCCGCTGGGCTGCTGCGTGGTGAGCGTGGCTTCACCAAGCACAACGACGTCAGCATCGCGTTCAAGAAGTCCACGCACTGGGATCCGGGCCCCTTCTTCCCGATGGACCACTACCTCGAGCTGGTCAAGTTCTACGCGGGCCAGACGACCACCGTGCCTGCCCCGCCGGCGCCGCACCGCGAGCTCAAGAAGGGCGACCACGGCGAGGACGTGAAGTTCCTCCAGGGGATCACGAACCTCTTCATCGACGCCAAGATCATCACCGGCCCCCGCCTCGAAGAGGACGGGGACTTCGGTGGCGAGACCGAGAAGGCCGTGAAGAAGATCGAGCACTTCGGCAACGTCATGAACAAGCTGGCGAAGAACCCGGCTCGCATCAAGGAAGACGGGATCGTCGACAAGACCACCTCGCAGGTCTACGCGTACTTCATGGACAGCGCCACGCAGGCCGTCAACAAGGCGAAGTGCGACCGCCTCAAGGCCGCCGGGAAGGCCGTGGGCAAGTGACATGACGGATCCCCCCAGCAGGCGGAGGCGGCGTCGCAAGTTCAAGCTCCCGAAGACGACCATCATGTTCTTCTTCGGCTTGGCTTTGATCGCCAACGAGGCGCGACCCGGACTCGGGCGACCCCCGAACCCGGCCCTCATCTTCGCAGGCCTCGGCCTGATGGGGATCCCAGTGGTGCAGGGTACGGAGAGCGCCATCGCGCAGTCCATCCGCAACGCGTTCACTGAAGAAGTGCCCGACGGGGAGCCTGAGAAGGAGTCCTCGTCATGAAGCAGTCCGAACACCCGATCCTCTGGAGCATCTGGATGAAGCACAAGCAGCCCATCACCATGTTGTACATCGCGGCGGTCGCCACCTACATCGCGATCGGCCTGACCCTGGGGTGGTTCACGTGATGTGGCTCAGGCGCCATCCCATGATGATCATGTTCTTGGTCCTCCTCTTGGTCCTCGGTGGCCCGCTCGTCTACGTGCTCAACCTGGACTACCAGCAGGGCCGCGACCTACGCACGACGCAGGAGCAGCTGGATGAGCAGCAAGACGCGTTCGTCTCGTACCAGGTCAAGCAGGTCGTCAAGAGCTGCAAGGGCTCGAACAACTCGCGCCGTGCCATCCAGAAGGTGCTGGACGGGGCAGCCACGCCCACCGGTGTCGCGGCCGTTGACTTCTCAACGGTCGACGGGTACAACAGCCTCACGCCTGAGACGCAGTTCTTCTTGAACAACCTCCAGGTGCTCACCAACCGACCAGGCGGCACCAACCTCAAGCAGCTGGCTGACGACTACCGCCAGACGAACCCGTCGAACCAGAACTGCGACCAGCTCGGCCACGACTTGAAGGAGAAGCTCGATGCCAACTCGTGACTTGCAGTACGACGACGAACCGGAGATCGGCTGGGAGGGCGCGTACCGCGAGGCCATGAAGGCGCTCAGCCTGCGGGCCAGCTGGATGCGGGTCATGTACCGGACCTTGGCCGGTGCGCTGGTAGCGAGCCTCCTCGCCATCGTCGCTGCCGTGGTCGTGGTGGTCGTCGTCCTCAGCACAGCAGGACCGCTCAAGGAGGACCAGGGCCGTCTCAGCAGCGACCTCAAGAAGACCACCCGTGAGCTCAGTGAGGTCAAGACGCAGCTCAAGGCTGGCCGCAAGGATCGGTCCGCCTTCCAAGATCGCATCACCATCCAGGTCGACGGCCTGGGGCTGGTGATCTGCGACATCGCCGACGCTGTCGGCGCTGACCCCACCCAAGACGCGCCTCAGATCGAAGCCGTCTGCAAGCCCAAGGAGGGCTCGTGAACATCGGAGCCGTGGTGCTCATCGGAGCGCTCATCTACACGCTCACCAACCTGTTCAAGGCCGTGAAGGCCAAGAACACCGACGTCGTCATCACGCAGCTCGCTGCGTTCGCCATCGGGATCGTGGTGATCTTCCTCGCTTCGGCGTCGGAGATCGTCGGGATCTGGCGGCTCAACGGCGTGCTGCTCAACAACATGGACTGGGCCAGCAAGCTCTTCGTCGGGCTGCTGGCGTCCTCCATCTTCGGTGCGTTCAACGACATCACCGCCGCGATCGACGGCACCAGGACCAGTTCGAAGGAGAAGAACATCCTCTCCTGAGCCGCGAACCGTGCATACCGTGCGGGCTCGTGCATCTCTCCACCCAGGCGAGATAACGGGTCTGCACGGTTTGCATGGTTTGCATACTTGTTGTCTAACTCCCTGAATATACGTATACGTATATAGCGAGTTACTAGAAACTGGTGCAAACTATGCAGACTGTGCAGGGTCACAACAACATCACTCGCCGTGGCCAGGTCCGTGCTACGGTTTCTCCCATGACGGAACGACTGGAAGTGCAAGCACGGGACAAGGCGTTCTCCTTCATCGGTGAACTCCTCGGGTCCGCCACCTCCAAGACCCGTGGGAAGCCGCGCTGGTCCGAGGTCTACATCTACAAGACCAGCGACGGTGAGTACGTCATCGCCGGCAAGGGCTGCTCCAGCGTCCCGTCCGAGAAGGACCTGACCTGGGCCCACGTTTGCGGAACTCCCGCCGCCGCCGTGGAACAGCTTCACCAGTACGACGACGACGACATCCGATACATCACGGCCCTCTCCAAGCGGGCGCTGTTCGATGCGGGTGACAAGGACCCGGCGCTCCTCGCTGCGTTCCGCACCGAGAACCTCACGCCGTAGACCTGATACGGTTTCATCCAAGACGCAAGACGGAAGGACAACTGAATGCACTGCATGACCGTTCCCAACATGCGAACCGGCTACCTCGACATCTGTCGCCGAGTCGTGGAGCAGGGATCCAGGGTGGCACCGAGAGGCATCGTGACCCACGAGCTGACCGACGTCATCATCGAGGTGAAGAACCCGAGGGACTGCTTGCCGGTCGGGGTCGGGCGCAAGCTCAACTCCGCCATCGCAGCGGCTGAAGCCCTCCAGCTGATCGGCGGGGTCTCCACGCCGCAGCTGCTGTCCGACATCACGCCCAACTTTGACCAGTTCAAGGACGGCGACCGGTTCTGGGCGGCGTACGGCGATCGGGTCCGGTTCACGCCCGAACCGGAAGCCATGCTGAGCGGGCCGCTGGCATCGCTGCACCAGGCCAGTGCCGTCGTGAGGAAGCTGACAGCCGATCCCGACTCCCGGCAGGCCGTCATGACCCTCTGGCAGCCGGCCAAGGACAACGAGCAGGGCAAGCACGACTACCCGTGCACGACCTCGCTGATCTTCACGATCCGCAGCGGGCTGCTGAGCCTCCACACCACCATGCGCTCGAACGACGTGTTCTGGGGCCTGGCCTACGACGCCTTCCAGTTCACGCAGCTCCAGCTGACGGTGGCCGGCGCCTTGGGCGTGCAGGCCGGCCCGTACTTCCACCACGCCATCAGCCTCCACGCCTACGAGCGGGACTTCGAGGCGATCGGCAAGATGTACTACCCCAAGACGGCGAGCCCGCTCACCGAGTCGCCCGACGGCGTGCGTGGCTCGAACCCGGAGCTCCACGGCACCTGGCGTGATCGTGAGGAAGCAGCGCAGTACATGCTCAGCGGCGTGGGCATCACCTCGCAGCATCCGTTCTGGGGCGAGTCGCTCGGGCAGTACGTCTGATGGCGATCATCCGCCCGTCCTGGGAAGACACGTGGATGGCGATGGCTGACGTCATCGGCAAGCGGTCGCCGTGTGAACGTCGCCAGGTGGGCGCCGTCATCGTGGACCCGTCGAACCGGATCGTCGCGACCGGGTACAACGGCCCGCCTCGCAACCTCGGGATCACGTCAACCACCGACGTCCTCGCCACCTGCCACGACCACTGCCCTCGCAACCAGCCGAACGCGAACCCGGGCATCGGCTACGACGACTGCATCACCGTCCACGCCGAGTCCAACGCCCTGATGTTCTGCGACCGGCGGGACCGCGAAGGCGGCAGCATCTACGTGAACAGCGCCGTCTGCTTCACGTGCGCCAAGCTGGTGGCGAACTCCGGCCTCCTCCGGGTGTTCATGCGTGTCGCAGTCGAGGACGCGCACCGAGACCCCGGCGGATCCATCGACATCATGCGACGCGCCGACCTCGAAGTGATCGTCTGGTGAGCGCCCTCTCCAACGTACAGATCCAGCTCGTGGACTCCGTGGCCCAGGCTTCGAGGTTCATGACCTGGCTCGGGGAGACCAACGACGGGATCGGCGTCGACACGGAGACCACCGGCCTCGACAAGTTCAAGGACAAGATCCGCCTCATCCAGTTCGGTGACGACAACACCGGCTGGGCGATCCCGTGGGAGACCTGGGGCGGCGTCGCCATCGAAGCGCTGGGCAAGTACAACGGTGATATGTACATGCACAACGCCAAGTACGACACGGCGCTGATCGAGAAGGCGATGGGGCGCAAGCTCGATCGGACCAAGATCCACGACACCATGATGATGGCGCGCGTGCTCGACTCCACCCAGTCCGCCGCGCTGAAGTCCCTCACGGCCCGTCTCATCGACCCCAAGGCTGCGGCGGCCCAGACCGTCCTCGACGACGCCATGTCAGCCAACAAGTGGACGTGGGCGACGGTCCCCATCGACTTCCAGTGGTACTGGTTCTATGGCGGGCTCGACACGGTGCTCACACGCCGGATCGCTCGCCACTTCGACTCCCAGCTGACGACGGCCCGGCCGGCCTACGAGCTGGAGATGTCAGCGCAGTGGATCGCCCTTGGCATGGAGCAGAAGGGGGTCATGACCGACCAGGCCTACACCCGCTCTACGCTCGATGCGTTTGAGGCGAACCTCGAGGAGTTGCGCATCTGGGTGCAGGACAACTACGGCGTGACGCCGGGGTCCGACGTCAAGATCATCGAGATCCTCCAGCGCGACGGCTGCCACCTCACCAAGATGACCAAGTCCAAGTCGCGGCTGGCGCTGGACGCTGAGGTGCTCGAGGCTCAGGCCCACCACCCGCTGGCTCAGGTGATCCTCCAGTACCGCCGCGTGGGCAAGCTGGCCGGCACGTATCTCGAGAACTTCATCTCGATGGCGGACGACGGCATCCTCCGTCCCAACATCAATACCTGCCAGGCTCGGACCGGCCGCATGAGCGTGGACACGCCAGCGCTCCAGACCCTGCCTCGCAAGTCCGACGACAACCCCCTTGCGATCGCCGTCCGCAACTGCTTCGTCGCACGAGACGGGAACGTACTGGTGCTCTGCGACTTCGATCAGATCGAAGCCCGCATGTTCGCGCACCTGGCACGCGACCCGCGCATGATCGCCGCCTTCATGGAGGGCGACTTCTTCACCAACATGGCGCGGATGATCTACGGCGACCCGACGATCGTCAAGTCGGACCTCCGTCGTCAGCTCACCAAGAATGCCATCTACGCCATCGCCTATGGGTCCGGGCTGGAGAAGTTCTGCATCACCGCCGGCATCTCGATGGACGAGGGCCGACCGTTCTGGAACGCGCTGCACAGCATGTTCCCGGGCATCAAGTCGTTCCAGCGCGAGGTGAACAGCATCGCACTCCAGAGGAAGGCCTCGGAGGGTGTGCCGTACGTCCTCAGCCCGATCACCGGCCGCCGCCACGTGGCCGACGATCGCAAGGAGTACACGCTGGTGAACTACATGATCCAGGGCACCGCAGCGGAGGTGCTCAAGATGAAGCTCATCGAGCTCGACAACGTCGGGCTCGGCGAGTACATGGTCCTACCGGTGCACGACGAGGTCATCTTCGACGTGCCGAAGGAGGACGCAGCCGATGTGGCTGCGGTCGTCAAGGAAACGATGGAAGACAAGGACCTCTTCTCCGTGCCACTCACGGCGGGGGTCGACATCACGTCCCGATGGGGACAGAAGGGAAGCTGAACATGAGAGAGACGACACCGGGGGTCTACCTGGTCGCTGCGCCTGAGATGCGCTGGGCGGCCGTGGCGGACTACCTCACCAGCATCGGCGGTGAGGCTTGGCTCAAGCGGGTGGGCCCCACCCTCAAGCGTGCGGCGGTCGCCAGCGACCCGGAGCTGCTCATCGAGCTCGCCGGTCGCGGCTGCTACCGCAGCTGGGACGTCGGCCTCAACGCCAACGTCACCAAGGTCCGTGAGGACACCGAGGCGTACCTCCGCAACATCATCGACGTCGGCCACGGGTCCGTCCTCGAGCACGCGCAGTTCAGCTTCATCTTCCAGGACGTGTCGCGGGTCTTCACCCACGAGCTGGTCCGGCACCGCGCTGGCGTCGCCATCAGCCAGGAGTCGCTGCGCTACGTGCGCCTCACCGACCTGGGCGTGCGGATCCCCGACATCCTCAACATCGACGGCCCCGGCGATGATCCGGCGTACGTCCCGATGCGTGAGCGGATCGTCAACCTCGTGGAGCACCTCGAGGAGTTCCAGCGGACGGCTGCTGAGGAGTTCGGCCTCGATGACGAGGGCGTGCCGTTCCACTACAAGAAGGAGGTCACGAGCGCTCTGCGCCGGCTGGCCCCCATCGGGCTGTCGACCATGATGACGTGGTCGGCGAACATCCGGACGATCCGCCACGTCATCGAGATGCGGACGGCCAAGACAGCGGAGGAGGAGGTGCGGATGGTCTTCAACCAGCTCGGTGAGATCATGCTGCACGAGTGCCCGTACCTCTTCGCCGACTACGGTGTCAACGACGACGGGGAGTGGATCCCCGGTGTGAGGAAGGTGTGAAGATGGAAGACATCACGAAGGTCCATGTCGGTGACGCGGTCACGCTGACGCAGTACCCCCAAGCGGGGCCGGTGCTCGTCACGAAGGTCGACCCGGAAGGCGGGTCGGTGACCATCCAGTCGGGCGACGTCTGGCTGATCGGTGGCGTCGAGCTCTATGAGCTGCCGCCGGAGAAGGGCTCGCCTGAGAAGGAGGTGAAGATCGACGGCGTCGGCCCCGACACGCCGATCATCGTCAACGAGCAAGGGGCCGGCCAGTCGGACATCCCGTACCGGTTCGACCTCCTCGACCCCAAGACGCTGTTCGCGGCGTCGGCGGTCCTCAAGACCGGGGCTGAGAAGTACGGCGAGGACAACTGGCGACTCCTCGACGTCAACAGCCACCTCAACCACATGATCATGCACGCCTACGCGTACCTCGCCGGCGACCGGTCCGAGGAGCACCTCAGCCACGTCGTCTGTCGTGCCATGTTCGCCTTCGGTGTCGACGCTGCCGACGACTGATGGCTGACGGCATCCAGCGATCCGACGGGCCGTGGAAGCGACCACACCCGTCGGACGCTGGGTTCCCTCACGGGACCGCTCGAGGCTACCAGTGGGGATGCCGACCAGGGGAAGCGGATTCCTGCGGCTGCCGCGCCGCGAACGCACGACACGTCGCTGAGTACCGAGCAAGGAAGAAGCGATGACCACCATCCTTGGAGTCGACCCAGGTAAGATGACCGGGTTCAGCCTGTACCAGCACGATCAGTGGATCGGCGCGTGGGAGCTGCCCATGGACGAGTTCCTCGCGTGGGCCGAGGCGTACCTCCTCGAACGCTGCACGCTGATGGAGCACATCGTCGTCGCGTGTGAGAACTTCCACATCACCGTCCAGACCGCCAAGAAGTCGCAGGGCGACCGCTCGTGGAGCCTCGAGCAGATCGGTGTGCTGCGGCGGGACAGCCGCAAGTATGGACACGAGTTCGAGCTCACCTCGCCGTCGGATGCGAAGAACTTCTCCGGCGACGACAAGCTCAAGAACGCCGGGTGGTTCCTCAAGGGCACGGGCCACGGCAACGATGCCACCCGCCAGATCGTGATCGCGCTGGGCCGGCGCGGCGTCGTCATAGGAATGAGTTGACAGTGGACGATCGACGGGATATATTGTCTCCATCGGAGGGAACCACCCTTCAGGACGGAGATGACAACGTGGGAACATTTGACCAGTACGCCGATCGCGTACTCGATGCGATCCTCGCCGCAGGCGGGGTGTACGCATCGGGAGACGCGGGCGAGGTCCTCCACAACCTCGCCGTCGACGCTGACGTGCCCTACAAGGCGGTGTCCCTGGTGGTCATCCGTCTCGAGGGCATGGGCTTCGTCGAGGTCGACCGGCTGACCCATCGGGAGGCGCACCGCGCCAACAAGATCGTGAGCATCGCGATCGCCTGATGGTTGGCAGGGGCGGAGGGCCAACCGGGCCCTCCGCTCACGCCACGGGCAAGAATCTGGCGAGTCGGCTATACAAGCGGCTCGAGTCCTGTTATAGTGCGTTCTCGACGGAAAGACGGAGGGTAGTGAGTGCCACACGCTGAAGCATCGGTCGAAGACGGTCTTATCATCGTCGACACCGAGTTCCGAGACAAGGACCGGATCAAGCTGGTCCCCGGCCACCGCTGGGACAGCAAGTCCAAGTCCTGGACGTTCCCCCTCGCCTGGGCCTCGTGCCAGTCGCTGCGGGGCGTGTTCGGCGAGGAGCTGACCGTCGGGCCGCTGCTGACCTCCTGGGTGGGCAACGAACTCGAGACCCGCATCAATCCGTCGCTGGCCCTCCGCATGGTCATTGAAGGCGTGGACGGCGATCCTCGGCTCCGTGAGTTCCAGAAGCCAGGCGTCCAGTGGCTGGCCACAGCCCGCCACTGCGTCTTGGGCGACGAGATGGGCACGGGCAAGACGGTGCAGGTCATCATGGCGCTCATGCTGATCGAGCAGCTCGGCGGCTGGCCGTGGCCGGCGGTGTTCGTCGTACCCAACCAGACGAAGGGCTCGGACAAGTCGCCCAAGGGGTGGTACGGCGAGTTCAAGACCTGGGCCCCGCACGTCCGCCTGATCGTCATCGCTGGATCGGCTGCCGCTCGACGCAAGCTCTTCGCTGAGGCGGAGGCTGCGATCGCTGCGGGTGAGCCGGTCGCCGTGATCATCAACTGGGAGCTCGCCCGCATCCACTCCAAGCTGGCACCATACGGATCGGTCCGCCTCAAGCGGTGCCCGAAGCACGGTGGCCCCAAGGAGCCGATCCCGGTCATGAACAAGAAGACCGGCGAGCAGGAGATGCAGCCCGTCATCAAGGAGACCCAGTGTGAGGCTCACCCCAAAGAGCTGAACCTCATCGACTGGCAGACGGTCGTGGTCGACGAAGCCCACAAGATGAAGGATCCCAAGTCGAAGCAGACCCGCGCGGTCTGGGCGATCCAACACGCCAGCGAGCCGTGGTACCGCTGGAGCCTGACGGGTACGGTCATCGCAGACCACCCTGGTGACCTCTGGCCCATCATGCACGGCGTCGCCCCGTACGACTACCCGACCAAGTCTGCGTACACGGACCGGTTCTGCTTGATGAGTTGGAACGCATTTGGTGGGCTCGACGTGATCGGCGTCCGACCCGACACCAAGGACGAGTTCTTCCGGATCCTCGACCCACACTTCCGTCGCATGACGAAGGCCGTGGTCCTCAAGTTCCTCCCGCAGAAGGTCCGGCACCAGCGGTTCGCTGAGCTGACCCCCAAGCAGATGAAGGCGTACAACTCGATGGCGACCAGCATGGTCTCCTTCGACGACCAGGGTCGCCCGATCATCGCGACGAACAACCTCACGATGAACCTGCGGCTGCTCCAGTACTCATCGGCCTCCATCGAGGTCAACGACGAGGGCAAGCCGAGGCTCACCGATCCGTCGGGCAAGCTGGACGTCATGATGGACCTCATCGACGAGTCGGAGAAGCCACTCGTCGTGTGTGCCCAATCGCGGCAGCTGATCGAGCTGGCGTGCCTCCGGCTCGAGAAGAAGAACATCCCCTACGAGAAGATCGTTGGTGGGCTCACCAACGACCAGCGTGAGGTGGCGAAGGCCAACTGGATCGCTGGCAAGGCCAAGGTGTTCCTCTTCACCATCCAGGCGGGCGGCACCGGGCTGGACGGCCTGCAAGGTCAGGCCGACACGATCGTGTTCCTCCAGCGCAGCTGGTCGATGCTGGAGAACAAGCAAGCCGAGGACCGGGTCCACCGGATCGGATCGGAGGTGCACGAGTCCGTGAACGTCATCGACGTGATCGCGCCTGGCACCGTCGAGGAAGGGCAGATCGCCCGACTGTACGAGAAGGCCGAACGGCTCGAGGAGATCAATAGGGACCGTGAGGCGCTCGCCGCCCAGGGTCTCGACACGTCTGCTCTGGACGCTGAAGTCATCGCCATCGAGACCACGCCGCTTTGGGCGGCGTGATGGAAGGAGCCACGTTGACCATCACCGCCGAAGACGTGATCGCCGCGCGGAAGAGCCAGAAGCTCTCCCGCAAGGCCTTCGCCGAACTGGTCGGGCTGACCCCCACCAAGGTCTACAACATCGAGAAGGGCCGGGCCCTCAAGCCCGACGAGATCGCGGCCCTCGAGCCGCACGTCGTCGCCGGCGCGGGAGCTGCTTCCATCAGCTCCGACGAGACCACCGGGGCTGGTTACCCCGATGGCCCAAGCGCCGGCGACATCTTCGCCCTCACCGAGGACGAGGAAGACGGGCCCATCATGGACCCGTCCGACATCGTGCCGGGGTCGGGGCCCTCCCCCTCCACCCCGACTCCGGCACCCCCCGCTCCGGAGCCGGCAGGCGCCGCCCCCTCGCCGCCGCCGGCTCCGGAGACGCCCGTGGAGATCTCGCCCACGGTGCCGGAAGGCTGGTACGCCTTCACCAACTCCGAGCTCCGCACGTTCAAGCGGTGCCGGCGCAAGTGGTACTTCGCGTACTACCGCCGGCTGGGTCTGCCCGCCCCCGAGGTCACGGGCGTCCGAGCGATCGGCACGCGCATCCACGCGGCCCTGGCGCTCTACTACGTGCCGGCCGGTGAGACGCCGGCCAACCTGATCGACTCCATGGAGGCGATCATCACGGAGGACCTGGCCGCCCTCATGGAGCGTCAGCCCATGCAGGATCAGATCGACCAGTTCACGAAGGACGCCGACCTCTGCCGGGCGATCATCGAGGGTTACGTCGAGTGGCTCGCCGAGACCGGGGCCGATCAGTTCATCGAGGTCGTCGCGCCGGAGACCAAGGTGTTCGTGCCGATCGACATGGTCGGACCGCAGGGCGAGAAGGTCGCGCTGCTGGGCAAGCTGGACGTCCGGATCCGTCGCACCAGCGATGGTGCTCGGATGTTCGTCGACCACAAGACCGTCGGGTCGATCACCGAGCCGGTGCGCACGCTGCACATGGACGAGCAGATGCTCCACTACCACCTGCTCGAATACCTGGACATGCTCGCCCGTGGCGCTGAGGCGGGCGAGCGCACCGACGGCGGCCTCTACAATATGCTCCGCAAGGTCAAGCGGACCGCTCGTGCGACGCCGCCCTTCTACGACCGCGTCGAGATCCGCCACTCCATCACCATGCTGCGGTCGTACTACACGCGGCTGGTCGGTGAGATCGAGGACATCCTCGCGACCAAGCACAAGCTGGACGAGGGGTACGAGCCCAACCGGGCGGCGTACCCCATGCCCACCAAGGACTGCACGTGGGACTGCGACTTCTTCCACCTCTGCACCATGATGGATGACGGGTCCCGGGTCGATGACTTCATCGCCCAGAACCTGATCACCGTCGACCCCCACCTGCGGTACGAAGTCGACACCGAGACCACCAACAAGGAAGGCTGATCCACCATGGGCCAGTTCACGGACAACAGCGACCCCACCAAGGGTCACAAGAAGATGCAGACCGTCCTCGTCCCCGTGCTCACGGGTGAGGAGAACGTCGAGGAGTTCAAGGAGGTGATCGAGGGCCTGCCCGACAGCTACACCGCCGAGCTCGTCAACGTCTCCGCCTCGAGCGGCGTCGCCGACATCCTCGTGACCTACACCGCGAAGGGCGCCACCATCCACGACGTCAAGCGCGTGCTCCGCAAGGCGGGGCTCGAGTTCGTCACCAAGCGCCCGAAGACGGTGAAGGAGGACACCGAGGCCTGATGCTCGAGACCCTCTCGATCCTGGTCCACGCGGCCAGCAAGACGGGCAAGACGACCCTGTCGTCGACGGCGCCCAAGCCCATGCTCATCCTCGACGCGGAGGGTGGGAGCAAGTTCCTCCCCGGCGTCAAGGTCGCATGGGACCCGCTGGCCAGTGGACCGCCCGCTTGGGACGGCGTCTGGGAGTACTGCATCGTCACGGTGCGGGACTTCGAGACGATGAACCGGGTGTACGTCTGGCTCCAGCACGGAGGCCACAACTTCCAGAGCCTCTCCATCGACTCCATCTCCGAGGTGCAGCGTCGCTGCAAGCAGAACCTCGTCGGCACGGAGCAGATGAAGATGCAGGAGTGGGGCCAGCTGCTGACGCTCATGGACAACCTCATCCGAGGGTTCCGTGACCTGACGCTCCACCCCACCTGCCCGATCCGCGTGGTGATCTTCATCGCCGAGACGCGGGAGAACTCCAAGGGCAAGTGGATCCCGTACATGCAAGGGCAGATCACCATCGCCCTGCCGTACTGGATGGACATCGTCGGCTACCTCTTCGTGCAGGACGTGCCCACCGAGGACCCCAGCAACCCCGTGCAGTCGATCCGTCGACTGCTCATCAGCCCGCACCCGGAGTTCGAAGCCGGCGAGCGAGTCCAAGGACGTCTGGGTGGCGTCGTGGACAACCCCAACATCGAGCAGATGCTCGCGCAGGTCTACCCGCCTGCACCCCAACCGCAAGTCCTACAACCGACCGTGGAGGTCACGCAATGAGCAACATGCTCAACTGGCTCGAGATGATGGATGCCGCCGGAGGTGGGTTCGAGCCCCTGCCCAACGGCGACTACGACGTGGTGATCTCCTCGTCGGAGGCCAAGGAGACGGCCAACGGCAAGACGATGTTCGCCGTCAAGATGCAGGTGCAGTCGGGCCCGCACGCCAACCGCAACGTCTGGAACAACTTCGTCGTGTCGCCGGAGTCCCCTGGCGCCATGGGGTACTTCTTCCAGCACATGAACATCTTGGGCCTGACCCGGGACTTCTTCGCGGCCAACCCGGCCCCCGACCAGGTGGCGGCCGCGCTGCTGGGCCGCCCTTGCCGCGTGACCCTGTCGACCCGGGAGTACCAGGGCCAGCAGCGCAACGAGGTCAAGGCGATCAAGCAGTCCGGTGCGGGCGGCGTCGCCGCTCCCGCTCCGGCCCCGACCGTCGCTGGTGTCCCCGGCGCCGTGCCCGCCCCCGCTCCGGCCGGCGTGCCGGCGGCGATCCCCGCTCCGGCTCCGGCTCCGGTGGCTCCGGCCCCCGTCGCTCCCGTCGCGGCTGCTCCGCCGGCCGTCCCCGCTCCGGTCGCTCCGGTGGCCGCTCCCGTCGCCCCCGTGGCCCCGGTCGCTGCCCCCGTCGCCCCCGTCGCAGTCCCGCCCACGCCTCCCGCCGTTGCCCCGGTCCTCGACCAGGCGGCGGCCCAGGGCGTGCCCCAGGTGGCGCCCACCCCGCCGCCCGCGCCGGCTCCGGTCGCCGCTCCCCCGGTCCCGCCGATGCCGGCGGTCCCGCCCGTGCCTGTCGCGGAGGCTGCGCCCGTCGCCGCTCCCGCTCCGGTCGCGGCCCCGCTGCCGGTCGCCCCGCCGGTGCCGCCGGCCCCCGTGGCCCCGGTGAACCCCGGGTTCTAGCCAACCCGCTACGGTCTGGTCCGGGGAGGGCAACCTCCCCGGGTCAGTCGGTACGACGAAGGACGTAAGACGTGCGAGTAGGTTACGCGAAGATCGGTCGGGCCATGCCACTGGCGCAGGCCAAGTGGGGCGAGGTCGGCGGGGACAACGAACCCCCCATCCTGCTCGACAAGCTGGCGAGGATGTATCCCCAGCATGAGTTCGTGATCATCGGTCGCAACTCCGGCGAGAACCCCCAAGCGATCGGTCTGCCGGCCAACGTGACCAACCCCTGGGAGGACCTCAAGGGCGTGCCACGCACCATCCACAAGGAGTGCGGCGACGATCTTGAGAAGCGCACCGCCATGATGTACGAGCTGATCGCCGAACCGGCTGCATCGCTCGATGCGTTCATCGTGTGGGCTGGTCAGCACGGCACCAGCAACCAGCCGATCCCCAAGGTCGGTGCGCCCGACGAGCTGACGAAGCCGCAGGAGTCCTTCGTCAACTACGCGGGCTTCATCATCCGAGCGATCAACGACTGGCGAGCCGTCGACCCGGTCGCTCGTCGTGAGGTGTGGCTCTGCTCCGACGTCCGCAACTACCTCAAGTGCCGCGACCTGGCGCTCCCACCCATCGGGGTGCTGGCGCAGTTCGACTGGCACAAGACGGAGAAGCACTACCGGTGGAACACCCCCGGCCAACCCTGGGCGGGCAGTGAGTGGTCTGAGCCGAACGTCTGGTCATCACGGCACGACTACCACTACGCTCGACTCGAGCTCGTTGGCATCCGGCCCGACACCTCGTTCTACCTGAGCCCGGAGCTGCGCAACGACTTCGGCATGATCGTCAACGAGAACCGGGCGTACGTCTCCAACGATCGCAAGTCGATCCTCAAGGAGTGGGTGCTGCCGATGCAGCCCTCCTTCATCCACGGGAAGTGGTCGGACAAGTCGCTTGCCGAGCTCGGCGTCGACATCCAGCCGACGCCCTGGGAGACCATCGGCGCCAAGATGGCGCAGGTGCGCTGCACGCTGACGACGCCGGCCAGCGGATCCGGCTGGGCTACAGCCAAGCCATGGGAGTGCTTCGCATCCGGCACGATCTGCTTCTTCCATCCAGACTACGACTCGCAGGATCACATCCTCGCCGATGCGCCGCCCGAGCTGCACCAGTGGCTGCGGGTGGACACGCCGGCTGAGCTCAAGCAACGCATCGACATGCTGTCCGCTGACCATGCCACGTGGGAGTGGCTGGCGCGGATGCAGCGTGCGCACTTCGACAAGGCGATGGCAGAGAGCCTCGCAGAGCAGACCATCGGGAGGTGGGCAGGACTGTGAAGCACATGATGATCCTCGCTGGCGGTGAGGC
>Ga0209023_10003548_pt1 | contig 18524 bp, 14 predicted proteins | sample LakOneMetagenome_FD_187468 | JGI IMG/M metagenome (GOLD analysis project Ga0209023, IMG submission 187468) | Freshwater and sediment microbial communities from Lake Erie, Canada (SPAdes) (version 2) | ecosystem: Environmental > Aquatic > Freshwater > Lentic | place: Lake Erie, Canada...
CCGGTGGCTTCGCGCCTGTCCTCGCGCACCGGCCTGCCGCTGTCGCGCTTCCTGCTGCCGATCGCGGCCGCGATCATCATGGGCAGCAGCCTGACCATGGTCGGCAGCTCGCCGCTGATCCTGCTCAACGACCTGCTGGTCTCGTCGAACAGCAACCTGCCCTCGGGCACCGCGGTGCTGCATCCGCTGAAGATGTTCGCACCGCTGCCGGTGGGCCTCGCGCTGCTGTTGCTGTGCCTGGGGTATTTCCACTTCTTCGGCGACCGGCTGCTCGGCGACGGCGAGGAGAAATCCGCGGTCACGCCGGCGCGCACGCAGAGCTATTTCGCCCGCTCCTACGGCATCGACGGCGACGTGTACGAACTGACCGTCGGCGCCGAGAGCCCGCTGGTGGGCATGTCGCTGGGCGAGGCCGAGACGATGCACGGCGCGCCATTGCTGCTGGCGCTCAAGACCGGGAGCGACGATTCGCGGCTGGCGCCGCCGGCCGACGCGCGCATCTGGGTCGGCAGCGTGCTCGGCGTGATGGGCACGAAGCAGGAAGTCGCGGATTTCGCCCAGAACAACTTCCTGCGCATGAGCGCGCGCCTGCGCGAGTTCGGCGACCTGTTCAACCCCAGCCGCGCCGGCATTTCCGAAGCGGTGGTGCCGCCGACCTCGCCCTACATCGGCAAGACCGCCGGCGAACTGCAGTTGCGTCGCAAGCAACGCCTCAGCCTGCTCGCGATCAACCGCGACAAGGAGGTGATCGGCGAGGACGTGCGCAACGTGAAACTTCGGGCGGGCGACATGCTGGTGCTGCACAGCATCTGGACCGACCTCGCCGAGGCCGCGCGCAGCCGCGCGTTCGTGGTGGTGACCGACTACCCCAAGGCCGAGCAGCGCCCGCACAAGTTCCGGGTGGCGATGGCGATCTTCGCGATCACGATCCTGGTTGCGCTGAGCTCGCGCATCCCGATCTCGATCGCGTTGATGACCGGCGTCGCCGGCATGCTGGTCTGCGGCGTGCTGAAGATCGACGAAGCGTATTCCGCGATCAGCTGGCGCACCGTGTTCCTGATGGCTTGCCTGATCCCGCTGGGCTGGGCGGTGGATTCCACCGGCGCCGCGGCCTGGGTCGCCGGCGGCCTGCTCGACAACCTGCCGGACAACATGCCGCCATGGGTGCTGGAAGCGGCGATCGCGGTCATCACCAGCGTGTTCGCGGCGATGATCGGCAACGTCGGCTCGACGATCGTGATGGTGCCGCTGGCGATCAACCTCGGCATCGCCAGCGGCGGCGACCCGACCGCGTTCGCGCTGGTCGCCGCGCTTTCGGGTTCGAATAACATCGTGACGCTCTCGAACCCGGTGATCGCGATGGTCAGCGGTCCCGCTGGTTACACCACCGGCAAGCTGCTGCGCGTCGGCCTGCCGCTGGTGCTGGCCTACATCGCGTTGACGGTGCTCGCGATCAACCTGCTGTACTAGCGCGGTACGCCCACCGGTCGCGACTTCCGTCGCTCCTACAAATCGGCGAGATAGACGCCACCGTCGCGCACTTCCACCGCGACCGCGCGCAGCGACTCGCCGCGGCACGGTCCCGCCACGCATTCGCCGCCGCCGAGTTCGAAACTCGCGCCATGCGCGGCGCACACCAGCAGGCCATCGCTCAACAGGAATTTGCCCGGGGCCCAGTCGAGCCGGCGCCCGGCGTGCGGGCAGACGTTGAACCAGGCGCGCACGCGTTCGCCATCTCGGTGCAGGATCAGCGATTCGGCATCGCCGTCGACGGTGCCCTCGACTTCGAGCAGGCCGCCATCCACGATCGCATCGAAGGCGGCCAGCGGCGTGCGGGTGGTCATGCCCGGTGTCATCGATTAACGAAGTCCTTACAAACTGACGGGGGTCAATCGGGATACTCGCCTCCCCCGCGCCACGATTGTGACACGACGCCGATGACCTTCCGCACCGCCTTCTTCCGCTTCGCCGCGCCACGCAAGCCGCGTCATCCGCTGGTGCGCCTGCTGCTCGGCGTGCTTGGACTGGGGGTGCTGCTGGTGATGATCGCGTTCGGCGTGTTCGTCGGCCTGGCGATGCTCGGGGTCGGCGCGCTGCTGCGGTTGTGGACGCTGCGCGGCAAGCCGGCCGCGCGCAAGGACGACGCGCTGAATGCAGATTTCCGCGTCGTGTCGAAACCGGCGCTACCCGCGCGTTGAGCGCCGACGTCGTTCCCGCACTGCCCGTCCCGCGCGTGCCGGTGCGCGGCGGAGGAACGTTCCCGGTACACCGCATCTATTGCATCGGCCGCAACTTCGCCGAGCATGCGCGCGAAATGGGCGCGGCCGCGCCGGCGTCGAAGGCGGATCGCGGCGCGCCGGTGTTCTTCCTCAAGCCCGCCGATGCCGTCGTCGTCGATGGCGTGGTGCCCTATCCGCCCGGCACCAGCGACCTGCAGCACGAAGTCGAACTGGTGGTCGCGCTCGGCCACGATGCGCCGCCCGGAGCGCTGGATGCGGATGACGCGATGGCGCTGGTGTTCGGCGTCGGCGTGGGCCTCGACCTCACCCGCCGCGACCTGCAATCCGCAGCCAAGGCCAAGGGCTTGCCGTGGGATACGGGCAAGGGCTTCGACCATTCCGCGCCGGTTTCCGCGCTGGTGCCGATGGCCGACGCCGGCGACATCGACACGCTCGACCTCGCACTGGACGTGAACGGCGAAGCGCGCCAGCACGGCGCGCTTTCCGACCTGATCTGGAACGTCGCCGACACGCTGCACGAGCTGTCGAAACTCTATGCCCTGCGCGCCGGCGACCTGGTGTTCATGGGCACGCCGGCGGGCGTCGCGGCGCTGCGCCCGGGCGACCGTTTCCGTGCGCGGCTCGGCGCCATCGCCACGCTGGAAGGCGCGGTCGTGGCCGGCCCCGCGACGGCGTAAGCTTTCCCCGGCGCCGCGTGGTGCCGGTCCGTTCCATCCAACCAGGACAGGAGTGAACGATGGGCATGGTCAGCGAGTTCAAGGAATTCATCGCCAAGGGCAACGTGCTCGACCTCGCGGTCGGCGTGGTGATCGGCGGCGCGTTCGGCAAGATCGTCTCGTCGCTGGTCGACAAGATCATCATGCCCGTCGTGGGCCTGCTCACCGGGGGTGTCGACTTCTCCAAGTGGTCGATCACGCTCAAGGATGCGGTGATCGATGCCGCGGGCAAGGAAACCACGCCCGCCCTCGTGCTCGGCTTCGGCGATTTCATCAACGCCGTCATCCAGTTCCTCATCATCGCGTTCGTGATCTTCCTCGTGATCAAGGCCTACAACCGCACGCGCAAGCCGGCCGCCGACGCGCCGCCGCCCGAAGACGTGCTGCTGCTGCGCGAGATCCGCGATTCGCTGAAGAAGTAATCCGGAAAATCGCGCGGAACAAACTTCCGTCACATCGCGCCGAAGCCGCGGGTTGCTACGCTCGCGGCTTCGTCGTTTCCGAACGGAAGAACGCCATGCGCTTCGCCCCGCTGCTGCTCGCGCTCGCCATCGCCCTGCCCGCCCTCGCCCGGGAACCGGCGACGACCACCATCCCGCAATCCGCGCTGGACAAGGTGCCCGCGCTGCGCGAACGCGCTCTCGCCGACCGCACCGGTTGGGACGTGGTCGAATCGCTGACGACCGAGGTCGGCCCGCGCCTGGCCGGCAGCGAGGCCGATGCACGCGCGGTGGAATGGGCCAAGGCGAAGTTCAAGGCGCTCGGCTACGACAAGGTCTGGACCGAACCGGTGACCTTCCCTAAATGGGTACGCCGCAGCGAACACCTCGAGGTGCTCGGCGCGCATGCGCAACCGCTCGTGATCACCGCGCTCGGCAACAGCCCCGGCGGCGCCGTCGAGGGCGAAGTGGTGCGTTTCCCCGACCTTGCCGCACTCAACGCCGCGCCAGAAGGTTCGCTCGCGGGCAAGATCGCCTTCGTCGATTACCAGATGCAGCGCTACCGCGACGGCCACGACTATGGCGTCGGCGGTGGCGGCGGCATCCGCGGCAAGGGTCCGTCGGCGGCGATCCGCAAGGGCGCGATCGCTTTCCTGATGCGTTCGGCCGGCACCGACACCTCGCGCGCGCCGCACACCGGCATGACCAGCTTCGAGGACGGGCTGAAGCCGATTCCCTCCGCCGCGCTGTCGACCATCGACGCCGCGCAGCTCGCGCGCCTGCTCGCGCTAGATCCGAGCACGCGCGTGCGCCTCGCGCTCGATTGCGGCGTGGAAGGCGACTACACCTCGCAGAATGTCATCGGCGAAATCAGCGGACGCGGCCCGCACAAGGACGAAGTGGTGGTGATGGGCGGCCACCTCGATTCCTGGGACCCGGGCACCGGCGCCATCGACGATGGCGCGGGCGTCGCCATCTCCATGGCCGCGGGCGCGCTGCTGAAGCCGCTGCACCCGCAACGCACCATCCGCGTGATCGCCTTCGCCAACGAGGAACGCGGCCTGTTCGGCGGCAACGCCTACGCCGCCGCGCATGCGCACGAGATCGCCAAGCACCAGATCGTGTCGGAAAGCGATTTCGGCGCCGGCCGCATCTACAGCTTTAACACCAATGCGCCCGATTCGGCGAAACCGGCGGTCGCGCGGATCGCGGAAGCGCTGCAGCCGCTCGGCATCGACGTGATCGACGGCGAAGGCGGGCCGGAATCCGACGTCGGCCCGATCTCCCAGCTCGGCGCGAGCTGGGCGTCGCTCAGCCACGACGGTACGCATTACTTCGACTACCACCACAACGCCGAGGACACGCTGGACAAGATCGACCCGGACGAGCTCGCACAGAACGTCGCGGCGTATGCGGTGTTCGCGTGGCTGGCGGCGCAGGCGGATGGCGGTTTCGGCAGTGCGCCGAAGCCGGCGCCAGGGCCGCACTGACCCTCGTTCGCCGGGGCGCGACTGTTCGCCCCGCCCCCTGGCTTTGGGGCCCAGGGCACGCTTTCCGCGAGGACCGGACGGCTGAATAGGCGGGCGTGGCCGGTCGCAGGGGCCGACCGCGTCCTCCCTAGAACCGGGGTGGTTTCCAGGGTCTATGGGGGTGACGAAGATGCACAAGCTTCTTTCGAAAGCAGTGTGTGTAGCCGCTGCTTGCTTTCTGTCGATGCCGGCCTTCGCCGTGCCGCAAGTGCAACTTACGCCGTCGTTGCCGTCGCCGCAATCGACCGGAACGGCGGTGAACCTGGTGGCCACCGGATCGGATGCCGATCCGGGGCTGCTCACGTATCGCTATTCGGTCGCCTATCGCGGCGTTTTCCACGTGATCCGCGACTACAGCCAGGACAGCAATTTCAACTGGGCCGGCACGGTGAGCGACGGGCTCTATCTCGTACAGGTAACGGTGCGCAACAACTCGACGCAGCAAACGGCGAAGAAAAACCTGCTGTTCCAATTCTCGCCGCGCATCGCCGGTAGCCAGCCGGCGGTGACCGCCAGCGCCAATCCGCTGGTGGCATTGTTCAGCGCCCCGGCCTGCGCGACCGGAAGCCGCATCAGGGTGCGCTTCAGTGCCGTCACCGCCACTCCTGTCACCACCGACTGGCGCGCCTGCGATCCGGCCTCGACCAGCAACATCTACGTCGCGGGCATGCGCCAGAACACGCGCTATTCGATGGCGTCCCAGGTCCGCACCCCGGCGGGCGTCGTCACCACCGGACCGACGTTGTCGTTCCTGACCGGCAGCGCGCCGGCGAACCTGCCGGTGATCGCGCAAGCGGTGCCGCCCGATGCGAACACCAGCGGCGCGGACGACGTGCTCGTGGCCGATTCGCTCAGCATCGGGGCTTCGGTGGGATATCCGGTCGCGACCGATCTCTTCGGACGCCCGATCTGGTACTACGCCGCCTTCAACGATCCGTCGCAGGCCGGTGGATTGCTCACCCGCGTGCTCGGCGGCGGAACCATGCTGGTCATCGCGAACGGCAAGAATTCCGCCGACGCGACGACCTCGTTGCAGATCCTCCGCGAAATCGATTTCGCGGGGAATGCATTGCGCGAGACCAACGCTGCGCGGGTCCGCGAGCAACTCGGCGCGATGGGGCTGTCCTCGAACTGCACGGTGGGCGGGTCTTTCTGCGCAGTCACCACGTTCCACCACGACGCGATCCGCCTGTCGAATGGCCATACCCTCGTCATCGGCAGCGCGGAGCGCATGTATCCCGCCGGCACCCAGGGGTCCACCGGGCCGGTGGATGTCCTCGGCGACATCGTGGTCGACCTGGACCAGGACTTCCAGGTCGCCTGGTACTGGAATGCCTTCGATCACCTGGACGTCAACCGCGCGGCGATCCTCCACGAAACCTGCGCGAATCCCCAGCAGGGTGGCTGTCCGCCCATCCTCCTCGCTTCCATCGCCAACGACTGGTTGCACCCGAATGCCATACAGATCACGCCCGACCGCAACCTGCTCATTTCCGTTCGTCACCAGGACTGGGTGATCAAGGCCGACTACCAGGATGGCGCGGGCGACGGGCACATCCTGTGGCGGCTCGGCGCCCACGGTGATTTCGCGCTCGCTTCCAGCGATCCGTATCCCTGGTTCACCCACCAGCACGACGCCGGATTCGAAGCGAACGGAACCTTCACCGTGTTCGACAACGGCAACACCCGGTTCGCCGACAACCCGGGCGTCACCGAGAACAGCCGCGGACAGGCCTACCAGATCGACGAGGCCAGCCGGGTCGCGACCCTTGTCGTGAATTCGGACCTGGGCGTGTATTCCAACGCACTCGGCAGCGCGCAACGGCTGGGCAACGGGAATTACCACTTCCTCGCCGGTTTCATCACCCCGGGACCCTCGCAGAACAGCCAGTCGATCGAAGTCTTGCCGGACGGGACGACCAACCTGCGCCTGCAATCGCCGCAGCTCGCCTATCGCAGCTTCCGCATGCCGAGCCTGTACGCACCGCCGGGCACCTAAGCCCGGCGTGATCGCCAGAGGGCGGGCCCCGGCCCGCCCCGCGCGCCTGAGCGAGGGTGGCCGCGGTCGATGCGCGGGCGGCATGAAGCCCTGTCCGGTTCGGGTTCTTTCCATCGTTGAACCAACAAAGGCACATGAACGACGGCGAGGCGACCCGGAAGGAGGCCGGGCCGACGGTGCCGGGTTGCTTTGCCTGATGCGGAATGGCGCGGCAGGCCGTTACGCGGAACTTGCCGGAAGCGGAAGGGGAATCGAGTGAAGCGTCTAGCCCGGGCCTGTTGGGCCCTTGCCCTGTCCATTCTTTCCATCCCCGCGATGGCGGATCCATTCGTGGAATCGGTCGGCGATGCGTTCATCGCCAACCTGCCTCCCGGCTGGAATGTCACCACCGGATCGTGGAAGTACTTCGATTCGGTGGGCTGCTTCACCAAGCCGGGATACACCTGCTACGGGGACAATCCCGCGAGCCCGTACGGATCGCCCTATTTCGGCGAGTACGGCGCGAATCCCAACCTCGCCACCCTGCAACTCGGGGAAGACGAAGCCATCGTCGTCATCTTCCGGACGCCGCCGGAGATGCGCTACTACTCGTTCAACCAGTACCTGTTCAAGCGAGGCGACAGCAGCACCGAAATCTTCGGCAGCATGAGCGAGGCGCTCAACCTGAAGCGACTGGGCACCACGGGTTCCGCCGAACCGGGCGCCAGTCCGTTCGATGCCTACGCGGCCGTGGTCTGGACGGCCGACCAGAACACCTTCGACAGCGTGCAGGCGGACCTGCTCGAGAGTGGCCTGCCCGTGCACGCGATCAATTTCCTGCCGTTGCCGCAGGCGATCCCGGCGAACGCTTCGGGACCGGCCTACGACCTGCAGTTGGGCCACGGATCGTCCTTCGACGTCTTCAACCTGCTCATGCGGACGGCGTTGCCCGACGACCAGGCGGCTTTCGATGCCTATGTCCAGGAGAATCCCTACTACGTCATGCGGGTAGGCCCCGGCACCCACCTCGCGCCGAACCCGGCACCGGTGATCGGCTATCCCTCCGACATCTCGGGCATCGCGGAAAGCCCCGACCTGCAGGCGGCCCTGAATCGACTGGTGTCGGACATCGGGAAACGCTACGCCAGCACCTTCACGTTCAAGAAGCAGACCAGCACCTACACCTCGCACGTCGGCTGGAACTGCATTTCCGAAGTGTCGGAATGCACGGGGGACAATTACGACTCGCTCTATTCCCACGACGTCGCGACCTTCGTCAGGGTCAAGGACCTGCAGGATTTCATCATCGTCGTCGGCGTGAACCACGAAGCGGCCGGCAAGGCGGCCTACATCAATTCCGCGGTCTACGACTCCAAGAAGTTCGCGAGCATCGTGTCCGTCACCGACGCCGACATGTCCTCGCAGAGCGCGCTCTACCACGCGGGCGTGACCAACCCGCGCGATCCGCGCGTGCGCACGTACCGGGGCCTTTACGCCTACATGTTCTCCTACGACTGCGCCGGCAAGCAGTACTGCGCCGCGATCCCGCCGCCGACGGCCTCCAACCCGGTCGGGCTGCGGCCCGGTTCCCCGTTCTTCGTGCTCGGGCGCAGTTACCTGGAGCCGCGCACGCTCGTCCGTCCTTCGCAATCGGAAATCGTCCCGCACCAGGTATTCCTGGGCAGCAAGAAATGACCACCAAGGGGATCCCATGTTGAACTCGTTCCGCGCGGCCGCCGCCGCCATCGCCATCCTCGCCGCCGGCGCGACGCCACTGGTCGCGAACGCGGATTGCACGCCAAGTTTCCGCGAGGTCGCCACCGGCGGCTTCGGCAATCGCTGGAACCTGTACGCCTGGAGCATGCAGGTGTTCAACGGACGGCTCTTCGTCGGCACGCTCAACCAGAAGACCGGCGGGGAAATCTGGGCCTACGACGGCGCGCAGTGGCAGAAAGTGCTGCAGCAGAACCTGCGCCGCACCGGCAACACCGGGTTCCGCAGCATGATCCTCTTCCGCGGGTTCCTCTATACCGGCGGCACCAACGACACCAACGGCGCCGAACTGTGGCGCACCGCCGATGGCGTGCGCTGGCGCAAGATCGTGTCCGGTGGTTTCGGAAGCAAGAACAACGATTCCATCCGCGGCGTCGCGGTCTTCCACGACCAGCTGTACATCGGCTTGCAGAACGCCTCGGGCAGCGGCGGCCAGCTCTGGCGCAGCACGGACGGCCTGACGTTCGAACCGGTGAGCCTCGACGGCTTCGGCGACACCAGCAACCTCTCGATGCACAGCATGGCCATCCTCAAGGACCAGCTCTACATCGGCACCAAGAACAAGGACAACCTGATCCAGGTCTGGCGCACCAGCGACGGCGACCACTACGAGCAGATCGTGGGCCCGAACGCGGCGACCCCGTCCGGCTTCGGGGTCGCGGGCAACATCCTCACCCAGTCGATGTACGTCTACAACAACGTGCTCTACCTCGGCACCGGCAACGCCAAGGACAACGGCGATCCGCTGAACGGCTTCAGCGTGCTGCGCACGAGCAACGGTACGCAGTGGCAGCCGATCACCATCAACGGCGCCGGCGACATCGACAACCGCTTCGCTTGGCGCTTCTACGCCTACCAGGGTTACCTCTGGATGGGCATCGGCAACTTCAACATCGAGAACGGCGAGGGCGGGCAGGCCATGCGCAGCGCGACAGGCGCCCCGGGCAGCTGGGAAATGATGGTCGGCCCGAACGGCAAGTACGCGCCGACCGGCTTCGGCAACTGGATCAATTGGGGCATCCGCACCTTCGCCGAATACAACGGCAAGCTCTACCTCGGCACCGCGCAGTGCTGGCAGGACTGGTGCGATCCGGACGTGACCGGCGCGGAAATCTGGGAGTGGTCCGGCGAAACCTGCCCGGTTGCGGATCGCAATCGCATCAGTGGAGCCACCAGGCAGTAGCAAGCCCGATCCGGCGTCGAAGGAGGGGAATCATGTCCATGCCCTATCGCGCGGCCATGGCCGCCGCCATCCTGCTCGGCAGCGCCATGATTCCGGCGCCGGCCCTCGCGGACTGCACGCCGAGCTTCCGCATGGTCAATACCGGTGGCTTCGGCAACCGCTTCAACCTGTACGCCTGGAGCATGCAGGTGTTCCAGGACCGGCTCTTCGTCGGCACGTTCAACCAGACCACCGGCGGCGAGATCTGGGCCTACGACGGCACGCAGTGGACGCAGGTGCTGCAACGGAGCCTGCCCGAGACCGGCAACGAGGGCTTCCGCAGCATGATCGTGTTCAACGGCTACCTGTACGCCGGAACCTACAACACGGCCAGGGGCGCCGAGGTCTGGCGCACCGCCGACGGCGAGCACTGGGAGCAACTGGTGGCCGACGGCTTCGGCGACGTCAGCAACAAGGCGGTGCGCGGTGTCGCGGTGTTCCAGGGCCAGCTCTACATCGGCACGCAGAACGAACTCGGCAACGGCGGCCAGCTCTGGCGCAGCGGTGACGGCACGACGTTCCTGCCGGTCAGTACCGACGGCTTCGGGGACCCGTCCAATTCCGCGATGCACAGCATGGCGGTGTTCCGCAAGCAGCTCTACATCGGCACCAAGAACCAGGACACGATGCTGCAGGTCTGGCGCACCGCGGACGGCGAGCATTACGAGCAGGTCGTCGGCCCGAACGCAGCGGTGCCCTCCGGCTTCGGCATCGAGTCCAACAACGCGACGATGTCGATGTACGTCTACGACAACATGCTGTACATCGGCACCGGCAACTTCGACCAGGACGGCTTCGCCGACAAGGGCTTCGGCGTCTATCGCAGCCAGGACGGCATCCGCTATGCCACCATCAACGCCAACGGCGCCGGCGACATCGACAATCGCTTCGCATGGCGCTTCATCGAATACGAAAACCACCTGTGGCTCGGCATCGGCAACTTCAACGTGCTCGCCGGCGAGGGCGGTGCAGCCGCGCGCAGCCCGGACGGCAACCGCAACACCTGGCAGATGATGGTCGGGAAGAACGGCGTCTATGCGCCCACCGGTTTCGGCAACTGGATCAACTGGGGCGTACGCAGTTTCGCGGTCTACCACGACAAGCTCTACGTCGGCACGGCGCAGTGCTGGAAGCCCTGGTGCGCGCAGTACGTGACCGGCACGGAAGTCTGGGAGTGGTCGGGCGAGGCCTGCCCCGTGGCCGAACGCAAGGAAGAACGCCTGCTCGACTGAGGGCGACTAGCGCCGCGCGCGCAGCACCCACTGCGCTTCCGGCAGGCCGCGTTCCGGGTCGGCAATGCGCAATGCCTCGGCTTCAGCGAAACCGCAATCGCGCATCGCGTCCAGCAGGTCCCAGCCGAAGTGGTGGAAGCACAGCACGCCGCCGCCGAGCGGGTCGCCGTGGTATTCCGGCGGCTGTTGCAGGAAATCGATGCCGCCATCGGCGCGCAGCCGCGCGATCTCGCGGCTCGCGGCGCGATCCCAATGCCACGGCACCGTCAGCAGCAATGCGCCACCGGGCTTGAGCGTGCGCGCGAATTCGCGCAGCGCGGCGCGGAAATCGGGGACGTGCTCGAGCACGTCGAGGCAGAGGATCGCATCCAGCGATGCACCGGCGAAGCGCAGCGCGGTCGCGTCGCCGTGGCGCACCCAGGTCCATGCGCGCTGCCGCCACAGCCACGCCGAGAGCTTCAGCCGTTTCGCCAGCGACGGCTGGAACTCGCTTCCGGTCAATCCGGGGAATCGCCGGCGCAGGGCGATGAACAATGGGCTGGCTTGTTCGGTGACATGGATGCGGGGATGCGGCTTCGACGCCAGTTCCAGCAGCATCGCGGCGGTCGCGGCGCGCTGGCGGGCATTGCAGTCGCAATTGATGCAGGCCAGCGATTCGCGCATCGAATCCGGTGGTTTCCGATCTGTCCAAGCGATGCGGAAGCCGCTGGTGCTTCCGCATACCGCGCAGTGCCCTGGCCAGTGCCGTTGCGTCGCGATGACTGGCGCGTGCGCCGCGCCGGACGATTTCCACGCAGCGTAATCGCGATTGGCTTCGATCGACGTGCTCACGTCAGACCATCGCCGGCACGGCACGCAGATAGCGCTTGCGCAAGCGCAGGAATGGCGATTCCACGAACCGGTAACTGAGGTAGCCGGGAACTACCATCAGCAAGAAGAACAGCAACGACCATGCACAGGCCACGTAGAAGTTCGGGATCTGGATTCCCTGCTCGTACATCCAGCGACCGATGCGGCCGGTGAAGAACACGTGCAGCAGGTAGATCGAGTACGAATACTCGCCAATGCGCCCGACGAACCCGGAGATCCCGGTCGTCGACGGGGAAAACGAATTGTCGTACCAGGCGATGCATGCCGCATAGGCGATCGCTTCGATCGTCGGCAGCAGGATCCAGATCGCACGCGGGGAAGGAAAGGACGGGCTGTGGCGGAATCCGCCATGCAGGTCGAAATACCAGTAGAACAGCATGAATGCCGTCGCCACGAGCAGCGCTATCGCATGGCGTTTCGCGAACCATGAACGCAACGACCACGCCAGCATGCCGAGCACGAACTGGTCGATGCGACCGACGAGGGTGAAGTAGGCGAGCGATTGCACTTCGCCGTTGACGTGGTGCAGGAACGCGCGCAAGGCGATGGCAGCAAGCACGATGCCGGGCAGCAACCAGCGCGACTTGCGCAAGGCAAGGACGAGCAGCGGCAGCAACAGGTAGAAGTGCGCTTCGACCGTGATCGACCAGCCGCCATTCGGCAGGGTCGGCCAGAGCACGCCCTTGGCGACGGAGATCGCGTATTCGTGCAGGTTCGCGCCATTGGCGTATTTGAGGATGCCGACGATCAGGAGCACGAACAGCAGCAGCGGCAGCAGCCGCAGCGCGCGATTCCAGAAGAACGCGCGGTAATCGACAGACTTTCCATCGAGCAATTTCGCGAACAGGTATCCGCTCAATGCCATGAACAGGGCGACGCCGGTATGGCCTTCGTCCAACACGGAAAACGGGAACAGTGGCACCACGTCGTCCGCAACGGGCGGGTGGCCCATGCCGAAATGCAGGAAGTGCCAGGTGAAGACCATGAACGCTGCCAGGGCCCTGACATGGTCGAGGGCGATATAGCGCACTCCGGAAGTGGATTTCATTGCGACAGGCAGTGCGGCGGCGATGCGGAAGCATAGTCGAAACCGCGGATGGCGGACTCAGGCATGCGGGGAAGCATCGATCGAGGGAATTTCGCGTGCGAGCGCTTCGAGCTTCTGCGCGCGCTCGTCCGGCGGCCGCGTGAACGGGGCGACGATCAGGTAGAACGCCGGCACCACGAACAGCGACAGCAGGGTCGAGAACGCCACGCCGAACACCACCACCACGCCGATGGAAGTACGGCTGGCGGCACCGGCGCCGCTGGACAGCATCAGCGGCAGCGCGCCGAAGATCATCGCCACGGACGTCATCAGGATCGGGCGCAGGCGCACCGTGGCCGCATCGACGATGGCCTCGCGCACGCCGTGGCCAGAGTCGCGCAACTGGTTCGCGAATTCGACGATCAGGATGCCGTTCTTCGCGGCAAGGCCGACCAGCATGACGATGCCGATCTGCGAATACAGGTTCAGGCTGACGCCCCAGATCGACAGGCCGAGCAAGGCGCCGAGCATCGCCAGCGGCACCGTCAGCATGATCACGACCGGGTGCAGGAAACTCTCGAACTGCGCGGCCAGCACCAGGAACACCACCAGCAACGCCATGCCGAAGGTGAAGAACACCGCGCTGGTGGAACGCATGAATTCGCGCGACTCGCCGTTGTAGTCGACTTGCGCTTCGGGCGGCAGTTCCTGCGCCGCAATCCCGCGCAGGTATTCCAGCGCCTGGCCGACCGTGTAGCCCGGCGCGAGGCCGGCGGTCAAGGTGATCGCGCGCATGCGGTTGAAGCGGCCCAGGGTGCCGGCTTCCGCGTTCTCGCTCAGCTTGACCAGGTTCGACAGCGGAATCAGCTGGCCGCTGGTGGTCGAACGCACGTACAGGCCGTCGATGTCGTCGAAGCCGCGGCGCTCCTGCAGCGGCGCCTGCATGATCACGTAGTACTCCTCGCCGTCCTTTTCGTAGGTGCCGGCGCGCAGCGAACCGAGCATGGTCTGCAAGGTCGTGCCGATCGCTTCCACAGGCACGCCGATGTCGGCGGCGCGATGCTTGTCGATGTCGACGCGGATTTCCGGCAGGGTTTCCTTGTAGTCCGAATCGACGTTGGTCAGGTTCGGGTTCTGCTGCATGCGCGCGAGCATGCGGTCGCGCCACTGCACCAGCGTCTCGTAGGTGGGTCCGCGCAGCACGAATTGAACCGGGCGACCACCGCCGCGGATGAGGCCTTGCTGCACGTCGGCGGCGATGCGCACGCCGGGCACGGCATTGAGCTGCTTGCGCACCCTTTCCAGGAATTGCTGGGTGGTGACGGTGCGCTCGTCCCAGGGCTTGAGGAACACGGTCGCGCGGCCGCTGTTCATCTGCGTGCTGCCGAAACCGCCGGGCACGCGGGTGATCAGGCGATCCATCACCGCATCGTCGCCCTTGGTGTAGGCCAGCAGCTGTTTCTCGATGCCGGACATCTGCGCGCTCATCCAGTCGAAGCTGGCGCCTTCCGGGCCGGTGATGCTGACGTTGAAGTTGCCGCGATCCTCGGCCGGTGCCAGTTCCGACGGCACCAGCTTCAGCAGCACGCCGCTGATCGCGAACGTGGCGAACATCGCCACCAGCAGCAGCCAGCCGCGGCCGATGAACTTGCCGACCATGCCGCGGTACCAGTTCGTCAGCGCGTCGAGGCGGTCGTTGACCCATTCGTTGAAACCAGGCCTTTTCCCGGACTTGCCGTGCGTGTGCGGCCTGAGCAGGATCGAGCACATCATCGGAGTGAGGGTCAGCGCGACAAAGCCGGAGATCGCTACCGCGCCGGCCATGGCGACCGCAAGCTCGCGGAAAAGCCGCCCGGTGTTGCCTTCCATGAAGGCGATCGGCAGGAACACCGAAATCAGCACGATGGTCGTCGCCATGACCGCGAACGCCACCTGCCCCGTGCCGCGCTGCGCCGCGAGCAAACCGGGTTCGCCGAGGTCGGCGCGGCGCTGGCAGTTCTCCAGCACGACGATGGCATCGTCGACCACCAGCCCGATCGACAGCACCAGCGACAACAACGTCAGCTGGTTGATCGAGAATCCGCAGGCGTACAGCGCGATGAACGCCGCGGTGATGCACACCGGCACCGTCACCGCCGGGATCAGCGCCGCGCGCACGCTGCCGAGGAACACGAACACCACCAGCAACACCAGCGCGATCGCCTCGGCGAGGGTCTTGTAGACCTCGTGCACGGCGGCGTCGGTGAACACGGTGGCGTCGAACGCGACCGCGATCTGCATGCCCTTGGGCAGGGTCTTGTTCACCTTCGCGGCCAGCGCGCGGACGCCCTGCGCGACCTGCAGCGAATTCGCGGTCGAGGTGCCGACGATGCCGAGGCCGACCTGCGGCACGCCGTTGCCATGGTAGTAGGCGCGGCGGTCTTCCGAAGCCAGTTCGACCTTCGCCACTTCGCCCAGGGTGATGACGTGGCCATCGGCGCCCTTGCCGACCACCAGGCCCTGGAAACTCTCCGGCGACTGGTAGCCGCGCATGACCCGCAGCGAGGTTTCGCGTTGCGCGGTCTCGATGCTTCCGCCCGGCAATTCGATGTTCTGCGCCAGCAACGCCTTGTCCACGTCGTCGACGGTGAGGTTGCGCGCGGCCAGCGCCTTGGCGTCCAGCCAGACCCGCATCGCGTAGCGCTGTCCGCCGCCGATGTTGACCGAGGACACGCCATCGATCGAGGCGAACTGGTCGACGAGGTAGCGGTCGGCGTAATCGGTCAACTCTTCCGCGCTGAGGTTGGGATCGCTGAGGTTGAGGTAGAGGATCGGCGTCGAGTTCGCGTCCTGCTTCGACACCTGCGGCGGATCCACGTCCTGCGGCAGGCGGTTGACCACGCGGCTGATCGCGTCGCGCACGTCGTTGGCCGCGCCCTCGATGTCGCGGGTCAGGTTGAAGGTGATGTTGATGCTGGAACTGCCGTTGCGGCTGTTCGCGGTGATCAGGTCGACGCCCTCGATGCCGCTGATCGCGTCTTCCAGCACCTTGGTGATGCGGCTTTCAACCACCGCCGCCGAAGCGCCGGTGTAGGTGGTGTTGACCGAAACCACCGGCGGGTCGACGTCGGGCAGTTCGCGCAACGGCAGGCGGGTGAACGAGACAACGCCCAGCACGATCAGGATCAGCGACATCACCGTCGCGAAGACGGGACGCTTGATCGAGATGTCCGACAGGAACACGGCTTACGGACCCTTCGCCGCCGCGGTCGCGCCCTGTTTCGCACCGACGTCCTGGATGGTCGCGCCATCGCGCAGCTTGACCGTGCCTTCGACCACGATGCGGTCGCCGGGCTTCAGGCCTTCGGTGATTTCGACCAGTCCGTCCTGCGTTCCGCCGATCCGCACCGGCACCTGCACGGCCTTGTTGCCAGCGTCCACGCGGAACACGCTGGACTGGGTGCCGTTCTGCACCAGCGCGATCTCGGGAACCGCCAGCGCCTGGTGGCTGCTGCGTTCGACTCCGACCTGCAACAGCATGCCGGGGCGCAATTTTCCGTCGGGATTCGGGACCTCAGCGCGAATCGCGATCGCGCGGCTGACCGGATCGATACGCGCATCGACCGCCGCGATCTGGCCGTCGAACACGACGCCCGGCCATGCGTCGCTGCGCACGCGCACGCGCTGCCCGACCTGCAGCAGTGCCAGCATCGATTCCGGGAAGGTCGCATCGACCTTCATCACGGACACGTCGTCGAGCGTGGTGATCTGCGTTCCCGGCGTGACCAGCGAACCGGGACTGACCAGGCGCAGGCCGAGCACGCCGGAGAACGGTGCGCGGATCGAACGGTCGGCGACGGTCGCGCGCTGGGTCGCGACCTGCGCGCGCGCCGCTTCCAGCGCGGCGCGCTGCGTGTCGAGGTCGGCGCGTGCGATCAGCTGCTGGTCGGCGAGCTTGCGGTTGCGTGCGTAGAGTTGCTCGGCATTGCGCAGGTTGGCCTCGGCTTCGGCGACACCCGCCGCCTGCTGGCCCTGCACCAGCGTCACCAGCGGCTGGTCCTTGCGCACGTATTCGCCGCTGTCGAATTCGACCGTGGCGATGGTCTGGCTGACGCTGGCGGTGATCGTGACGGACTCGCGCGCGCTCGCGGTGCCCAGCGCCTGCAGCTCGTCGTTCCATTGCGTGGGCTGCACGACCTGCGTGGTCACCGTGGCCGGCGCGTCCTTGCGTTCGCCCTGTTGCGACTTGCCGCAGGCGGCGAGCAGCAGGGCCGCGACGATGAACGGGGCGAAACGGCGGATCGGCATCGAAAGGCAGGCCCGGCGGAGGGATCGTGGATTCTAGCGGCGGCGCGTGACGGGCCCATGTGCCATCGGGCCCGGCCGGGCGCGGTCAACCGCTGGCGCAGGCATGCGTTACGCGGCACATTGGCCGCCACCGCCAAGCCGGTGCGTTTGCCTTTCCGTCCCCCACGCGGAGCCACGCCATGATCCACGACAGCATCCTCGACACCATCGGCCGCACGCCGGTCGTCCGCCTGCAGCGCATCGCCCCGCCGGGCGTCGAGCTGTATGCGAAGGTGGAATCGTTCAACCCCGGCGGTTCGGTCAAGGACCGCCTCGCCATCGCCATCATCCTCGACGCCGAAGCCAGGGGCCTGCTGAAGCCCGGCGACACCGTGATCGAAGCGACTTCCGGCAATACCGGCGTGGCGCTGGCGATGGTCTGCGCCGCGCGCGGCTACAAGTTCGTCGCGGTGATGGCCGATTCGTTCTCGATCGAACGGCGCAAGCTGATGCGCGCGTACGGCGCAAAGGTCATCCTCTCGCCCGCGGCCGAACGCGGCAGCGGCATGGTGCGCAGGGCCGAGGAACTGGCGAAGAAGCACGGCTGGTTCCTCGCCCGGCAATTCGAGAACCCGGCCAACCCGGCTTACCACCGCCAGACCACCGCGGCCGAGATCCTGCGCGATTTCGCCGGTCGCCGGCTCGACCATTTCGTCACCGGTTGGGGTACCGGCGGCACCCTCACCGGCGTCGGCGAAGTGCTCGCGGTGGCGCGCCCGGAAGTGAAGGTGCATGCGGCCGAACCCGAGGTCGCGGCGCTGCTGCAAGGCAAGGACTGGTCGCCGCACAAGATCCAGGGCTGGACCCCGGATTTCGTGCCGCAGGTGCTGAACCGCGACGTCGCCGCGCAGGTGTTGTCGATTTCCGATGCCGACGCCATCGCCACCGCGCGCAGGCTGGCGCAGGAAGAAGGCATCTTCGTCGGCATTTCCGCCGGCGCCACCGTCGCCGCCGCGCTGCGCGTCGCGACGGATGCGAAGGACGGCGACGTGATCCTCGCGATGTTGCCCGATACCGGCGAACGCTACTTCTCCACGCCGCTGTTCGAAGGCGTACCGGACGGCTCCGACGACGAGTGGCTGGCGAGTTTGGGCTGAGTTACGAAAGCCCCTCACCCGCCTTCGGCACCCTCTCCCCGCATGCGGGGAGAGGGAAGATCGAGCGTAGCGAG
>Ga0209023_10003549_pt1 | contig 18524 bp, 20 predicted proteins | sample LakOneMetagenome_FD_187468 | JGI IMG/M metagenome (GOLD analysis project Ga0209023, IMG submission 187468) | Freshwater and sediment microbial communities from Lake Erie, Canada (SPAdes) (version 2) | ecosystem: Environmental > Aquatic > Freshwater > Lentic | place: Lake Erie, Canada...
GGCATCGGCAGCTTGCGCAGGTCGACTTCGTCGGCGCCGGGCAGCACCGCGTCGCCGCGCGCATCGCCTTGCAGCGGCGCGTCCCACGACGTGCCGTCGCGCGCCAGCAATGCGAACAGCGCCGGTGGCAGGTGCGGGCGCAGCGTCCACAGCGCGCGTTCGTCCGCGGCCTGCGCGCCCTGCAGGTCGAAGTACATCGCATCCGCGACCAGCGGCGAATCCTCGACCCGCCATGGTTGCGGTTGCTGGCGCAGCAACAAGTAGGGCCACGGGCGCGCGCGCAGCGCGGCGAGCCCGGCGTTCGCGCCCTCGGCGTAGGCGCGCAGCTGCGGCATCTGGTCGCCGGCGATGTCGGCGAGCCGTTCGCGGCTGCGTTCGCGCAGGCGATGCACGCGGTGCTTGCGGTCGACGTCGACCGCGACCGGTCCGAACAGCGCGGCGAGCTCGCCGGCCGCGCTGCGCCGCATCAGGTCCATTTCGAAATAGCGTTCCTGCGCGTGCACGTAACCGAGCGCGCGCGCCGCGTCGGTCGCGTTGGCGGCGTCGATCGTGACCACGCCCAGCGCATCGCGCGTCACCGTGACCGGCGCGGACAGGCCCGGCAGGGCGAGTTCGCCCTCGAGCGCGGGCAGGCTGCCGCGCATCGCCCACCACGCGGCGAGCACGAGCAGCAACAAGGCCGCCAGCAACAACAAGGCGATGCGTTTCAGGATCCTGGCCATGCGTCCCCCCGCGAAGCGTTCCCGCGAGGATAACGGTTCAGCCGGCGAGGCTGCGGCAGCCCAGCGCCACCAGCACGCCGTGCACCGCCGGCGAATGCGCGAGCCACGGCGCGAGCAGGGTGGTCGCGCCCGCGAGCAACAGCACGCTGGCCATCGCGATGCGCAGGCCGCCACGTTGCAGGCGCCGGCCGAGGCGCGCGCCGGCCCAGGTCAGCGGCACCATCACCGGCAGCGTTCCGAGTCCGAACGCGGCCATGGTCGTCGCGCCCTGGATCGCGCTCGCCTGCAGCCACGCCGCGGCGAGCAGGGTGGTGCTGAGCCCGCACGGCATCCAGCCCCACAGCATGCCGAGCGCGATGCGCTTGCCGGTGTTGTCCGCGGGCAGCAGCCGGCGCTGCAGCGGTCGCAGCCACGACCACAGGCGATGGCCGGGGCCGCCGAAGAAACGCGACAAGCGGCCCTTGTCGTCGAGCAGGCGCAAGCCCGCGACGACCAGCACGATGCCGACCGCCGCGCGCATCGCCACGCCGAGCGCAGGCACGCGTGCGATGCCGAGCAGGCCGTGGCCGAGGCCACCGACGATCGCGCCGGCCAGCACGTATCCGGCCACGCGCCCCAAGTTGGGTTGCAGCGCCATCCACCAGCCGCCGCGTTGCTGCAGCGACAGCGAAGTCGCGATCCCGCCGCACATCGCCACGCAATGCGCACCGCCGAGCAGCCCGCTGAGCAGCGCGCCGCCGAGGACCAGCCAGTCAGGCGTCATCGGGTTCGGCGGAAGCGGAATCCGCGTTCGCGTCGGCGGCGGGCCTCGCCTCGTCGTCGACGAGGATGTCGAGCGCGGCGGCGTCGAGGTCGTCGAACTGCCCGCGGCGCACCGCCCAGATGAAGGCGCCGAAGGCCACGCCGAGCAGCACGATGCTGAGCGGGACGAGGAACAGGAGGCTGTTCATGCGGCGGCCACTGTAGCGCGCGCCCGCGCCAGCCGCAGCGCGTTGAGCGTCACCAGCAGCGACGATGCGGCCATGCCGAGCGCCGCTTGCCACGGCGATACGTGCCCGGCCGCCGCCAGCGGCAACGCGACGATGTTGTAGGCCAGCGACCAGGCCAGGTTCTGGCGCACTACCGCGCGCGTGCGCCGGGCCAGCGCGATCGCCTGCGGGATGCGCAGCAGCGACGGCGAGGTGACGACGAAATCCGCTGCGCGTTGCGCCAGCGCCGCGCCGTCGGACATGGCGAAGGACACATCGGCGCCGGCGAGCACGGGCGCGTCGTTGAGGCCGTCGCCGACCATTGCCACGACGTGGCCGTTCGCTTGCAACTCGCGTGCGAACGCGAGTTTCTGCGCCGGCGACTGGCGCGCGCGCGCATCGGCGATCCCGACCGACTTCGCCAGGCGCTCCACCGCCGCGGGACCGTCGCCGCTGCACAAGGCGACCGACAGGCCATGCGCGCGCAAGGCCGCGACCGCCGCGGCCGCGCCTTCGCGTTCGCCTTCGCGCAACGCGATCCGCGCGAACGCGGTCGTGCCGTCGCCGAGCCACAGGCCGTCGGCCGTGCCTTCGCCGGAATGCGCGGCGACGAAATCGCGGCGCCCGAGCCGGAACCGGCGTCCATCGATCTCGCCTTCGACGCCGAGGCCCGCGGTTTCGCGCACGTCGGTCGCCTGCAAGGGCGTTTCGATCGCCGCGAACGCGCGCGCCAGCGGATGTCGGCTGTGGCGTTCCAGCGCCGCGGCGATGTGCAGGGCTTGTTCCCGTGGCATGTCGATGAAGGATTCGACCGCATCGATCGCGGGCCGGCCATCGCCCAGCGTGCCGGTCTTGTCGAACACCACGGTGTCGGCGCGCGCCAGCGTGTCGATCGCGTCGCCATGCAGCGGCAGCACGCCGATGCGCGACAGCGCGCCCTGCGCGACCGCCAGCGCCGCGGGAATCGCCAGCGACAGCGCGCACGGGCAACTGACCACCAGCACCGCCAGCGCGATCTCGAAGGCGCGCGAGGGATCGTGCACGCGCCACCACGCGTAGGTGGCGATGGCGCAGGCGATCAGCACGGGCACGAAGATCGCCGCGATGCGGTCGCCGAGGCGCGCGAGCCGCAACGGCCGCGTCTGCGCCTGTTCGGCCAGCCGCGCGAGTTCGGACAGGCGCGTGCCGCTGCCGGTGCCGGTGACGCGCAAACGCGCCGCGCGTCCGTGGCAGAGGCTGCCGGCATAGACCGCATCGCCGGCGACGCGGTGCAGCGGCGTCGATTCGCCGTTGAGCAACGCCTCGTCGAACGCGCCCTCGGCATCCAGCAGCAGCGCATCGGCGGGCACGGTTTCGCCGGGCGCGACCCGGATCGTATCGCCCGGCTGCAATTGCTCGATCGGCACCTGCACCGCGATGCCGTCGGTTTCGAGCACGGCCAGCGCGGGCCGCGCGCGCGCCAGCGCGTCGACCTGCGCGGTGGCGAGCCGGCGCACGCGCTGTTCGAGCATGCGCGCGCACAGCAGCAGGAACACGAACATCACCGCCGCGTCGTACCAGACATGCTCGCCGTGGCGCAGCGTCTGCACCGCGCTGGCGAAGAACGCCACCAGGATCGACAGCGAGACCAGCGTGTCCATGCCCGCGCGGCGACCGCGCAGTTCGCGCGCCATGCCGGCGAGGAAGGGCCATCCCGAATAGAACACCACCGGCGCGGACAGCAGCAGCGCGAGCCAGCGGAAGAAATCGCGGGTCGCGGCGGGCATCTCGCCGGCGGTGTCGAGGTACAGCGCTTCGGCGAACATCATCGCCTGCATCGCGCCCAGCCCGGCGATGCCGATGCGCAGCAGCCAGCGGTTGCGTTCGCGCTGGCGTTCGCGTTCGCGCGCGTCGCCGGCGGCGAGGTAGGGGCGGTAGCCGAGCGCGGCCATGCGCGCGAGCACGCGCGACAGCGGCGTCTTCGCCGGATCCCAGGCGATGCGCACGCGCCCGGTCATCGCGTTCGCGCCGGCATCGAGCACGCCCGGTTCGCGCCGCAATGCGCGGTCGATCAGCCACGCGCAGGCGGCGCAATGCATGCCGTCGGTGAGCAGCACGATTTCGCGGCCGCCCGCGCACGCGGACACGTGGCCGGCGAGCACGTCCTCGCGGTCCCAGGCGGTGTAGTCGACTTCCGACGCGTCCACCCGGCTGCCGGACGCATCGCGCAGGCGGTAGTAGTCGCCGAGCTTCGCATCGCGGATCCAGCGTGCGGCCGCGGCGCAACCGCCGCAGCAGAAGGCGCGGGTTTCGCCGTCGAACGGTTCGCGGACCGCGATGGCGGCATCGACCGGTTCGCCGCAGTGGAAGCATGCAACCGATGCGGCGGCCGGGACGGCGCCGCGAACGACGGCGTCCATCAGTCGGTTCCGGACACCGCCGGGTGCACGAACACGGCCTGTTGCCCGCGCAGCCAGCGTCCGTCGATGCGCCACGAACCATCCTTCGGTTGCAGGCGCACGTTCCAATCGTGGCCGAGGTCGATCGTGCCTTCGGCATGCCAGCCGAGCACGGAAGGCCGGAGTTCCAGCGTACGGTCCTTCGCCGCTTCCAGCGGATGCGCCAGCGACAGCAGCAGCGGTTGCGCGCGATCGAAGTTGCCGCCGGTGGGCAATGCGTCGATGCCATCCTTCGACACGCGCACCACCGCGCCGAGCCCGAGCGCTTGCGCGCGTTCGGACGGACCGAGGTCCGCGACCTGCGCCTGCCCGGTGCGGCTCACCTTGTCGGGGACGAGGTCGTTGTTGCCGGAAGTGCGATCCGCGGCGACCAGCAGCACCACCGATGCAATCACCGCGAGCGCGGGAATGGCGACCAGCAGCCAGACCATCGGCTCGCGCCACGGGGAACGCCTGGGCTGCGGCGCGTCCATCAGGTCGGCCCGAAGAAGCTGCTGTCGACGGTCTTCTCGACCGTGCCGTCGGTGGCGCGGACCTCGAACTCGATCGGCTGGCGGCCACGCGAAGCGGATGCGCCGGTCACCGTCACCGGCACCGACACCACGTCGCCCGCAGGCACCACGATCGTGCCCGGATCGCGCAGCTGCAGGCCTTGCCCGCCACGCAACGCGACCACGTAGCCCTGTTCGCGGTCGGTCTTGTTCGCGAGCTTGAGGGTGTAGCCGTTCTCGATGCCGGTCGCGGTTTCGCGATAGAGCGCGTTGCGGTCGCGCAACACGTCGGCGATCAGCGGGCTGCGGTGGGCCACGCCCCAGGTCCAGGCCGCCACCAGCGCGGCCAGCAGCACGGCATACACGATGATGCGCGGGCGCATGACGCGCGTGGGCTTGCCGTCGATGGCGTTCTGGGTCGAATAGCGGATCAGGCCGCGCGGATAGCCGACCTTGTCCATCACCTCGTCGCAGGCGTCGATGCAGGCGCCGCAGGCGATGCATTCGTATTGCAGGCCGTTGCGGATGTCGATGCCGACCGGGCAGACCTGCACGCACATCGTGCAGTCGATGCAGTCGCCGAGTTCGTCCGGCGCGAACTTCGGCAGCGGCGCGGCTTCGACATTGGCTTCGGCCAGCATCACCGTTCCCGCCGCCTGCAGCCGCGCCTGCGCGGCGCTGGGGTGGCGGGTGGCGCGGAACACGTAGTCGTAGGCGGCCACGGCGTCGAGCAGGCCGCGCGCGCGCTGCAGCACGCTGGCCACGCCGCGGCGCGGGCCGCGCGGTTCGCCGCGCATCGGGTCGTAGGCGATGACCAGGGTGTCGCGGTCGAACATCGCGCTCTGGAAGCGCGCGTACGGGCACATGTACTTGCACACCTGTTCGCGCAGGAAACCGGCGTTGCCCCAGGTGGCGAGCGCGTAGAACAGCACCCAGAAGGTTTCCCAGCCGTTCCAGCCGAACGGCCACAGGCGCTGCGCCAGGCCGTGGATCGGGGTGAAGAAGCCGACGAAGGTGAAGCCGGTCCACAGCGCGAACAGCAGCCACAACGCGTGCTTGCTGCCCTTGCGCACGAGTTTCTCGCGGTTCCACGGGCCGGCGTCCAGCTTCATGCGCTTCGCGCGATCGCCCTCGGTCCAGCGTTCCATCCACAGGAAGCATTCGGTCCACACCGTCTGCGGGCAGGCGTAGCCGCACCACAGGCGCCCGGCGAGCGCGGTGACGAAGAACAGGGTGAGCGCGAGCACGATCAGCAGGATCGCGAGCAGGCTGAAATCCTGCGGCCAGAAGGTCAGGCCGAACACGTGGAACTTGCGCGCGGGCAGGTCGAACAGCACCGCCTGGCGGCCGTCCCACTCCAGCCACGGGAACAGGTAGTACATGCCCAGCAGCCAGAACACCGCGATCTTGCGCAGGCGGTCGTAGCGGCCGCTGACGTCGCGCGGATAGACCTTGCGTTCGCTGACGTAATGCGAATCTGGCTCTTCGAGCTGGATGTCGATGCGTTTGCTCATGCCGCCGGCTTCAGGGCGCGCGCGGGCCGTTGAAGCGGCTCGACGGGCGCAGCAGGATCCAGGTGAACAGGCTCGACGACGCGGTGGCGGCCCAGAACGCGAAGAAGCCGATGGTGTAGCCGAGGCCGCGCGAGATATCGAGTTCCGGGAAGGTCATGTCGCGCAGCTGCAACGGATCGACGAAGTCGAAGAACACCATCGTCGCCACGCCCGCGGCGAAGAAGCTCGGCCACAGGATGGCGCCGATCCGCTGCACCATCGGCCGCGGCGGGTGGTCGAACTCGGGCTTCAGCGGATCCATCGTCACTCGGCGCGTCGCCGTGGCGTGGCCGCGCCGGGTTCCGGGTGCGACAGCGACCAGACGTAGGCGGCCACCAGCCGCGTGCGGGTGTCGCCGAGGATCGGCAGGTGCGGCGGCATGATCCCGTGGCGCCCGTCGGCGATGGTCTTGCGCAGGCTCTCGGTGCTGTCGCCGTACATCCAGTCGGCGTCGGTCAGGTCCGGCGCGCCGAGCTGCTGGTTGCCCTTGCCGTCGGCGCCGTGGCAGGCCACGCACACGCCGTCGTACAGCGGCTTGCCTTGTGCGGCCATGAAGTTGTTCTTCATCAGCTCCGGTTTGCCCAGCGTGCGCACGTAGGCCACGACCTGGTCGACCGCGTTCGGTCCGCCCATGCCGGCCAGCACCGTGCCCCACGGCGGCATGACGCCGTCGCGGCCCTGCTGCACGCTGTGCAGCACGTCGTCGGGCGTACCGCCCCATTTCCAGATGTCGTCGGCGAGGTTGGGATAGCCGATCGCGCCGTGAGCGGTGGAACCGTGGCAGGTCGCGCAGGTGTTGGCGAAGATCGCCTGGCCCAGCTTGCGCGCGCGCGGATCCTGCGCGATGGCGTCGATGGGCTTGCCGGCGAACTGCGCGTAGGTCTCGTCGAGCTGCGCGTCCGCCGCCGCCTTGGCCTTGGCGTATTCCGCCTGCGAGGTCCAGCCGCTGATGCCCTTGAAATCGCCCCATCCACCGAACCAGGTGAGGTAGGCCAGCCCGAACGCGATGGAAATGAAGAAGCCGTTGATCCACCAGCGCGGCATCGGCTTGTTGTATTCGGTGATGTCGCCGTCCCAGTAATGGCTGGTGTCCTCCGGCTTCGGATCGCCGGGGCGGCGCTTGGCGGTCCACCACAGCAGCCAGGCGATGCCGAACAGGTTGAGCACGGTGAACGCGATGACGTACCAAGACCATCCCGTGTTCATCGGCTTGCCTCCCGTGCATCGTCGTCCGGCGCTTCGTCGTCCTCGACGGCGAGGCGCGCCGCGGCATCGAAGCCGGCGCGTAGCGAGGGACGCCAGGCCCAGGCCCACACGGCGACGAAGGCCAGCATCCACACGAGGGTCACGATTCCGGCCAGCATCTCAGTCTCCCCGCGGCGCATGCCGCCCCAGGCCCTGCAGGTAGGCCACCACCGCGTCCAGTTCGGTCTTGCCGGCGACCGCGGCCGGCGCGTTGCGGACGTCGGCATCGCTGTAGGGATCGCCGAGGCGCTGCAGCGCGCGCATGTGGGCCTGCACGGTGGCGCCGTCGAGCGTGTTCTTCTCCAGCCACGGGAACGCCGGCATGTTCGATTCGGGCACCACGTCGCGCGGGTTGACCAGGTGCACGCGGTGCCAGTCGTCGGAATAGCGGCCGCCGACGCGCGCCAGGTCCGGTCCGGTGCGCTTGGAACCCCACTGGAACGGGCGGTCGTACACCGATTCGCCGGCCATCGAGTAATGGCCGTAGCGTTCGGTCTCGAAACGCAGGGTGCGCACCATCTGCGAATGGCAGTTGTAGCAGCCCTCGCGCACGTACACGTCGCGGCCGGCGAGTTCCAGCGCGGGGTAGGGCTTCACTCCCGGCAGCGGCTTGATCGCCTGCGCGTCGTGCATCATCGGCACGATCTCGGCCAGGCCGCCCAGCGACACCGCGATCGCGGTGAGGATGGCCAGCAGGCCGATGTTCTTCTCGAGTTTCTCGTGTGCGATTCCCATGCCTGCGTCCTCAGCCCAGTGCTTCTGCGGTGTCGGGGACGAGCACCGGGTTGCTGGCGACGCCGTTCGCCGCGCGCCATGTGCGCCACATGTTCCACGCCATCAAACAGAAACCGAGCAGCACCAGCAAACCTCCGGCCAGGCGGCCCAGGTAGTAGGGATAGGTGGCGACCAGCCCTTCCACGAAGCTGTAGGTCAGGGTGCCGTCCGGGTTGGTGGCGCGCCACATCAGGCCCTGGGTGATGCCGGCGATCCACATCGAGACGATGTAGAACACCACGCCGATGGTGTGCATCCAGAAATGGATGTCGATCCAGCGGGTGGAATGCATCTTCTCCGCGCCGACCAGGCGCGGGAACAGGCTGTACAGCGAGCCGATCGAGATCATCGCCACCCAGCCCAGGGTGCCGGCGTGCACGTGGCCGATGGTCCAGTCGGTGTAGTGGCTGAGCGAGTTGACCGTCTTGATCGACAGCATCGGGCCCTCGAACGTGGCGATCATGTAGAAGCTGATCGCGACGATGAGGAACTTCAGGATCGGGTCGGTGCGCAGCTTGTACCAGACGCCCGAGAGCGTGAGGATGCCGTTCATCGCTCCGCCCCAGCTCGGCGCCAGCAGGATCACCGAGAACACCATGCCCAGCGACTGCGCCCAGTCGGGCAGCGAGGTGTACAGCAGGTGGTGCGGGCCGGCCCACATGTAGATGGAGATCAGCGCCCAGAAATGCACGATCGACAGGCGGTACGAGTAGATCGGGCGCTGCGCCTGCTTCGGCACGAAGTAGTACATCATCGCCAGGTAGCCGACGGTGAGCAGGAAGGCCACGCCGTTGTGGCCGTACCACCACTGCGCCATCGCGTCGACCGCGCCGCTGTAGATCGGGTACGACTTCCACAGCCCGGCCGGCATCACCAGGTTGTTGACGATGTGCAACAGCGCCACCGCGATCACGTAGGCGCCGTAGAACCAGTTGGCGACGTAGATGTGCTTGACCTTGCGTTTCGCGATCGTGCCGAAGAACAGCCAGCCGTAGGCGATCCAGACGATGGCGATCAGCACGTCCAGCGGCCATTCCAGTTCGGCGTATTCCTTGCCCTGGGTGATGCCCATCGGCAGGGTGATCGCCGCGCCGACCATCGCCAGTTGCCAGCCCCAGAACACGAACTGCGCCAGTTTGTCGGAGATCAGCCGCACGTGGCAGGTGCGCTGGACCACGTACAGCGAGGTGGCGAACAGCACCGAGCCGCCGAAGGCGAAGATCATGCCGTTGGTGTGCAGCGGCCGCAGCCGGCCGTATGCCAGCCAGGGAATGCCCTCGCCGATGGCCGGCCAGTACAACTGGGCGGCGATGAACACGCCCACGAGCATGCCGACGATGCCCCAGAAGACCGTGGCCACGGTGAACTGCATCACCACCTTGTCGTTGTAGGTGCCGTTGTTGGCGTGCATGCAGGGCTCCGGAAAGTGGTGCGAATGCTAGGCAACGGGCATCCGGGGCGACTTGATCTGGGTCAAATTGCCCCGGGTCCGGGCGGATAACCGGCGTTTGGCGAGCATCTTCGCGCCGTATCGCCCATAATTGAACCTCCGCACCGACGGCAGAGGCATGACCGACCCTGTCCCGCTGGACCTGGCACGCTTGCGTCGGAGTTGCGCGGAGTGTTCGTTGCAGCAATTGTGCCTGCCCGCAGGCGTCGATGGCGAGGATCTCGGCCGGCTGGACGCGGTGGTGCAGCGACGGCGCCCGCTGCGGCCGGGGGACAGGCTGTTCCGCGCCGGCGACGCGCTCGGCTCGGTCTACGTGGCCAGCGAGGGCGCGTTCAAGACGGTCGGCGTGAGCGAGGCCGGCGAGGAGCGCGTGCTCGGGTTCCACCTTCCTGGCGAACTGTTCGGGCTGGACGCGATCGGCAGCGGCCGCCACCGCTGCGACGCAATCGCCCTCGGCGAGGCCCGGGTCTGCGAACTCCCGTTCTCGAGCCTGGCCACCGTCGCCGCGCAATTGCCCAGCCTGCAGCGGCAACTGCTGCGGGTCATGGGCCAGAGCGCGGACCGCGACCAGGACCACATGGACGTACTCTCCCGGCGCCAGGCCGGCGAACGCATCGCGATGTTCCTGCTCGGCCTCGGCGAGCGCTACCGCCGCATCGGCCGCCCCGCGCACGATTTCCGCCTGCCGATGAGCCGCGACGAAATCGCGCGCCATCTCGGCCTTGCGCTCGAAACCGTCAGCCGCAGCTTCAGCCGCCTGCACGAGGACGGCGTAATCGAGGTGCGCGGCCGCGGCGTGCGGGTACTGGACGAGGCGCGCCTGCAACTCGCCGCCAGTGGTTGCGACACCGTGCCGGTGCGCACGCGCGGCCAGGCGCGCGGCTGAAACCGCCTCAAAGGCCCTTCGCGGCCGGCGCCAGCGCGCGCCGGACCTGCGCCACGAATTCCGGGTCGGGCACGGTGCCGACCTTGTCGCTGCGCGCGAGGATGCGGCCGTCCGCATCGAGCAGGATCAACTCGCTGCTGTGGTTGAACTCGCCGTTGTCGAGTTTCCGGTAGCGCACCCCGAGTACCCCGGCGATCGCGCGCACGTCGTCCTCGCGCGGTGCGAGCAGGCTCCAGCGGCTTGCATCCAGCTGGCGCTTGCCGGCCAGCGCCTGCAGCGCCTTCGGCGTATCGCGCGCTGGATCGAGGCTGACCAGGGTGATCCCGATCCGGTCGCGTTCGGCCGGCGTGAGCTGGCGTTCGACCGCCTTGCCGCTGTCCACGATCAGTGGGCACATGTACGGGCAGGAGGTGTAGAACATCGACACCAGCCGCGGCTTGCCGCGTTGCGCGCGCCACGCCTGCGCATGCCCGGCCTGGTCGACCATCTGCGCCTGCAACTGGTAGACCGAATCCGGCGGCAGCGGCGCTTCGCGCGCGATGGCCGCGGGAATGCTCGACAGCAACAACGCCATGGACAGCAGGAAAGTCTTCATCGTGTGTTCCTCGCGCAACGGAATCCGAGGTTGCGGGTGACATCGGCACCGTCCAGCGAGGACAGCATCGCCACCCGCATCAGCACCGCGTAGTTCTCGCGGTCGTCCATCGACAGCGCGCCCGCGCCGCAGAACTTCGTCCGGTCGGGGTCGCCCTGCTTGCGGTTGTCGGCGTCGACCAGCAACGCCGAATAATCGCGGGTCCATTCCCACACCAGGCCGTGGACGTCGCGCACGCCGTAGACATCCGCCGCCTGCAGTCCCACGCGCGGCAACGCGGTGTTCGACGGGCGCGAATACCAGGCCAGGATGCGTTCGCGCCACACCGGATCCTTGCGCGCGTCCTTGCGCAGTTCGTCGGCGGCGGCCACGTATTCCCACTCGTTCCAGTCCGGCAGGCGCGCGCCCTGCGCCTTGCAGTAGGCATCGGCGGCGAACCAGCTCACGTTCACCACCGGCTGTTGCGGTTGCGCGTTGGCGCCGAGCGCGAGCGGCCCGGCCCAGTGCTGCAGGTAGCGCGATTCCGCGAACACCGTCGGCGCGCTGCCGCGCCGCCACTGCGGGTTGTCCTTCACGAAGGCGAGGAACTGCGCGTTGGTGACCGGCGTGGCCATCAATTCGAACGGCGCGATGCGGACCGATGCGCGATCCTCGTATTTCAGCGCGGAACGGAAGCTTCCGCCCGGCAGCTTCACCCAGCCGCTTCCCGCCGCCGCGAGCGCGGCGACGGGAAGCAGTGCGGCGGCGATGGCGAGCCACTTGCGCATGGGTGCCTCAGTGGCCTTCGGCGTTGCCGCCGGCCGGGGCAGGCGTCTTGCGCACTTCGGCGACTTCTTCCTTGGTGATGCGCCCGCCGGCATTGCCCCAGCTGTTGAGCACGTAGGTGCCGATGTTGGCGACCTCGTCGTCGGTGAGCTGGCTCATCGGCGGCATCGTCGAGTTGTAGTCCTTGCCGTTGACCGTGATCGGGCCGTTGAGGCCGTGCAGCATGATCGAAATGATGCGCTTGGGGTCGTCCTTCAGCAGGCTCGACTTCGCCAGCGGCGGGAACACCCCGGCCATGCCTTCGCCATTGGCCTGGTGGCAGGTGGAACAGGTGCCGGCGAACAATGCCTGCCCGGCCTTGGCCTGGTCTTCCTGGGTCAGCGTTCCCGAGGCATGCGCGGTGGCGGCCTCCGCGACCGCCTGCAGGTTGGGCAGCGCGCGGTCGCCGAGGTACATCGCATCGACTTCCTTGCCCGAATAAATGTCCTTGCGCTCCGCGCCGTCGGCCTTGAGGATCGCCAGTGCGCCCTTGTTGAACGCGCGGAAGATCGAGTGGTCGACCAGCACGTAGCTGCCGGGCACCTCGAGGTGGAAGTCCATGATCGCCGCGCCGCCCGAGGGGATGAGCGTGGTCTGCACGTTCTCGTTGAAGCGCGTGCCGCCCTCGAACCAGACCTTGTCGAAGATCTCGCCGATCACGTGGAAGCTCGACACCAGGTTCGGGCCGCCGTTGCCGACGAACAGGCGCACCGTCTCGCCGGTGTTGGCCTTGAGCGCGTTGTCGCCGGTCAGCGCGCCTTCGCGGCCGTTGAACAGCACGTAGGTCGGGTGTTCGTCGATCGCCTTGTCCATGTCGAAGGGCTGGTGGCCCTTCTCGCGGTATTTGCCGGTCGTGTAGAAGTCGCCCTGCATCACGTAGTACTCGCGATCCACCGGAGGCAGCCCGCCCGGCGGCTCGACCAGGATCAGGCCGTACATGCCGTTGGCGATGTGCATGCCTACCGGCGCGGTCGCGCAGTGGTAGACGAACAGGCCGGCGTTCAACGCCTTGAAGGTGAAGCGCGAGACGTGGCCGGGCGCGGTGAAGCTCGATGCCGCGCCGCCGCCGGGACCGGTGACGCCGTGCAGGTCGATGTTGTGCGGCATCTTGCTGTCGGGCATGTTGCGCAGGTGGAACACCACCGTGTCGCCCTGGCGCACGCGGATGAAACTGCCGGGCACGGTGCCGCCGAAGGTCCAGAAGGTGTAGGTCACGCCTTCGGAGATCGACATTTCCTTCTCGACCACGTCGAGCTCGACGATCACCTTCGCCGGGTAATTGCGGTTCACCGGCGGCGGCACGTTCGGCGGGCTGGTGAGCACGGCCTCGATGTCCTTGCCTTGTGGCGGGCCGAAGTCGCCCTTGAGCGACCCGCCCGAGTCGACCGCGGCGGGGTGTACGGCATTCGCATTCGTGTCCGCGTCCTGCTTGCGGCAGCCGGCGATGGCGACCGCCAGCAACGCGCAGGCCAGGAACGGCAGGAAACGGCGCGCACGGATCGTGGTCATGGACGATTCCTCATTGCTTCAAAAGGGAATGGACATGCCCGCGACGGGGGCCGTGGAGGAATGCTGCCCGTCATCGCCGGGAGATCCCGCATAAGCGGTCAATACCGCGACCAGTGCGGCGACGAAGATCGGGGCGAGATAGAGGTGGCGGCGGAGGTTGCGGGGTTGCATGGCGGGTTCCTGGTGGGTTCGGTTCCTGTGTCGGCGCGCAGTCTGTGCTTCCCGTTCGCGCATGGAATTGATCTGGGTCAATCCGCGGCGATGGCGCGCGCGGTTCCGGGATCGCGGTTGATCCAGGTCAAGACGGGCCGCCGATGCGTGGCCGAGGCTGCGCGCAGTCCCGCCACGAGACCGCGCCATGCCGCACCGGAACCGTTTGTCGTCGCTGCTCGCAGCCTTGCTGGTCGCGGCCCCGGCCTGCGCCGTGGCGGCCGACGCGACGCCGGGCCTGCAGCTGGAATGGAACGCGCGCCTGCGCCAGGAAACGGTCGACGACGACGCCTTCGCGCGCGGCGCGGACGCCACCACGCTGCGCCTGCGCGCGGGGTTGCGCATGCACGCCGCTTCCGGCTTCGACGCATTGCTCGAAGGCGAGGGCATCGCCGCCGCCGGTGCCTACAACAGCGGCGCGAACGGCCGCATCGACCGTCCCGCGATCGTCGATCCGGGCGGCGTCGAGCTCAACCAGGCCTGGATCGGCTGGCGCAACGGGCCGTTCGGCGTGACCGCCGGGCGCCAGCGACTGCAGTTCGACAACCAGCGCTGGATCGGCAACAGCGGCTGGCGCCAGAACGAGCAGACCTTCGACGCGCTGGCGCTGGAGTTCGCGCCGCGCAAGGACATCGCCCTGCGCTACGCCTTCCTCGACCGCGTCCACCGGGTCAACGGCGACGACGCGCTGGACCCGCTCGCGCGCGAACGCGCGCTGTCCGACCATCTGTTCAATGCCACGTGGAAGCCCGGCCGGCAGCAACTCACCGGTTACGGCTACCTGCACGAAGACCGCGACGCCGCCGGCGCGTCCAGCGCGACCTGGGGCCTGCGCTGGAGCGGGTCGCATCCCGTCGGCGACGCGGGTTTCGGCTGGACGCTGGAAACCGCGCGACAGCGCGACTACGCCAATGCCCCGCGATCCTTCTCGCACGGCTACTGGCTGCTCGAACCGGCGCTGACCGTGCACGGCGTCACCGCGCGCCTCGGCTGGGAACGACTCGGCGGCGATGGCACGCATGCGCTGCAGGCGCCGCTCGGCACGCTGCATGCGTTCAACGGCTGGGCCGACAAGTTCCTGGTGACGCCGGCCGACGGGCTCGACGATCGCTATCTCGGCCTGGGCGGGGCGTTCGGGCGCGAACGCGCCGGCGCGCGCGCCACCTGGCAATTCGCCTGGCACGACTACCGCGCCGACCACGGCGACGCGCATTACGGCCGCGAATGGGATGCATCGCTGGGCGTGCCGTTGGCCCGGGGCGTGAACGCGCTGCTCAAGTTCGCCGACTACCGCGCCGACGGTTTCGCCGCCGACACCCGCAAGTTGTGGCTGCAACTGGAATACAGCGGCAGCCATCGATCCCCACCGCGAGGAACCGACCGATGATCCTTCCCGAACCCGCCCCGACGAGCGTGCACCCGTTCGATGCCCGCGGCATCGGCCGACGCTTCCGCCATGCCGCGGTCTTCGGCGCGCTCGACGCGCTGCGGCCCGGCGAGGCGATGCGCTTCGTCAACGACCACGACCCGTTGCCGTTGCTGGCGCAGTTGCGCGAACGCTATGGCGACGCGATCGACATCGCCTACCGGCAGCGTGCGCCGGACGGCGTGGTGATCGATTTCGCCGTGACCGGCGACGTCGCGGGCCGCGACTGCTGCGGCAGTTGCGGCTGACACCGGCGTGGCCGCGGGCGACATCGAGCGCATCGCGGGCTGGCGCTGCATCGGCTGCGGCAAGGTCGATGCGCCGCGGCCCTGCGTGGGCGTGTGCCAGGACCGCAAGGTCGAGCTGGTCGATGCCGCCGATTACGACGCCTTGCTGGCGCGCGTTCGCGAACTGGAGGCGGCGTTGGCCCTGATCGCGCGAGTCACGCCGCGCGAGGACGCATTGCCGGCGTCGTGGCGCGCGTTGCAGGAACGGGCGCGCGCCTTGCTCGGTTGATCAGTCCCGCAACCGCGCCGACAGTCGCGCGCGGCCGGGTTCCGGGTCGATGCCGTGCGCCGCGAGCCAGCCGCGGTCGAACAGGGTTTCCGCGTAGCGTTCGCCGCGATCGCAGAGCAGGGTGGCGATGCTGCCGCTCTCGCCGCGCGCGCGCATCGCCGACGCCAGTTCGAGGCAGGCGACGAAGTTGGTGCCGGACGAACCGCCGTAGCGCCGGCCGAACAATTGCTCCAGCAGCCAGGTCGCGGCGATCGAATCGGCGTCCTCGACTTCGACCACGTCGTCGACCACGTCGAACAGGAAGCCCGGTTCCACCTTCGGCCGGCCGACGCCTTCGATCAACGTCGCCTTGCTCGCCGTCGCGCCGGGATCGCGGCTGCGCCAGCCGTGCACGAAGCCGCTGCCCGCCGGTTCGGCGACGCACAGGCGCGTGTCCATCCCGCGATAGCGCAGGTAGCGACCGATGGTGGCGGACGTGCCGCCGGTGCCTGCGCCGCACACGATCCATGCCGGCCGCGGATGCGGTTCGCGCTCGAGCTGGCCGACGATCGATTCGGCGATGTTGTTGTTGCCGCGCCAGTCGGTGGCGCGTTCGGCCAGGCCGAACTGGTCGAGGAAACAGGCTCCATTTGCGGCGATTTCGCGCGCACGCGCTTGCGTGCACACGCCGGCGCCGGTGAGTTCGCAGCGGCCGCCGAGCGCGCGCACCGCATCGATCTTCGCCGGCGCGGTGCACTCCGGCATCACCGCCACGAACGGCAGCCCGAGCAGGCGCGCGAACCAGGCTTCGGAGATCGCGGTGCTGCCGGAGGACGCGTCGACCACGACCTGCCCTTCGCGCAGGCGGCCGTTGCACAGCGCGTACAGGAACAGCGAGCGCGCGAGCCGGTGCTTGAGGCTGCCGGTCGGGTGCGCGGCCTCGTCCTTGAAATAGAAATCGATGCCCGCGAATGCCGGGAAGCGCATGTGCAGCAGGTGGGTGTCGGCCGAACGCGCGGCTTCGCGGCGCAGGCAATCGATCGCCGCGGCCGACCACGCGCGGTCGTCGCCACGCGGCGGGGGAAAGGATTGCGATGCGAACGCGGCCAAGGCCATGCCGGGATTGTCCGTTGCGCGCGGGTGCGCCGCCTTGATCCAGGTCAGCCGCGCTGCGACGGGGCCAGCGATTCGAGCGCGTCGCGGTCGAGCAGTTCCAGTTCGCGCCGGTCGACCCGCAGCAGGCCTTCGTCCTGGAAGCGCTTGAGCACCCGGCTCACGGTTTCCGGCGCCAGCCGCAGGTAGTTGGCGATGTCGGTGCGCGGCATCGTCAGCTGGAAGCGGCGCGGCGAGAAACCCCGCGCGGCCAGCCGCCGCGACATCCCGACCAGGAACGCCGCCATGCGTGCGTCCGCCGACCAGTCGCCGGCGAGCAGCGCGGCACGGCCGATATCGCGGCTGAGCAGGCGGAACAACTGGCGTTGCAGCCCCGGCACGCGGGTCGCCAGCACCGAGATCTTCGGGAACGAGAAGCGGCACAGCATCACCGTGTCCAGCGCCACCGCGTCGCAGGGATAGCGCTCGCCGTCGATCGCGTCGAGGCCGATCACCTCGCCGGGGAAGTGGAATCCGAGCACGTGCTCGCGGTGGTCGCGGTCGATCGTGCAGGTCTTGACCGTGCCGGCGCGGACCGCGGCGATCGCCTCGAAGCGGTCGCCTTCGCGGAAGATGCGTTCGCCGGCGTGGAACGGGCCGACGTGTTCCACCAGCACGTGCAGTTCGCCGAGCGAGGACTTGTCCATGCCCGCGTCCATGCACGCCCGCGAGAACGCGCAGGTCGAGCAGAAGCGCAGTTCGTCGCCGTCGTCGGCCAGCGTGCGCGCGTCGTGGCGCGGGAACGCGAGTCCTTCGGCGGCGCGGTTCATCCGATGGCTCAGACGGTGCGCGAGAAGCGCGGCGTTTCGACCGTGGCCGGCTGTTCCAGGTAGCGGTCGAAGCACATCGCGATGTTGCGCAACAGCAGCCGTCCGCGCGCGGTCACCGCGATCCGCTGTTCCTCCACCCGCACCAGGCCGTCCTCGGCCAGCGGCGCGAGGCGATCGAGCGCGGTCGCGAAGTATTCGGCGAAGTCGATCGCGTAGCGTCGTTCCAGCGCCGCCACCGGGATCTCGCCCCGGCACATCAGCGACTGGATCAGGTCGGCGCGCAACTGGTCGTCCTCGTCCAGGCGCATGCCGCGGAACACCGGCAACCGGCCATCGTCGAGCGCCGCCTGCCAGCTCGGCAGGTCGCGCGGGTTCTGGCTGAAGCTGTCGCCGATGTGGCTGATCGCGCTCACCCCGAGCCCGACCAGGTCGCTGTCGGCGTGGGTGGTGTAGCCCATGAAATTGCGATGCAAACCGCCGCGCGCCTGCGCCAGCGCCAGCTCGTCGTCGGGCAGGGCGAAATGGTCCATGCCGATGTAGAGGTAGCCGGCGGCGGTGAGCTTCTCGATCGCGAGCTGCAACAACGCCAGCTTGGTCTCGCCGCTGGGCAGCAGGCTGGCGTCGAGTTGCTTCTGCGGCTTGAACAGGTGCGGCATGTGCGCGTAGCCGTACACCGCCACCCGGTCAGGGCGCATCTCCGCGACGGTGTCGAGGGTGCGCGCGAAGCCTTCCGGCGCCTGGTTCGGCAGGCCGTAGATCAGGTCGACGTTGACCGAACGGAAACCATTGGCACGGCAGGCATCGATCACCGCGCGGGTCTGCTCGACCGACTGGATGCGGTTCACCGCTTCCTGCACCGCGGGGTCGAAATCCTGCACGCCGAAGCTGGCGCGGTTGAAGCCGGCCTTTGCCAGTTCGGCGATGTCGTCGGCATCGACGAAGCGCGGGTCGAGCTCGATCGAGATGTCGCGGTCGGCCGCGTTCGAGAAACGGAACTGGCTGCGCAGGGTTTCCACGACTTCGCCGAGTTGCGCCG
>Ga0209023_10003550_pt1 | contig 18521 bp, 25 predicted proteins | sample LakOneMetagenome_FD_187468 | JGI IMG/M metagenome (GOLD analysis project Ga0209023, IMG submission 187468) | Freshwater and sediment microbial communities from Lake Erie, Canada (SPAdes) (version 2) | ecosystem: Environmental > Aquatic > Freshwater > Lentic | place: Lake Erie, Canada...
GTCGAAGCCCCTCACGCCGCGCCCAGAACCACAGGATCGCCGCCAGGTAGACCCAGGCCAGCAGGATGTCGAACACGTAGTGCTCTCCGCCGGCCACCAGGGTGAGCGCCATGCCGATCGGATACATCGCCAGCAACGGCCGGAGCCACGGGCGGGTGCTGCGCCAGAAGAAGGCGGCCGCCAGCCCGGCGAACGCGGCGTGCAGCGAGGGGAGCGCGGCGACGACGTTGACCGTGCGCGTCCCCATGTCGAAGACCCGGTCGGCGATGGTCACCCCGATCCGGCTCCACCCGCGATTGACGATCCGCGTGATCGGACCGATCGCCCCCTGCTTGCTCGCCATCCACGGCGGGACGGCGGGGAGCAGCACATAGGTGAGGAGCCCGACGGCGACCATGGAGAAGAAGCGGCGCCGCCACGCCCGAAAACGCTCGCGGTTGCGGATCCAGAGCACGGCCGGGATCACGAACGGCACGACGAAGTGGGAGGCGTAGATCAGCGCCATCGGGATCTGCCACCACGCCACGTCGCGTCCGAACGGCCCCAGCCACTTCTGGAGCTCCACGTTCGGAACGTGGCCGAAGAACAAGAACTTGTCGACGGCGATGGGCAACTGCCGTTGGATCGGCATGCCCAACCCGTCGGCGGCACCCCGGGTGAAGTCGTAGGCGGTCATGGCGACGCCGTACGGCAGCCAGTCGCGCAGGACCGGCAGCAGGCCGCCGCCGGTGCGTCCGATCGTCGTCACCGCGGCGAGGCCCATCAGCCACGCCAGCACGATGGGTCGCTCGAGCGGAACGCCCCACCGCCAGAGGGCGACGGCGAACGCGGCGCCGTAGGCCCCGCATGCCGCGGCACGGATCGTCCCCCGGCTCGGACGCCGGAACGTCGCGAGGTCGAGATCGCTGCCGTACTCGGAGGAGACTTCGGTCACGGCGTGGTCACCTTGGGCGGCCGGCTGTCGAGCGTCGAACGGCACGCCTCGCGGAACGGGCGCACCGTCGTGAACCGCCGATCCGACGTCACGTACTCGTCGCGGACGTGGGCGAACCACGATCCGGTGAGCCGGGTCGGGTCGGCCCGGTCCAGGTCGTCGCGTCGGGCGAGGATCGACCGGCAGGTCGCGACCAGGACGTCGGTGTCGGCGGCCGGACCGGAACCCCGGGCACAACCGGAGGTCGTGGCGAGGACGATGACAGCGAGGGAACAGCGCAGTGACGGGAGGATGACGCGACGCTAGCCGTGTCGTCGGGCGCGGCGTCGGGCACCGGCTTGGTGATCTGCCGAATGCCCGATAGAGTCTCCTACTCGTGCGTTTGGAGTTGCTGGCCTGTGCCAGCAGCTGTGCCGGGTCAAGCCGGACACAATCGACGTCCGTGTGCGCCTCCGACTCGTCGGAGGGACCTCGCGGCGACAACCGATCGTGATGCTCCGCCGGCCTGTGCCTGCGGAGCATCTGCGTGAGAGGACAGCACTCGGGCCGCCAGGTCCGGGCCGAATAGACAGAGGCAGCCGTATGGCGACGAAAGCGATCGTCGGCGAAAAAGTAGGAATGACGCAGGTCTGGGGTGATGACAATCGCATCATCCCGGTGACTGTGCTGCGCGTGGAACCGGCCCGCATCGTTCAGGTGAAGACCACCGAACGAGACGGCTACACCGCAGTCCAGGTGACCTACGGCCACAAGGATCCGAAGAAGCTCACCAAGCCGGAAGCCGGCCACTTCGCCAAGGCGGGCGTTCCCGCCGGCCAGCGACTGGTCGAGCTGCGACTGGACTCGGTGGACGGCCTCGAGGTCGGACAGCAGATCAGCGTCGAGACGCTCGGCGCCGGTCAACTGGTCGACGTCACGGCGGTCAGCCGGGGCAAGGGCTTCGCCGGAACCATGAAGCGTCACAACTTCGCCGGTCAGGGCGCGAGCCACGGTAACCACAAGCACCATCGGGCCCCCGGCTCGATCGGCTCGTGTTCGTTCCCGGGACGCGTCTTCAAGGGCCTGAAGATGTCCGGCCACATGGGCCACGAGCAGGTGACCACGCTCAATCTCGAGGTGGTCCAAGCCGATGTCGAGCGCAACTTGCTGCTCGTCAAGGGCGCTGTTCCTGGTCCGAACGGTGGCGTGGTCATCGTCCGCAACGCCGTGAAGGGCAAGAAGTCATGAGCACCGTCACCGTGAAGACGGCAGCCGGCGCCGATGCCGGGAGCGTGGAGCTCGCTGCGGACATCTTCGGCATCCAGCCGAACGTCCCGGTGATGCACCAGGTGGTCACGGCCCAGCTCGCCAAGCGGCGGTCGGGGACGCAGAGCACCAAGACCCGCTCCGAGGTGTCGGGTGGCGGCAAGAAGCCGTTCAAGCAGAAGGGCACGGGCAACGCCCGTCAGGGCTCGACCCGTGCGCCGCACTACAGCGGTGGCGGCATCGCCCTCGGCCCGAAGCCCCGCAAGTACGGGCAGAAGACCCCGAAGAAGATGATCAACCTCGCCCTGCGCTCGGCCCTCTCGGACCGCGCCGCAGAGGGCAAGGTGCTGGTCGTCGACTCGTGGGGCCTCGACACGCCGAAGACCCAGGACGCCGTGGCCGCACTCGCCGCCATCGGCGCCACCGGCAAGACGCTCGTCGTGCTCAAGCGCGACGACCTCACCGCCATCAAGTCGTTCCGGAACCTGCCGACCGTGCAGATCATCGAGGTCGGCGAGCTCAACGCCTACGACGTGCTCTGCAACGACGTCATCGTGTTCGCCAAGAACACGCTGCCCGGCACCAGCAAGGACGAGAGCTGAGATGAAGGATCCCCGCGACATCATCCTCGCCCCGGTCGTCTCCGAGAAGAGCTACGGCCTCATCGAGCAGGGCGTCTACACCTTCCGGGTCGACCCCAAGGCCAGCAAGCCCGAGATCCACGACGCCGTCGAGTCCATCTGGGGCGTCTCCGTGGTCAAGGTCAACACCCTCACCCGCAAGGGCAAGGTGACCCGGGCTCGCAAGAGCAACCGCAACGGCAAGAAGGCCGACCAGAAGCGCGCGATCGTCACGCTCGCTCCCGGCAACGAGATCCCCCTGTTCGAGAGCTGAGACAGGACGAACCATGCCCCTTCGCAAGCGCAAGCCCACCAGCGCCGGCCGCCGGTTCCAGACCGTCTCCGACTTCTCGGAGATCACGAAGACCACGCCGGAGAAGAGCCTCGTCGTACCGCTGCCCCACAAGGCCGGTCGCAACGCTCACGGTCGCATCACGTCCCGCCACCAAGGTGGCGGACACAAGCGTCAGTACCGCATCATCGACTTCAAGCGGGTCAAGGACTCCGTCCCCGCCAAGGTCGCCGCGATCGAGTACGACCCCAACCGCACGTGTCGCATCGCCCTCCTCCACTACGAGGACGGCACCAAGGCGTACATCTTGGCGCCCAAGGGCCTCAAGGTCGGCGACAAGGTCTCGAGCGGCCAGGGATCGGACATCAAGCCCGGCTGCGCCCTGCCGCTGCGCTACATCCCGGTCGGTACCACCATCCACAACGTCGAGCTGCGTCCCGGTCAGGGCGGCAAGATCGCCCGCTCCGCCGGCATGAGCATCCAGCTCGTCGCCAAGGAGGGCGAGTACGCCACCCTTCGCATGCCGTCCACCGAGATGCGCCGTGTCGCCATCGACTGCCGCGCCACGATCGGCGAGGTCGGCAACAGTGAGCACGAGCTCATCAAGATCGGCAAGGCCGGCCGCGCCCGCTGGAAGGGCGTCCGCCCCCAGAGCCGTGGCGTCGTGATGAACCCGGTCGACCACCCCCACGGCGGCGGCGAAGGCCGTACGTCGGGTGGCCGCCACCCGGTCTCGCCCTGGGGCAAGCCCGAGGGTCGTACCCGTAGCAAGAAGAAGCCGTCGCAGAGGCTCATCATCCGCCGGCGTCGTTCCGGCAAGGGCCGGAGGTAATCGCACATGTCGCGCAGCCTGAAGAAGGGCCCGTTCGTCGACGACCATCTGTTGAAGAAGGTCGACGCCATGAACGCGGCCGGCGAGCGCAAGGTCATCAAGACCTGGTCGCGCCGCTCCACGATCATTCCCGACATGGTCGGTCACACGATTGCCGTCCACGACGGTCGCAAGCACGTCCCGGTCTACGTGACCGAGTCGATGGTCGGTCACAAGCTCGGTGAGTTCTCCCCCACGCGTACGTTCAAGTACCACGCGGGCCAGGAGAAGAACGCGAAGGGTCGCCGCTGATGACCGGTCCCAAGCGCAACGAAGGCGCCACCCTCGCGGGTGAGCGCACCGGCACCAAGGCCACCGCCAAGTACCTGCGGTCGTCGGCCTACAAGGCCCGCGAAGTGCTCGACAAGATCCGCGGCATGGACGTCCGTTCCGCCGACGAGTTCTTGCAGTTCACCGAGCGAGACATCGCCATCGACGTCCGCAAGGTGTTGGCCTCGGCCGTCGCCAACGCCGTCAACAACGACGGTATGGATGCCGACGACCTCTACGTCCGGGCGTGCTTCGCCGACGAGGGCCCGACCCTCAAGCGGTTCCGTCCCCGGGCCCGTGGCCGTGCCGCTCGCATCCGCAAGCGCACCAGCCACATCACCGTGATCGTCGACACCCTCACCGACGAGATGCAGCGCCGTCGCACCGCGAAGGAATCGGCCCGTCCCGGCGCCGGCCGTCGCACCCCGTCGTCGGCTGCTGCCGCTCGCCGGGCTCGTGTCGAGCGCAGCCGGGCCGCCGCCGCGGCGGCCCAGACCGAGGGCTCCGAGGCTGCGGTCGACGAGACCACGACCTCGACCGAGTCGGTCGCCGACACCACGGTCGTCGACACCACCGCCGCCGAAGCGCCGTACGGCGCCGGCAGCGCCGCCCCGCTCGCCGATGGCGGCCAGCCCGAGGGCTACGACATCAAGGGCAACGCCGACTCGATGCTCTACCACGTGCCGGGTTCCCGGCACTACAACCAGACCGTCGCCGAAGTGTGGTTCGCAAGCGAAGAAGCAGCCGAGGCTGCCGGTTTCCTGAAGCCGCCGTCGCAGCGCGACGACGAAGATGACGCCGCCGGTAGCACGGAGGAGGAGGCCTGATGGGCCAGAAGGTCAACCCCTACGGCTTCCGTCTGGGTGTCACCACCGAATGGAAGAGCCGCTGGTTCAGCGAGCGCCAGTACAAGGAATACCTCACCGAGGACTGGAAGATCCGGGCCTACATCATGGGACTCCTCCCCGACGCGGCGATCAGCCGCATCGAGATCGAGCGCACCCGTGACAAGCTCCGGGTCGACGTCCACACGGCCCGTCCGGGCATCGTGATCGGTCGCCGTGGCGCCAAGGCCGACGAGCTGCGGGCCGGACTCACCCAGATCACCGGGAACAACAAGGTCCAGCTCAACATCGTCGAGATCAAGGCGCCGGAGCTCGACGCCGCGCTCATCGCCCAGGGTGTCGCCGACCAGCTCGCCAACCGCATCGCCTTCCGGCGGGCGATGAAGCGGGCCGTGCAGAACGCTCAGAAGGCCGGCGCCCTTGGCATCCGGGTCCAGTGCTCGGGTCGCCTCGGTGGCGCCGAGATGAGCCGGACCGAGTGGTACCGCGAAGGCCGGGTGCCGCTGCACACGCTGCGCGCCGACATCGACTACGGCTTTCGCGAGGCCCGCACCGGTTCCGGCCGGGTCGGCGTGAAGGTGTGGATCTACAAGGGAGACATCCTCCCCTACAAGCCGCAGACCGACGAGAAGGTCATCCGCGAAGCCGCGATGGCCGTCGGCGAGGCAGCCGGCCTGGCCGGCGCGCCGCGCAAGGTCGTCTCGTCGGCTGGTCGCAAGAAGAGCGACGAGCCCGAGGTCGAGGCTGCGCCGCTGCTCAAGGAAGCCGACCCCGAGATCGAACGCCTCCTCGCCGAGGAAGAAGAGATCGAGCGTCGCATCCACGAGAGCCACGAGACCCCGCACTTCCGCGGGAACGAGGACTGATCCCCCATGTTGATGCCCCGCAGGGTCAAGCACCGAAAGGTCAACCGCGGCCGCACCCGAGGTCTCTCGAAGGGTGGCAACGAGCTCGCATTCGGCGAGTTCGGCATCCAGGCGCTCGAGCCCGGTTGGCTCACCGCCCGCCAGATCGAGGCCGCTCGTATCGCCATGACCCGCCACATCAAGCGTGGCGGCAAGGTCTGGATCAACGTGTTCCCGGACAAGCCGGTCACGAAGAAGCCGGCCGAGACCCGCATGGGTTCGGGCAAGGGCAACCCGGAGTTCTGGGTCGCCGTGGTCAAGCCTGGTCGTGTGCTCTTCGAGCTCTCGTATCCGAACGAGGAGATCGCCCGCTCCGCCCTCGAGCGTGCGGTGCAGAAGCTCCCGATCAAGGCCCGTGTCATCACGCGAGCGGAAGGGGTCTGACCATGGCGAAGACGAAGGCCGAACTGGCCGAACTCGACCTCGGCGGACTCGTCGATGAGCTCCGTGACACCAAGCAGGAGGCGCTCAACCTGCGCTTCCGCAACGCCACCGGTCAGCTCGAGAACGTCGCCGCGATCAAGTCCACCCGGCGCCAGATCGCACGTATCAACTCCCTCATCCGCCAGCGCGAGATCGCCGCGGCCGAGGGCGCAGGAAGTGGGAAGTGATGGCTGAGCAGACCGCTGAGCAGACCAGCAACGAGCGCTCGGCCCGCAAGGTCCGCGAGGGCGTCGTCGTGTCCAACAAGATGGACAAGACGGTCGTCGTCGCCGTGATCGAGCGGGTGCGCCACCCGAAGTACTCCAAGTTCGTGCTCCGTACCAAGAAGCTGTACGTGCACGACGAGGAGAACGCCGCCAACGCCGGCGACAAGGTCCGGGTCATGGAGACCCGCCCGATCTCGAAGTCGAAGCGGTGGCGCGTCGTGGAAGTCCTGGAGCGTGCCAAGTGATCCAGCAGGAATCCCGCCTTCGCGTCGCCGACAACAGCGGCGCCAAGGAAGTGCTGTGCATCAAGGTGCTCGGCGGAACCCGCCGGCGCTACGCCTCGATCGGCGACATCTTCATCGCCACCGTGAAAGACGCCATTCCCGGCGCCGCGGTGAAGAAGGGTGATGTCGTCAAGTGCGTCGTCGTGCGCACCAAGAAAGAGAAGCGCCGTCCCGATGGCAGCTACATCCGCTTCGACGAGAACGCGGCCGTGCTGATCAAGGACGACCAGTCGCCTCGTGGCACCCGCATCTTCGGCCCGGTCGGTCGTGAGCTGCGCGACAAGAAGTTCATGCGCATCGTCTCGCTCGCCCCGGAGGTGCTCTGAGATGAAACTGAAAAAGGGTGATCCGGTGATCGTCATCACCGGCAAGGACAAGGGACGCGAGGGCAACATCGCCCAGGTGCTCCCGTCCGCCAACAAGGTCATCGTGCACGGCGTCAACACCGCCAAGAAGCACCAGAAGGCCCGCAAGGCGAATCAGCAGGGCGGCATCATCGACAAGGACATGCCGATCGATGCTTCCAACGTCATGTACGTGAGCAAGGGCAAGCCGACCCGTCTCGGCTACCGGACCGAAGCCGATGGCACCAAGGTCCGTATCGCCAAGAAGACGGGGGAGGTCATTCGATGAGCACCACGACGACCACCGCCCCCCGGCTCAAGCTGAAGTACCAGGACGAGATCCGCCATGCGCTCAAGGAGCAGCTGGCGCTTCCCAACGTCATGCAGGTGCCGAAGCTCGACAAGATCGTGATCAACATGGGAGTCGGTCGCGCCACCCAGCAGCCTTCGCTGCTCGAAGGTGCGGTCACCGATCTCACGGCGATCGCCGGTCAGAAGCCGATCGTCACCAAGGCCAAGACCTCGGTCGCTGCGTTCAAGCTGCGTGAGGGCCAGGCGATCGGTTGCAAGGTCACCCTCCGGGGCGACCGCATGTGGGAATTCCTCGATCGCCTCATCGCCGTGGCGATCCCCCGTATCCGCGACTTTCGCGGACTGCCGGCCCATTCGTGGGACGGCCGGGGCAACTACACCTTCGGTGTCAGCGAGCAGACGATCTTTCCGGAGATCGACTACGACCGCATCGACGTCACCCGTGGCATGGACATCACCATCGTCACCACGGCAGTGAACGACGAGGGCGGCAAAGCGCTGCTCGACGCGTACGGCTTCCCCTTCAAGAAGGGTGCCGACGCCGGCCCGCCGCCGAAGAAGAAGAAGCGTGGTCCTGCGCGCGGTGGCCCCAAGGGCAAGCCGCAGTCCGGGAAGGCCGCCGCCGCCAGCGGTGGCAAGAAGAAGAAGTGATCGGGAAGGGGCTGTAGAAGATGGCCAAGAAAGCGCTGATCAACAAGGCGCAGGCGAAGCCCAAGTACAAGGTGCGCGCCTACACCAGGTGCCGCCGGTGCGGCCGATCCCGTGCGGTGTTCCGAAAGTTCGGCCTCTGCCGCATCTGCCTGCGCGAGCTGGTGCATGCCGGCGAGGTTCCGGGCGTGACCAAGGCGAGCTGGTGAGGAGTAGCAATGTTGACTGATCCCATCGCCGACATGCTCACCCGCATTCGCAACGGAAACGTGGCGATGCACGATGAGGTGCGCATGCCCTCCTCCAAGCAGAAGGTCGCCCTTGCGGCGATCCTCGAGAAGGAGGGCTACATCACCGGGTTCAACGTGGCTCCGTCCACCAAGGGCCCGGGCGATGTCCTGACCGTGAAGATGAAGTACTCCCCCGAGCGGGCCCGAACGATCGCCGGCATCCGGCGCATCTCGTCGCCCGGCCTGCGGGTGTACCGCAACTCCAAGGCCGTGCCGCGCGTGCTCGGTGGCCTCGGTGTCGCCGTCCTGTCCACCAGCCAGGGGCTCATGACCGACCGCGAAGCGCGCCAGCGCAACGTGGGCGGCGAAGTCCTCTGCTACGTGTGGTGACGAGGGAGTCCTGACATGTCCCGTATCGGGAAGAACCCCATCGCCGTCCCCGGTGGTGTCGACGTGAACATCGCCGACGGCACCGTGACGGTCAAGGGCCCCAATGGTTCGCTCTCCCGGGTGATCCCCGGCGAGATCATCGTCCGCCAGGACGGTGAGACCCTCCACGTCGAGCGGCCGAACGACGAACGTGAGAACCGTTCGCTCCACGGCCTCACCCGCACGCTCGTTGCCAACATGGTGCAGGGCGTGACCGGTGGCTTCACCAAGGAGCTCGAGATCGTGGGCGTCGGCTATCGCGCCGAGGCCCAGGGCCCGGGCGCACTGAAGCTCGCGCTCGGGTTCAGCCATCCGGTGATCATCGAGGCCCCCGACGGCGTCACCTTCGAGGTTCCCGCACCGACCCGCGTGGTCGTCAAGGGCATCGACAAGGAGAAGGTCGGCCAGGTCGCCGCGAACATCCGGTCCATCCGCAAGCCCGAGCCCTACAAGGGCAAGGGTGTCCGTTACGCCGGCGAGAAGATCCTCCGCAAGGCCGGCAAGGCTGGGAAGAAGTAAGCCATGAGCTCGATGTCGCAGGTTCGCCGCGAGGCACGCATCCGGCGCCACGGTCGGGTCCGCAAGCGGGTCCACGGCACGGCCGCCCGGCCGCGCCTGGCCGTGTTCCGTTCCAACAAGCATTTCACGATGCAGCTGATCGACGACGATGCCGGCCGCACGATCGCCGCCGTCTCGACCGTCGAGGCCGAGATGAGGACCGCCGGTAGCACCGGGTCGGCCGTGGGCTCCGCCCGCGTCGGCAAGCTGCTCGCCGAGCGGGCCAAGGCCGCCGGGATCACCAAGGTCGTGTTCGACCGCGGTGGGTTCCTCTACCACGGTCGAGTTGCCGCGGCGGCCGACGCCGCCCGCGAAGCAGGTCTGGAGTTCTGATGGCATCGTTCGACACCGCCAATCTTCGGGAGTCGCGTGTCATCGCGATCAACCGAGTTGCCAAGGTCGTCCAGGGCGGCCGGCGCTTCTCCTTCACCGCGCTCGTCGTGGTCGGAGACGGCAACGGTCACGTTGGCCTCGGCTACGGCAAGGCCAAGGAAGTCCCGCTCGCCATCCAGAAGGGCACCGAAGAGGCCAAGAAGAACCTCTTCGCCGTCGCCCTCGCCGGATCGACGATCACCCACCCGACCATCGGCATCATGGGTGCCGGCCGGGTCATGCTGAAGCCGGCTGCGCCCGGTACCGGCGTCATCGCCGGTGGCGCGGCTCGCGCCATCCTCGAAGAGGCCGGCATCCACGACGTGCTCGCCAAGTCGCTCGGCTCCTCCAACGCCATCAACGTGGCTCGCGCCACGATCGAGGGCCTGAAGGGTCTGCAGCGTCCCGACGAGGTCGCCAAGCGTCGCGGTCTCCCGGCCGAGGACTTCGTCCCGAAGGGCATGCTGCGCGCCTACAACGAGCGCCAGAAGCAGATCGCTGCCGGAGAGGTGCACTGATGGCCGAGAACCAGCTCCGCGTCACCCAGGTCCGTTCGCAGATCGCCACCAAGCCCAAGGCTCGGGGAACGATGCGGGCGCTCGGCCTGAAGAAGATCGGTGACACCAATACCCTTCCTGACCGTCCCGAGATTCGCGGGATGATCGCTCGGGTTCCGTACCTCATCGAGGTCGTGGAACTCGGCGCCGACTCCTCGGAGAGCTGACATGCGCGTCCAAGATCTCGCTCCCGCACCTGGTGCGGTCAAGAAGGCCAAGCGGGTCGGCCGTGGTACCGGCGGCAAGGGCGGCAAGACCGCCGGCCGTGGCACCAAGGGCCAGTACGCCCGCAACACCGTGGCTCGTGGCTTCGAAGGCGGCCAGATGCCGCTCAAGCAGCGGGTGCCGAAGCTGAAGGGGTTCAACAACCCGTTCCGCGTCGAGTACCAGGCGGTGAACCTCGACACGATCGACGAGCTCGGCGACAGTGTCGTGACCCCCGAGTCGCTCCACGCCAAGGGTGTCGCCCACAAGGGTGCCCTCATCAAGGTGCTCGCCCGCGGCGAGATCACCCACAAGATCGACGTCACGGCGCATGCCGTCTCCAAGGCCGCCGAGGCCGCGATCACGGCTGCCGGCGGCACGGTGACGGTGCTCCCGTCGCCGTTCCGGGTCCGGCCGCCGGCCAATGGGAACCAGTTCACCAACCGGTGACCTGCGGCCCCGTTCGCTGAGCAGCTACCCTCCGGGCACTTCCGGCCGAGTCATCTAGGAGCAGTTCGTGCTGGCGAACCTGAAGAACATCTTCAAGGTCCCCGACCTCCGCAACAAGATCTTTTTCACGATGGGCTGCGTCGCGTTCTACCGCGTCGGCGCCGCCGTTCGTGTTCCCGGGATCGACAACGAGGCCGTCGACCAGCTGCGCTCGATCGCCAGGAGCCAGGGAGCCATCGGCTTCTTGAACCTGTTCTCCGGCGGCGCCTTCGAGAGCTTCGCGATCTTCGCGCTCGGGATCATGCCGTACATCACGGCGAGCATCATCATGCAGGTCCTCGGCGTGGTCATCCCGAAGCTCGAGGAATGGCAGCAGCAGGGTGCGGTCGGGCAGCGCAAGATCACCCAGTGGACCCGCTACCTCGCGATCGCCATCGCGTTGCTGCAGGCCACCGGCTTGACCTTCGTCTTCGGTCAGGGTCGCGGCCGAGCGTTCTTCGGCGCCGCCCGGAACGTCCCCGACGTCGTGCTGCTCCCCCAGTTCATGCCCCGTGCGCTGATCGTGATCCCCTCACTGGTCGCCGGCACGGCGCTGCTGATGTGGATCGGTGAGCTCATCAGCCAACGCGGCGTGGGCAATGGCATGTCGATCATCATCTTCGCCTCGGTCGTGAGTGGGCTGCCGTACAGCTACTACTCGATCCTCCAGGAGAAGAAGTGGTTCGTCTTCGCCCTGCTGATGGTGATCTCTCTGGGGATCCTGGTGGCGATCGTGCGGATCGAGCTCGGTCAACGGAGAATCCCGGTCCAATTCGCGAAACGTGTGGTGGGTCGCCGGATGTACGGCGGCCAGAACACCTACATCCCGCTCAAGGTGAACCAGGCCGGCGTCGTGCCGATCATCTTCGCCAGCTCGATCCTGTTGCTGCCCGTGCTGCTGACCAACGTGGTCGGCGCCGGCAAGGACCCGAACAAGGGGATCCGCTCGGCGATCTCGAAGTTCGTCAGCAACAACATCATCAACTCCAAGAGCATCTTCTACGTGTCGATCTTCGCGGTGATGGTCGTGGCGTTCGCCTACTTCTACAACGCGATCGCGTTCGACCCGATCAAGCAGGCCGACCAGATCCGTAAGCAGGGTGGCTTCATCCCCGGCATCCGCCCGGGTCCGCAGACCGAGCGCTACCTGGCCAAGACCGTGAACCGCATCACGTTGCCCGGCGCCCTGTTCATCGCGGCGATCGCGATCATCCCCTACATCATCGTGTGGGTCGGCGACGTCAAGAACTTCCCGTTCGCCGGCACGACCGTGCTCATCGCCGTCGGCGTCGCTCTCGAGCTGATGCGCCAGATCGACAGTCAGCTGATGCTGCGCAACTACGAGGGCTTCCTGCAGTGATCCCGGTCCGCCGACACCGTGGGCGGAGCGCAGCACGATGATCCCTGGCGCACGTCTGGTCATCCTCGGTCGGCAGGGAGCCGGGAAGGGCACACAGTGCACCCGGCTCTCCCGGCACTACGTCGTGCCCCACATCTCCACCGGCGACACCCTGCGAGCGGCGGTGCGTGAGGGCACCGAGCTCGGCAAGACGGCCAAGCAGATCATGGACTCGGGTGGCCTGGTGGGCGACGAGATCATGATCGGCATCGTCGAGCAGCGGATCGCCCGGGACGACGCCCGCACCCGGGGCTACATCCTCGACGGCTTCCCACGGACCGTCGGCCAGGCCGAGGCGCTCATCGAGATCACCCAGCGATCGGGCAAGCCGATCCACCTCGCGATCGATCTCGACGTGCCCCGCGAGCTCGTCCTCGACCGCATCTCGGCGCGCCGGGTCTGCCGCGATTGCGGCACCAACTACACGGCCACGGGGAACGATCCCAAGCCGTGGATCTGCGACGTGTGCGGCGGCGACGTCGTCCAGCGCGACGACGACACCCCCGATGCCGTCAACCAACGGCTCGACCTCTACGAGTCGCAGACCGCGCCGCTCATCGACTTCTACGGCGACAAGGGCCTGCTGCAGGTGATCAACGGCGTCGGGCGGCCCGACGACGTGCTGAACCGGCTCATCGAGGTCATCGACCGCCGCCGTCGCCCCGGGACCTGATCCCGGTGCGGCGGGTCCCGTCGCGCGCCGCGGCCGAACTGGCGGCGATGCGCGCCGCCGGCAAGGTCGTGGCCGAGATGCACGAATGCATCCGGGCCGCCGTCCGGCCAGGGTGCACGACCGCCGAGCTCGACCGGATCGCCCGAGACGTGCTGGACCGGCGCGGCGCGATCTCGAACTTCCTCGGCTACCACGGGTTCCCGGCGGTGATCTGCGCGTCGGTGAACGAGCAGGTGATCCACGGGATCCCGGGTCCTCGGGTGCTCGAGGAGGGCGACATCGTGAGCATCGACTGCGGAGCGGTGATCGACGGGTGGCACGGCGATGCCGCGTTCACCACCGGCGTGGGCCGGATCGCTCCCGAGGCGGCCGCGCTGATCCGCGCGACGGAAGCCGCGCTCGATGCGGCCGTCGCGGCCATGCTCCCCGGGAACCGGGTCGGCGACGTGAGCGCGGCGGTCGAGGAACTGGCGGAGCGCCATGGGCTCGGTGTGGTCGACGGCTACGGCGGGCACGGCATCGGGCGGGCCATGCACGAAGCGCCCGACGTGCCGAACATCGGCCGACGCGGCCGGGGCCCGCGACTCGACGTCGGCAGCGTCCTGGCGATCGAACCGATGCTGGTGCTCGGCGACCCGGACGTCGTCGAGCTCGACGACGGCTGGACCGTCGTCACGACCGAGGGTGGACTCGCCGCCCACGCCGAACACACCGTCGCCGTCACGGCCAACGGCCCGGAGATCCTCACCCGCTGAACTCGGCCCGCGTGCTGGCTGGCGGGTCGGGCCGGGGGTTCGCCGGGGAGGACGGCTGCCACATCATCCGACCCGCGTGCTGGCGCGGGGCGGTCGAGTGGGTGGCGGACTCGCGACATCTGGCTGAACACTCGGGCTTCGGTGTTTCCGCCGCCGAGGAGGAGACGCCAGCCTGGGGCCCGACGGTCGAGTGTCGTCGGAGCGGGAACCCTTGATGCGCATACGTTCGAGAACTGCCCGGCGGCGCGGACTGACCGGCCTCCTCACGATCCCTGCCCTCGGCCTGGCGGTCGCCCAGGCGCTGCCCGGTTCGCCGAACGGCCCCGAGGCGCTCGACGGTCGCACGCCGTCGATCTCGGCCGACGGCCAACGGATCGTCTACGTCGCGCCGTCGGCGACCCGAGGTTCGGACGAGACCTTTCCCGACAGCGTGTGGCTGCTCGACCGGAGCGACGACTCGCGCACCGAGCTCACCGTGCTGATCGGGGGCGTGCGGCCGGGACGCAGCGTGCACCCGGTCATCAGCGGCGACGGCTGCAGCGTGGTGGTGATCACCGAGATCGCCTACGACCTGTTCCGTGACGACGACCGCAACTCCCGCTGGGACGCCTACCGCACGATCCTGCCTGGATGCGCCGGAGCATTCGGACCGGGCGCGTGGGAGCTGGTGTCGTCGAGCGGCGCCGGCGAACCGGTCGCCGACGACGACGTCGATCCGACCGACGTTCCTGCGGTCGACGACAGCGGCGCCATCGTCGCCTTCACCCGCCTCGACGACCACGGTCGGGACCGGCTCCAGGTGGCCGACCTGACGGTCGCCCAGGGCGCCTCCGGCCGCGTCGTCGACGTGCCCGGCCTGCCGACCACCGAACCCGCCGGCGCCGGCGCCTTCCGGGGCCTGCGTGGTCCGTCGATCTCGGCCGACGGTCGTTACGTGGCGTATACGACCGACGCCATCCCGACTCCCGTCGTCGCCGCCGATGGCTCGTCGTCGATCGAGCCGGCCTGGACCGATCGGGTCGTCGGCGGCATCGCCGTCGCCGAGATCTGGCGGTGGGACCGGCTGCCGAACGACGACGACGACGCTCTCGTCGTCCGGCGCGTGTCGGCCGGACCCGGCGACGTCCCGCCCGACGCGTCGAGCGGGCAGGCGACGATCAGCGGCGACGGCGCGTCGATCGCGTTCGCCTCGGTCGCGACGAACCTGGTGACCCTGCCGGTCGAGGGGCCGGCGGGCGCCGTCCTGCCGGAAGCGGCCGATCCGGGGGCGCCGGCGCCTGCGGCGGTGAGCCAGGTCTACGTTGCGTCGATCGGCGCGGACGTGGTCGTCCGGCTCGTCTCGAAGAGCAACGGGGTCGCCGGCAACGACGCAAGCGTCGCTCCGGTGATCGATCGGGCCGGACGCTTCGTCGGCTTCGGGACGCGCGCCAGCGATCTCGTCCTACCGGCTCCGATCCACGCCCTGGCGCCCGACGGGCTCGACCTCCTCGTGGCCGACCTCGCCGACGGATCGCTGCGCCGCCTCACCCAGGAGTCCGACGGCCGGCCGATGCCCTACGCCGCCGGCCATCTGGCGCTCTCCGAGGGGGGCCGGGTCGCGGTGTACGACCGGACGCCGGCAACCGTGGCCGTGGCTCCGGACGGCCCCGGTCCGGCGACGTCGGTCGCTCCGCCGAGCGAGGGCGCGCGAGCGGGCGTGCTCACGGTTGCGGTCGATCCACCACACCTGTCGTCGAGCGACCTCGACCTGGGGACCACCGAACTCGGGGGTGTCTCGCCGGTGTGGTTCACGACGATCGTGAACGGCGGCGGGGGAGCGTTCGTCCCGGCGACCATCTCGGTCGACGATCCCGCGTTCGAGATCAGCGGTGGCACCTGTACCCCGGCGGTGGCGATCGCCGGCGGGGAGTCGTGCACGGTCGAGGTCCGCTTCCGGCCGGTGGTCGACGGTCCGGTCCACGCGACGCTCCGGCTCGCCGAACGCGGCGGCGCCGGGATCACGCTCGACGTCGGCCTCCAGGCCGTGGGCGGCGTACCGACGCTCGCCATGGACCCGTCGTCGGTGCAGTTCGCCGACACCGTCGTGGCCGTGATCGGCGACGGCCGGATGGTGCACGTCACCAACACCGGATCGATGGCCGCCGTGGTCGCGTCGGTGGCCGTGGGTGGGGCGGACCCCGCGGATTTCCAGCTGCTCGACGGGTGCACCGGACGAACCCTGGCTCCGGCCGAGTCGTGCAACGTCGACGTCGCGTTCTCACCGATCGACAGCGGCGCTCGCAGCGCGACACTCACCGCCACCGAGGTCGGCGGGGCCACGGCCGCGGTCGTCCTGTTCGGCACTGCGACGTACCAGCCGCTCGCCGGCGTGGCTCAGCACGCGACGACGAGCGGATCGTGGGTCGACGTCGGCGGCGTCGGCTTTCCTGCCGCCTCCGATCTGACGATCGCGTGGGACGGAACCGATGCCACCACCCCGGTGCGCACCGACGCCAACGGCGCGTTCGCGGTGCGGGTGGCCGTGCCCCGTTCCTTCGGCGGTGGCACGCGGTCGGTCGGGGTGCTCGACCCGTCGGGGCGGGTCGCCGCCGTGCCGGCCGGTTCGGTGCTCGTCACCCGCGCCGTGCAGCAGACCGGGGCTTCGGCCGCGCATCGCGTGCCGTGATCGCGACCCTTCGGTCCGGTCCGTTCAGCCCTGCTGCGTCGTCGTGCCGCTGACCGTCACTGCGGCCGAGCATGCTCCGCCGGGAGCGTCGGACGCCGACGTGCAGTCGAGCTCCACCGAGAGCGTCTCGCCGGCGCGGAACACCAGCGGGCTCACGAAGCCGTAGCCGAGGTCGGTGAGGTTGGCGAGTGCTGCTTCGTAGACCGTGTCCCCGCCGCGCCGCAGGACCAGCCGGCCACCGCCCCCGTCGGGGTTCTGCAGGAGCAGGTCGCTCACGCCGAGTTCCTGCCCGAGCGGAACGTCGATCGTCGCCACGTCGCTGTCGCCGGGCGCCGCCGAGACCTCGAGCCGAGCCGAGAGGTCTCGCGCCACGGCGCCGATGGGGAGCGAGGCGGCGGTAGCGGCGGGCGAGGTCGTCGTCGTCACGGCGGCGAGGACGCCATCGGTCGCTCGGCTGATCTCCGGACGGACCACGCCGGCCCAGGACGCGATGGCCGTCCCGACGATCGCCGCCGCCACCACGCCGCGAAGGGCGAAGGCCGGGCCGAGCATCGGCTCCTGGATGAACGTCCCCTTCACCACGACCGGAGCGGTGCGCACGTTGACGGCGTGGACCTCGAACGGGTGCATCCGCGCCCGCCGCAACCGGGTGCGTCGGCGGCTCGTGATGCGTAGGACGGCGCTCGCCCGCTCGCCCGGCGCCAGGGTGATCGACGGTGGGTCGATCCGCCCGGAGAGCCGGTCGCTGCGGTCGACGAGCTGGCACCACGAAGCCAGGCGTTGGTTGCCGGCGTTCTCGAGCACCATGGTGAACTGCACCCGCCGGCGACCCCGGCGCACGGGCTCGGCCAGTGTGAGGCGGTGGTCGTTGAACGGGGCGACCTCGGCCGAGGCGTCGGCGAGGGCGACGGCGTCGCTCGCGTCGTGGGGAACGACCCGGAGCGAGAGGAAGTGGGTGCCGGCCGCGACCGACCAGTGCCGGGGCGGCCGGAGTTCGAGCCCCACGACCATCGCCGCGCCGGGGCCGAGCTCGACGATCGGATCCTCGACGGACACCCACTCACGGAGCGGGCCGTCGATGGCAATGGTTGCACGTGCAACCACCGGGCCGAGATTGCGGACGGTGACGGAGAGTCGTGAGATCTCCCCGGGTCGGGCGGCGAACGAGGAGGCTCCGAGATCGGCGGCGAACGGCATGTGGGTCAGGCCGCAGCGGCGCGGAGGTCGATCATCCGACGGGCGAAGGCGACCATGAAGGTCCGGGTGTCGAGCAGCCGCTGCACGACGGTCGCGTCGCCGGCGCCCCGCAACGCGTCGTTGACACCGAGCTGCAACTGGCGGGTCAGGTCGGTGCCGGCCGGTGGCGTGACGAAGGTGTTCGTCGGCTGGTCGTTGAGCACCAACGTCACCCGTTCGTACCGGGTGCCGGTGTCGGTCTTGATCGGCCAGTGCCAATAGAGGGTTGTCCAGGTGAGATCGGTCTCGCTGCTGGTCCACGTGAGCATGCCGCCGACGATTCCGGCTCCGAGGTCGACGCTCTGACGACCGGAGATCGAGTACCCGTGGAACCGGTAGCACGACTCGACGCCGTAGGCGGCGAGCGCCGCTCGGTCGGACGTGTCGATCACGTCGGCCGTGATGGGGATGTTCGCCGAGAGGTCGCCGCCGCTCCCCGGATCGAGATCGCGGTACAGGTAACGGGTCCAGTTCGAATCGGACCCGTAGAACCGGCGAGCCCAGTCGTACGTGGCGCTCTCCTGCAGCTCCCAGCCGTCGGGGGTCTCGCGGCTCACGGCGAAGCTCGACAGCCGGGGCGAGCCGAGGCTGTTGGCGACGGAGTCGTTCGCACTCAGGTTCGTGTTCAGCGCGCCGAGGCCGATGGAACTCACGACGACCAGCGCGAGCGCCGGATAGCGATGGCCGCCTCCGGTCGCGGTCGACGGTGTCGCCACGAGCGGCGGCGCCCCGAA
>Ga0209023_10003551_pt1 | contig 18519 bp, 17 predicted proteins | sample LakOneMetagenome_FD_187468 | JGI IMG/M metagenome (GOLD analysis project Ga0209023, IMG submission 187468) | Freshwater and sediment microbial communities from Lake Erie, Canada (SPAdes) (version 2) | ecosystem: Environmental > Aquatic > Freshwater > Lentic | place: Lake Erie, Canada...
CTTCCGATCTAACAGGCCGGATGTCAGGCCGGCTTTTCTTCCAGACGCTTGTCCAGATAGGCGCCGACGCGGGTTTCGACGGCGCTCATGTGGTCCTGCCAGAAGTGGCTGGCGCCCTCTTCCAGTTCGTAGTCGATGATGATGCCCTTTTGGGTGCGCAGCTTGTTGACCACGCGCTCGACCTCGACCGGCGGGACGATGGTGTCGGCCGTGCCGTGCAGGAACAGGCCGGACGCCGGGCAGGGCGCCAGGAAGCTGAAGTCATACATGTTCGACGGCGGCGAGACCGAGATGAAGCCGTCTGTCTCGGGGCGACGCATCAGAAGCTGCATGCCGATATAGGCGCCGAACTGATAGCCGGCGACCCAGGTTTGGCTGGCGCCGGGATTATTGGCCTGGAGCCAATCGAGGGCGGTGGCCGCGTCGGCCAGCTCGCCGATGCCCGAATCGAACTCGCCCTGCGACTTGCCGACGCCGCGCGAGTTGTAGCGCAGGGTCGCAAAGCCGCGCTGTTGGAACAGCTGGTGCAGGGTGACCGCGACCGGGTTGTTCATGTGCCCGCCCGCCTTGGGGTGCGGATGCAGGATCAGCGCGATCGGGGCGTTCGGGCGCTTGCCCGGGGAATAGCGGCCTTCGATGCGACCGGAGGCGCCGGGCAGGATGACTTCAGGCATAGGGGCTCTGGAATCCGTTCAACTGTCATTTCGCGAGTGCGTAATACTTGACTGCGGAGGTGGGACTTTCTAAGTCCCTCCGCAAGCGCGCCGCCTTTGCGAAGGCGCGGGTTCTAGCACAGGAGCCCCGAAAAGCGCGCAATTTTTGAAGGTGCGAAATGCGTCTGTCGACCAAGGGACGATACGCCGTGATGGCGATGGCCGATCTGGCGAAGAACGGACGCGGCGAGAGCGGTGAAATCCGGGCGGTTTCGCTGGCCGAGATCGCCGCGCGCCAGGAGATTTCGCTGAGCTATCTGGAGCAACTGTTCGCCCGTCTGAGGAAGAGCGAACTGGTCAAGAGCGTGCGCGGGCCGGGCGGCGGATACCGTCTGGCCAAGGCGGCGCACGAGACGGTGGTCGCCGAGATCGTGCTGGCGGTGGATGAGCCGATCCGGGCGACGCGGTGCGTGGCGCATGGCTCCCCCAAGGGCTGCATGCTGGCCGGCGAACGCTGCATCACCCACAATCTGTGGGAAGACCTGGGCGACGAAATCCATCGCTATCTGGCCGGCGTGTCGCTGGAGGATGTGGTGATGAACCGCACGGGCCAGCGTCGGCGCAATGTCGAGGCCTCGGCCGTGGGGGTGGCGGCATGAGCGGCGTCTATCTGGACTACAACGCCTCGGGCCTGGTGCGGCCGGAGGTGTTGGAGATCATGGCCAGGGCCCTGGCCGACAACGGCAATCCGTCGGCGGTCCATGCGGCCGGCCGGCGGGCGCGGGCGCGGGTCGAGACCGCACGGGCGCAGGTCGCGGACCTGGTCGGGGCCGATCCGACGGCGGTGGTGTTCAACTCGGGCGGCACCGAAGCCAATGCCCAGGGCATCGCCAGCGCCCTTGCCGCCGGATGCGAGCGATTGATCGTGTCGGCGACCGAGCATCCGTGCGTGGCCGAAGCGGCCGCGAATGCGGGCGTAGCCGTAGAGGTTCTGCCGGTCGATGCGAACGGGGTGGTCGATCTGGACTGGCTGGCGGAGGCGCTGAGCCGCCCGGGCCGGGCCGTGGTCGCCATCCATCATGCGAACAACGAAAGCGGCGTCATCCAGCCGATCGCCGAGGCGGCGGCTCTGGTGCGGGCGGCGGGCGGCTGGCTGCACGTTGATGCGATCCAGTCGGCGGGCAAGATCGCGGTCGATATGCGGGCGCTGGATGCGGACACCCTGACCCTGTCGGCGCACAAGCTGGGCGGGGCGCAGGGCGTCGGCGCCCTGATCTTCAAGGAAGGCCTGTCGGGCGTGCGGATACTGCACGGCGCGGGGCAGGAGCGGGGCCTGCGCGCCGGAACCGAGAACGTGCCGGGCATCGCCGGGTTCGGCGTCGCAGCGGATTGCGCCGCGCGGAACCTGGAGACGATGGCCTCGCACGTCGCCTGGCGCGATGCGGCCGAGGCGAAGGTCAAGGACGCAGGCGCGACCATCATCGGCGGCGGCGTGGCGCGGCTGCCCAACACCCTGTTCATGGCGGTCGAGGGCTGGGACAGTCCGCAGCAACTGATCAACCTGGACCTGACGGGCGTCATGGTGTCGGCCGGCTCGGCCTGTTCGTCGGGCAAGGTCAAGCCATCCAAGACCATCAGCGCCATGGGCCTGACTGCGCTGGCGACCGGGGGCGTGCGCGTCTCTGGCGGCTGGGGCACGGTCGAGGGCGACTGGGCAGGGTTCGCCGACGCCTGGGTCGCCGCCTACAACAAGCACAAGACGCGCGCCGCCGAGCGCGTGAGAGAGGTCGCCTGATGGCCGCCGTCAAGGAAACCATCGACGCCGTCGCCGCGCTGGAGAAGTACGAGCACGGCTTCACGTCTGACATCGAGACGGAATATGCGCCCAAGGGACTGAGCGCCGAGATCGTGCGCTTTATTTCCGAAAAGAAGGGCGAGCCGGAGTGGATGCTGGAATGGCGTCTGGCCGCCTATGAGCGCTGGCTGGCGATGGAGGAGCCGACCTGGGCGGCGGTCCGTTACGAGCCCGTCGATTATCAGGACCTGTTCTACTATGCGGCGCCCAAGGCGAAGGAGGGGCCCAAGTCGCTGGACGAGGTCGATCCCGAGATCTTGGAAATCTACAAGAAGCTGGGCATCCCGCTGAAAGAGCAGGAGGTGCTGGCCGGGGTGCAGGGCGCGCCAAAGGTCGCCGTGGACGCCGTGTTCGACAGCGTGTCGGTGGTCACGACCTTCAAGGAGGAACTGGCCAAGGTCGGCGTGATTTTCATGCCGATTTCCGAGGCCTTGCGAGAATATCCTGATCTGGTGCGGCAATATCTGGGATCGGTGGTGCCGGTCTCGGACAACTATTTCGCGGCGCTGAACAGCGCGGTCTTTTCGGACGGCTCGTTCGTCTACATCCCGCCGGGCGTCAAATGTCCGATGGAGCTGTCGACCTATTTCCGCATCAATGCGAGCCAGACGGGCCAGTTCGAGCGGACCCTGATTATCGCCGACAAGGGGGCTTACGTCTCCTACCTTGAGGGCTGTACCGCGCCCATGCGCGACGAGAACCAGCTGCATGCGGCCGTGGTCGAGATCGTGGCCCTGGACGACGCCGAGGTGAAATATTCGACCGTCCAGAACTGGTATCCGGGCGACGCCGAGGGCAAGGGCGGCATCTACAACTTCGTGACCAAGCGCGCCGACTGCCGGGGTGATCGGTCCAAGGTGTCGTGGACACAGGTCGAGACCGGCTCGGCCGTGACCTGGAAATATCCGTCCTGCGTCCTGAAGGGCGAGGAGAGCTCGGGCGAGTTCTATTCCATCGCCATCACCAACGGGCATCAGCAGGCCGACACCGGCACCAAGATGATCCACCTGGGCAAGAACTCGAAGTCGCGGATCATCGCCAAGGCGGTGTCGGCGGGTCGGTCGGACTCGACCTATCGAGGCCTGGTCTCGGTGCATCCGAAGGCGACGGGCGTGCGCAACTTCACCCAGTGCGACTCCCTGCTGATCGGCAAGGAGTGCGGCTCGCACACCATCCCCTATATCGAGGCGCGCAACGGCTCGGCCCAACTGGAGCACGAGGCGACGACGACGCGCCTGTCGGACGACCAGCTGTTCTACGCCCAGCAGCGGGGGCTGTCGCAGGAGGAGGCGGTGGCCCTTCTGGTCAACGGCTTCGTCCGCGACGTGATGCAGAAACTGCCGATGGAGTTCGCCGTCGAGGCGCAGAAGCTGGTGGCGATCAGCCTTGAAGGCTCGGTTGGATAATCAAGAAGAAACAATGCTTAATATCAACAACCTCCGCGTCTCCGTTGGCGACAAGCCGATCCTCAAGGGGCTGACGCTCGACGTTCCCGCCGGCGAGGTGCACGCCATCATGGGGCCGAACGGGGCCGGAAAGTCGACGCTGGGTTACGCCCTTTCGGGACGGCCGGGCTATGAGGCGACGGAAGGGTCGGTCGAATGGGTGGGCGAGGATTTGCTGGCGCTGGACCCGGCGGAGCGGGCGGCCAAGGGCGTCTTTCTGTCGTTCCAGTATCCGATCGAAATCCCCGGCGTGCCGGCCCTGACCTTCGTGCGGACGGCGCTGAATGCGCAAAAGCGCGCGCGGGGCGAGGAAGAAGTGGCGGCGCCCGCCTTCCTGAAGCTGGTTCGCGAGGCGTCCAAGGCGCTGAAGATGGACTTCGACATGCTGAAGCGGCCGCTGAACGTCGGCTTCTCCGGCGGTGAGAAGAAGCGGATGGAAATCCTGCAGATGGCTCTGCTGGAGCCGTCGTTGCTGATCCTGGACGAGACCGATTCCGGCCTGGACATCGACGCCCTGCGCATCGTGTCGGAGGGTGTGAACGCGCTGCGTCGTCCCGACCGCGCCATGCTGGTCATCACCCACTATCAGCGCTTGCTCGACTACATCAAACCGGACCGGGTGCATGTGCTGGCCGGGGGTCGGATCGTGGCCTCGGGCGGACCGGAGCTGGCGCTGGAGCTGGAGGCGGAAGGATACGACAAGTATCTGCCGCCAGTTCTACAGGGGGCCGCATGAGCGCGGCCTTCGCCATCGACCTGACCGACGCCGAGACCTATCCGTCGCGGCGGACGGAGACGTGGAAATACAGCGACCTGAAGCGCTATCTTCGCGCCGCGCCGGAGCCGTCAGGCACGGCTGAGGTCGGGCCGCCGGGACCGTTTTATGATCTGGGCGGTGAGGCGATCGTCTTCGCCAACGGGCGCGCCGTGGGCGTGACCGACTTCATCGCCTCGGGCGAGCGGACGCTGCGGCTGCGCTATGTGTCGGACGCCGTCGGCACGGGCCACACGGCCAGCGCGCGGGTGTCGGCGCGCGCCGGCGCCAAGCTGCTGCTGCTGGAAACGCACGAGGGCGCGGGCTCGGCCTACGTCGCGCACAATACGCTGGAACTGGACGTGGCGGCCGGGGCCGAGGTGACGCGCGTCGTCCTGGTCGAGGAGCCGGAAGACGCCATCTCCATCGCCGAGGCCCATGTGAAGGTCGAGGCGGGCGGCGTCTATCGCCAGACCATCGTCACGACCGGCGCCAAGTTGCAGCGGATCGAAACGCGCATCACCCACTATGCGCAAGGTGCTCAGGTTCAGGCCGACGGCCTTTATCTGCTGAACGGAGCGCGCCATGCGGATCTGACCAGCGTGGTGCGTCATGTCGAACATGACGGCGCGACCTCGCAGCTGATCAAGGGCGTGGCCCGCGACACGGCGCGGGGCGTTTTCCAGGGCAAGATCGTGGTCGAGCGCGGCGCCGACGGCACTGATGCGCGGATGGGCCACCATGCGCTGATCGCTTCCGAGCGGGCCGAGATCGACGCCAAGCCCGAACTGATCATCTATGCCGACGACGTCCAGTGCGCGCACGGCAATACGGTGGGGACGCTGGACGAGAGCGCCCTGTTTTACATGCAGCAGCGCGGCATTCCGGCCGATGAAGCCCGCGCCCTGCTGACCCAGGCCTTCCTGATCGAGGTCATCGACCGGATCGAGCATGAGGGCGCGAGAGAGGTGGCGCGGGAATGGCTGACGGCGCGATTGTGAAGACCTTCGATCCCTATGCCGTGCGGGCGCAGTTCCCGATCCTGTCGCGACAGGTGAACGGCAAGCCGCTGGTCTATTTGGACAACGCGGCCTCGGCCCAGAAGCCGCGCGCGGTGATCGACGCCCTGGTGGAGACGATGGAGGGCGGCTACGCCAACGTCCACCGCGGCCTGCACACCCTGTCGAACGAGGCGACCGAAGCCTTCGAAAAGGCGCGCGAGATCGTCGCCCGCTTCCTGAACGCCGAGAGCGCCGAACAAGTGGTCTGGACCAAGGGCGGGACTGAGGCGATCAATTTGGTGGCCAACGGGCTTGGGCTGAGTATCGAGCCGGGCGACGAGATCATCGTCTCGGAGATGGAGCATCACTCCAACATCGTGCCCTGGCATCTGCTTCGCGAACGCCGCGGGGCGGTGATCAGGTGGATTCCGGTCAAGGACGACGGCTCGCTGGACATGACGGCCTATGCCGACATGCTGGGGCCCAGGACGCGGATGGTCGCCGTCACCCATATGTCCAACGTGCTGGGGACCATCAATCCGGTCGCCGAGATCAGCCGCCTGGCCCATGCGGCCGGAGCGCAGGTGCTGATCGACGGGTGCCAGGGGGCGGTTCATGCGACGCCGGATGTGCAGGCCATCGGCTGCGACTTCTATGTCCTGACCGGGCATAAGCTGTTCGCGCCCACCGGCATCGGCGCCCTGTACGGCAAGGCCGAGGCGCTGGAGGCGCTGCCGCCGTACCAGGGCGGGGGCGAGATGATCGAGACGGTCGAGCAGAACCGCGTGACCTATGCCCGGCCGCCGCACAGGTTCGAGGCGGGGACGCCGCCGATCCTGGAGGCCATCGGCCTGGGCGCGGCGTTGGAATGGCTGGCGCAATACGACCGGGCGGCCGTGCAGGCGCATGAGCATGCCCTTTATCAGCATGCTGTTGACCGACTTCAGGGTGAGACCTGGCTGCGGGTTTTGGGCGAGGCCGAAGGCAAGGGCGCGATCCTGACCTTTGCCGTCGAGGGCGCGCATGCCCATGACGTCGCCCAGATCATGGACCGCTACGGAGTCGCGGTGCGCGCGGGTCTGCACTGCGCCGAGCCGCTGGCGAAAAGAATGGGGGTGACGTCGAGCACCCGCGCCTCCTTCGCCCTATATAACACCGTGGAGGATGCCGACGCCTTCGTGGATGCGCTGATCAAGGCGCGGAACTTCTTCGTATAAGCCGATGACAGATCAACCGATTCAAGACAGCGACGCTTTCAGGGACGCCTGGGACGAGCCCCAGAAGAGCGCCCTGTCGCAGGCCGAGCTGGACACCCTGACCGATCAGCTGATCGAGGCGCTGAAGACGGTCTATGACCCGGAAATCCCGGTCGACATCTATGAACTGGGCCTGATCTACCGCGTCGACGTGAACGACGATCGCGACGTGGTGGTGGACATGACGCTGACGGCGCCGGGCTGTCCGGTCGCCGGCGAAATGCCGGGCTGGGTGGAGACGGCGGTCGAGAAGGTCGAGGGCGTGCGCAGCGCCAAGGCCAATCTGGTGTTCGATCCGCCGTGGGACGCCTCCAAGATGAGCGACGAGGCCAAGCTGGCCCTGAATATGTTCTGATGGACCTGTTCTGATGACCGAGCTTCAAGCCATATCCCGTCCGCGCCGCCCGCGCCCCAAGGCCGTCACCCTGACGGACGCAGCCGCCGAGCGGGTGCGTGAGATCCTGGACAATGCCGAGAACGATCACATCGGTCTGAGGATCGGGGTCAAGAACGGCGGGTGCGCCGGGCAGGAATACACCTTCGCCTATGCCGACGAGATCGGGCCGATGGACGAGGTGGTCGAGGACAAGGGCGTCACCATACTGATCGAGCCCCGGGCCGTGCTGTTCCTGATCGGCACCGAGATCGACTATGAGACGACGCGGCTGGCGTCCAAGTTCGTGTTCAACAATCCGAACCAGACCGACGCCTGCGGCTGCGGCGAGAGCGTGACCATCGTGCCGGTCGCCGCCGACTGAAATGGCTTACGATGCGGACTTCGGCGAGTGGGTCCGCGAGCATTTCCGTGCGCTCGGCCGCCTGGAGATCAAGCGCATGTTCGGCGGGGCCGGGGTCTATGCCGCCGGCGTCATGTTCGCCCTGCTGGACGACGGCGTGGTCTGGCTGAAGGGCGACGAGGCGCTAAGGCAGGCCTTCGTCGCGGCCGGCTCGCGTCAGTTCATCTATCCGACCAAGGACGGCCGCACGATGAGCATGGGCTACTGGACCCTGCCCGAACCGGCCCTGGACGATCCCGACGAAGCCATCGCCTGGGCGCGGCGGTCGCTGGATGTGGCGGTCAAGAAGGCGTCGGGAAAGAAGCGCTAGCCCTCTATTTAGTCGGTGTGTCGATAAGCACGGCCGGCGTCACGGGTTGACCCGTGGCCTGGGCGACGAGTTCGGCGGTGCGGGTCTCGGTGACGGCTTCGAGGCGAGCCAGGAACTCGTCCTTGGGAAGGCCGACAGGGATCGGGTCGAGGAACTCTAGCGTCGCCGTGCCGGGGTGTTTTTCGTACTTTTCCTCGGGCCAGAAGAGGCCGAGGTTGGTGGCGAGCGGCACGACCGGCACGTCGAAGTCGCGGTACATGTGCCAGACGCCAGAGCGGTATTTGAACTTCTTGCCGACGGGCGCGAGGTGGCCTTCGGGATAGATCAGGATCTTGCGGTTCTCGGCTCGGGCCTCGGCGGCGCGCATGGCCAGGGCCTTGCGGGCTTCGTGGCCGCCGCAGGAGTTGACGACGATGGCGCCCAGCTTCTTCAGCACGCCCCCCAGCAGGGGAAACTTTTCCAGATGATCGCCGGTGACGAAGGCGATGTCGTCGAACTGGTCATAGGTCGCAAAGCCATCGCCCCAGCTTTGATGTTTTGAGGCGATGATGAAGGCGCCCGCAGGCAGTCGATCCTTGCCGCGAACGTCCAGCTTGATGCCGGCGAAGATCGACATGGCCTGGACCATGCGCTTCACATAGCGACGGATGACCCAGCTGGCCGGGCCGCGACCGGGAGCGAGCGCGGCGAAGGCGGCGGTCAGCCCGTAGCCGATCGACAGAATCCAGTAGGCGACATTGAAGGCGAAGCTGCGCATGGGACGACTATGGCAGAAAGCTTGGCCTTGTCAGACCCTAAGCCGCCTTTTCGAGCGAGGAGGCAGGCGTGACGCAGTTACGGCCCGCACGTTTGGATTCGTACAGGGCGGCGTCGGCGCGTTCCAGCAGGCTGGCGGCGGTTTCGCCTTTTTGGCGCTGGGCGAAGCCAGCAGAAACCGTGACTGAGCCCAGGTCATCATTGGTCGAACGACGGCGCAGCGCGCGTGACGCCACGTCGTTGCGAATGCTTTCAAGCGCGGCCATGACGACGCCGGCGCCTTCACCGGGGAAGATGATGGCGAACTCCTCGCCCCCGAACCGGGCGGCGAATCGGGTCTTGCCGCAGATGTTGGACAGGACGGTGGAGACATAACGCAGCACCTGATCGCCGGTCTGGTGGCCCCAGGTGTCGTTGAACCGTTTGAAGTGGTCGATGTCCAAGATGGCCAGGCTGAGCGGCGCGCCGTCATCCTCGGCGCAGGCAGCCTCGAGCCGTTCATCGAAGGCCTTGCGGTTGGCCAGATTGGTCAGGGCGTCGGTCATGGCGTCACGGCGCACCTGTTCCAGGTTTTCGCGCAGGCGGATGACTTCCTTGTTGGACTTTTCCAGACGTTTTTCCAGGATCGCCGTTTCCCGACGCACGCGGTTGGTCGCGGTCGACAAGCCGCCGACCAGATCCTTCAGCGACGACGGATCATCGACGGTTTCCATGCACTGCGAGGCGTCGGCGAGGGTTTCGCCATAGTCGTGCTGGGTCTTGTGCGCCATTGCGATGGCGCTGGCGACGCTGGCCAGTTCGCGGTCCAGCACGGCGCCGACGTCGCGGATCTGATCCGGCAGGCGGCCGCGGGGCAGGAACTCGGCGGCCAGCATTTCGGACGTCTTGTCAGTGATGACCGCGGACTGCGCCAGAAGACGGCGGATTTCCTGGGCCAGGGGACCGTCGGGGTCGCTGATGTAATGCAGCCAAAGCTCGAAGTTCAGCGGCGTGGGCCAGACGCCGGCTTTTTCCATTTCGCCGATGACGTTGCGCGCCAAAGCATAGGCTTGAGGAGCTCTTAGCGCCGTCTCGACCTTTTTCGACATTCTTGTTCCCCTGGGCTCCTGTTCTGGAGCTGTGTCGGGGCGCACACTACGGGATGTTCCGTAATGCAGGGTAAACGACGCGGCGTTTCACCGCGCCGTTGTGTACGAGTTCAGGCGCGGATAACGACGGGCCGACGCAGGAAAGCAGGGATGTCGTCGCCGAAGCCACGCACGCCCTGGCGCTGAGTGTCGCCCTTGTCAGCCTTGCGATCGCCGCGGCGATCGGATTGCAGCAGGTGCGGCTCACGATCTGCACGGTCGGGACGTGGGGCGCGAGCCGTCTCGACGGGTTCGACGGTCGCCTCCGCCTCGACTGCGGCGGCGACAGGAGCCGCGACTTCGACCGGCGTCTCGGCGCGGGCCTTGCGGCGGCTGCGGCTGCGGGGCGCTTCGGCCTCTTCAGACGAAGACGCGGCGGTGACGGGGGCGATGTCGCCAGGCTCGGCGGACGGGGTGGGCGCGCTGCTGGTGCGCGACCGGCTGCGACCGCGTTCGCCCGTGCGTTTGTCGTCGCGGCGCGGGCCGTCCTTGATGGCGGCGAAGTCGATGCCGTCCAGAACCAGCTCTTCCGGATCCTTCTTGATCAGCTTCAGGACCTTATCCAGCGACTTGTCGTCGGCCGGGGTCACGATCATGAAAGCCTGGCCCAGCTTGCCGGCGCGGCCGGTACGGCCGATGCGGTGGACGTAGTCGTCGGCGTGGTGCGAGACGTCGTAGTTGAAGACGTGGCTGACGTCCGGGATATCCAGGCCGCGCGCGGCGACATCGGAGGCGACCAGAATCTTCAGTGCGCCCGAGCGGAAGTCCGCCAGGGTCTTCATCCGGTGCGACTGATCCAGGTCGCCATGGATCGGCGCGGCGTCGAAGCCGTGGGTCTTCAGCGACTTGGCGACGATATCGACTTCGGATTTGCGATTGCAGAAGACGATGCCGTTACGCACGTCCTCACGGCCGACCAAGGCGCGCAGAGCGGTCCGCTTCGCCTTGGGGTCCGAGGTCGGGATGCGGACGATATATTGGGTGATGGTGTCGGCGGTCATCGCCGGACGCGAGGCCTCAATCCGGGTCGGATCCTTGAGGAAGGCGGTCGTCAGGCGCGTGATCTCCGGCGGCATGGTCGCCGAGAAGAACAGCGTCTGGCGACGCGGCGGCGTCAGTTTGAAAATGCGTTCGATGTCGGGGATGAAGCCCATGTCCAGCATCCGGTCGGCTTCATCGACGACCATGATCTCGACGCCGGTGAGCAGCATCTTCCCGCGTTCGAACAGATCCAGCAGGCGGCCGGGCGTGGCGATCAGGACATCGACGCCCTTGTTCAGCGCCGCGACCTGATCGCCCATGGAGACGCCGCCGATCAGCAGGACCCAGCTGAGCTTGGTGCCCTTGGCGTATTTGGCGAAGCTCTCGGCGACCTGGTCAGCCAGTTCGCGCGTCGGCGCCAGGACAATGGCGCGCGGCATGCGGGCCCTGGCGCGGCCGGTGGACAGGCGGTCGACCAGGGGCAGGGTGAAGGCGGCGGTCTTGCCGGTGCCGGTCTGGGCGATGCCCAGAACATCACGTCCGGCGAGGGCGACGGGGATCGCCTGTTCCTGAATGGGCGTGGCGGTCGTGTAGCCGGTGTCGGCGACGGCCTGAAGGGTCGTGGGCGAAAGGCCCAGTTGGGAAAATTCGGTCATGAATCCTTGGGAGAGAAAGCGTCTGCGTGCATAGCAGCGACGGAACCGCCCCTCTTTGGGCGAGCGGGCGGCGCGGATCGCAGACCTGTCCCGAGGCTGGGGGGCATATAGAAGCCCCTGCGCAGAAGTCAAGTATTCCTGGTTTTTCGCTCTGTCGGCCGCAGGCCGTAATTGCGGCTCGCAAACGAAAATCGCCGGACGGCCGTGCCGTCCGGCGATCTGCTGGATCAGAGAGGAAGTGCGATCAGCGCTTGCCGAAGATCATATCTCCCAGCTTGGCGAAGAAGCCCTTTTCCTCGGGCTTGGCGGCGGGCCCCGGGGCCGGCCTGGGGGCTTCGACCGGCTTGGGAGCCGGAGCCGGCGTAGGCGCGGACGCCGCAGCGGCGGGGGCAGCGGCGGGCTTGGGCGCGGTGACGGGGTCCGCAGGCTTGGGCGCCGCTGCGGCCGGCTTGGCGACAGGCGCAGCCTTCGGGGCGGCGGCGGGTTTCGAAGCGGCGGCTTTGGGCGCCGCAGGTTTGGTCGCTGCGGGCTTCGCCGCAGTCGTCTTAGGCGCGGCCGCTTTCGGAGCAGCGGCCTTCACTGCCGCCTTGGCGGCGGCGGGTTTGGGTGCAGCAGCCTTGGGCGCTGCTTTCGGAGCAGCCTTGGCGGCAGGGGTGGTTTTCGGCTTGGCTGCGGCCTTGGCGGCGACGGGCTTGGCGGCGGCCTTGGGGGCCGCGGTTTTGGGCGCCGCAGCCTTGGGCGCGACAGCCTTCGCGGCGGCGGCCTTCGGCGCAGCGGTTGCCGGCTTGGCAGCGGCCTTGGGCGCTGCGGTTTTCTCGGCGGCGGTCTTCACAGCGCTCGACTTCGGCGCGGCTTTAGGCTTGGAAGCGGCGGTCGCCGGCTTTGGCGACGCTGGTTTAGACGTAGACGGTGACTTGGCCATGTATTCCCCGACCCCTCGGTTTGATAAAAACGCGGCGGCGACGGGCGTTCAGCACCGGATCGCTACGATTCGCCATATTACCGGTGTTTGAAAAATGTCCGAGTCCGCACTTCAGATAATCGCACGCGGCCCGCGCGCCGCCGCAGAGGCCGCCGCAGAGGCCGTAGACGCCGATCCGCGACTGGAAGGCGCGACCTATTCGATCCTGGAAGAGGACGAGGACAATGACGTCTGGCGCATCGACGCTTTTCCCACGACCGATGACGAGGTCGAGGGGCTGAAGGCGGTGCTGGCGGGCTATCCGGTGACGGTGCTGGTCGAGAAGCTGGCGGACGCCGACTGGCTGGCTATGTCGCTGTCGGGCCTGCCGCCCGTCGAGGCCGGACGGTTCTTCGTCTATGGCGCGCACGATCAGGGCAAGGTGCCCGACGGCCGCGTCACGCTGAAGATCGACGCCGGCGCCGCCTTCGGCACGGGCCACCATGGCACGACGGTCGGCTGCCTAGAGGCGTTCGACAAGCTGCTGGAGACCGAAAGCTTCGAGAAGGTGCTTGACGTGGGTTGCGGCACGGGCGTGCTGGCGATCGCGGCGGCCAAGACCGGCACGCCCATCGCGGTCGGCACCGACATCGACGAGCCCTCGGCCCGGATCGCCAATGAGAACGCCGAGATCAACGAGGCCAAGTGCGACTTCTATTTCGCCGATGGTCTCAGCGATCCGCGCATCGCCCAGCATCAGCCGTATGACTTGGTGTTCGCCAACATCCTGGCCGCGCCGCTGGTGCATCTGGCGCCCGAGATCGCGGCTGCGCTGAAGAGCGGCGGGGTCGCGATCCTGTCGGGCCTGTTGCGCACGCAGGAGGAGCGGGTGCTGGAGGCCTATCTGCCGCTGGGCTTTACGGTCGAACAGACCATCCATCACGACGCCTGGAGCGCCCTGCAACTGCGCAAGGGCTGAGGATCGATCATGCGCCAGACTTTCGATGAGACGACCGACCCGTCCTTTGGGGCCAAGCACCTGCCGCTGCTGCGCGCCGAAATGGCCAAGCAGGGGCTGGACGGGTTTCTGATCCCGCATGAGGACGAGCATCAGAACGAATATCTGCCGGACGCCAATGAGCGGCTGGCCTGGGCGACCGGCTTCACCGGGTCGGCCGGGGCGGCGGTGGTGTTTCAGGATCGGGCCAGCATGTTCACCGACGGTCGTTACACCGTTCAGGTGAAGGCCCAGACCGATCCGGCCCTGTTCGAGCGGCGCGACCTCAACGACGTGGCGGCCTATCTGGAGACGGCGGCGAAGGGGGCGGTGATCGGATACGATCCACGTCTGCACAGCCCGGATGCCCTGGTCGCCCTGAAGGCTGCGGCGCAGAAGGCGGGGGCTGAGTTGCGCGCCGTCGACGCCAATCCGCTGGATCTGGCCTGGGGCGCCGATCGTCCGGCCCAGCCGACGGCGCCGGTCGTGCCGCATGAGGACGCCTATTCCGGCGAAAGCCATGCGGCAAAGCGGGCGCGGATCGGCAAGGCCGTGGCGGACGCCGGCGCAGACGCGGTGGTGCTGACGGCGCCGATGTCGATCGCCTGGCTGTTCAATGTGCGCGGCGGGGACGTGATCCGGTCGCCCCTGCCGATCGGTCAGGCCATCCTGGCGGCGGACGGGAAGGCGCGGCTGTTCCTGGACCCGGCCAAGGTGACGAACGCGTTGCCGGCCTGGCTGGGCGACGATGTCCGCATCGAGGCGACCGAGCAGCTGCCGGCTGCGCTGGACGGGCTGTCGGCCCGAAAGGTCATGATCGATCCGTCGCTGTCCTCGGCCTGGTATTTCGACCGGCTGGACGCGGCAGGCGCGACGGTGGTGCGGGCGATGGATCCCTGCGCCATTCCCCGGGCGGCCAAGAATGCGGTGGAGATCGAGGGCAGCCGTCAGGCGCATATCCGCGACGGGGCGGCGCTGAGCCGGTTCCTGCACTGGGTCGACACCGTGGTGCAGGAGACCCTGCCGGACGAGCGCGAAGTGGTTGAGGCGCTGGAGCGATTCCGCGAGCAGACCGGGGCGCTGAAGGACCTGAGTTTCGACACCATCGCCGGGGCCGGGCCGAACGGGGCCTTGCCGCATTACAAGCCGGTGGGCGCCAGCATTCGCAAGGTCGAGAAGGGCTCGCTGCTGCTGGTGGACGGCGGCGGTCAGTATCTGGACGGCACGACCGATGTGACCCGCACCATGGCTGTGGGCGAGCCGAGCGAGGACCAGCGCCACAAGTTCACGCTGGTGCTGAAGGCGCATATCGCCATGGCGACGATCCGTTTCCCGGCCGGGACCAGCGGAATGGCGCTGGACGCCATTGCACGTGCGCCGATGTGGGCGGCGGGGCTGGATTACGATCACGGCACCGGCCACGGCGTCGGCAGCTATCTGGGGGTCCACGAGGGGCCGCAGCGGATCGCGAAATGGGGCACGCCCCAGCCGCTGCTGGAAGGGATGATCCTGTCCAACGAGCCCGGCTATTACCGGGAAGGCCATTGGGGCATCCGCATCGAGACCTTGCAGGTGGTGACGCCGGCGGTGGTCCCCGAGGGCGGCGAGCGACCGATGCACGGGTTCGAGCAGCTGACGTTCGCGCCGATCGACCGCAAGCTGATCGCAGTCGAGATGCTGACGCCGGACGAGCGGGCCTATATCGACGCCTATCACGCCGAAACGCTGGCCAAGGTCGGGCCATTGATGGACGGCGAGGCGCTGGACTGGCTGAAGCGGGCCTGCGCGCCGCTGTGAGCTAGAGCACCGGAACCCGTCGCCTCAGGTGGGTGACGGGGACCGTCAGTTCGGCCAGCGCGGCCTTCATCGCCTCGTAGCCTGTGGAGACGGGGCCGTCGTAGGTCTTCCAGTCGCGAATGTCGCTGCCGGCGACCTGAGGCAGGACCAGAATGTCGGCGTCGGCGCGCGACTGCGTCATCTCGGCGTCGGTGGTGATGGTCGCCGAGCGCATCAGGATGGAGACGATGGGCGGGCCGGCCTTCCAGGCGCCGGACAGGACCCATTTCCACCAGGACGGCGGATTCTCCAGCGCCTGGGGATCGACGCCGCGCGTCTGGGACATGTCGACACCGATGATCGGCCCGCTGTTCAGCTGGCGCATCACGCTGGTGGGAAAGTTCTTCAGAACGGCGCCGTCCACCAGCACCTGACCGTCCATCACGACCGGCGGCAGGACGCCGGGAATGGCGATGGAGGCGCGCATGGCCCGCCGCATCAGGCCCGTGCGATGCGCCTCGATCCGGCCCGAGGTCAGGTTCGAAGAGACGGCGAAGAAGGGCAGGGCCAGGTCCGCCAGGTCGATGTCGCCGTAGGCCTGTTCCAGCAGGCGGGCGACCTTGCGGGCGCGGGACATGGCGATGATCGGCACCGCGAGGTCCGACAGCGGGTCGGACTCGACGAAGGCGCGCCGAATCTCGAAATCCAGGCGTTCGAAGGACCAGCCCAGGGCCGGGCCGGCGGCGACGACCGCGCCCATGGAGGCGCCGCCCGCGAAGTCGATGGGGACCTTGGCCTCTTCCAGCGCCCGGATCGCGCCGATGTGGCAATAGGCCCGCGCGCCGCCGCCGGACAGAACCAGGCCGACCGCCGTGCCGGTGACGACGCGGGCGATGCGCTCTGCGTCTGTGGCCAGTCCTTCGACGCAATGGAACCAGCGATCGGGCTGTAGCGCATCCAGCCAGACGCGCGTGTTGGCCGGGTGATGCATGCGCGGATCGCGCAGCAGGATTAGGTCGGTCAGGCGGCGGCCGTCGCCGAAGCCCTGGCGGCGCGGCACGGCGGACGGCGGAGCCAGAAGGCCGCTGCCGACGATGAACATCCGGTCCACCTGACGCGCGCACAGGCTGGCCCAGGCGGGCTGATCCTGTTCGGCGACATAGAGGACATAGTCGTGGTCGCCCTCCACCCGGCTGAACCATTCGGACGCCGAGGCCAGGGCCGACTGGTCGATGACCTGACAGGTGAAGCCCATGGCCTGGATGGCGGCGGCGATGCGTTCGACGAAGGCGCGGATTGGCCGGGGACGGGCCGAGACGAAGCCGAAGACGCTGGGCTCGGATGCGCCGGCGGTGCGTTCGCGGGCGCGGTGGATCATCAGCCGCGACAGCTCGACCATCAGGTCCGGTTCGGTGCGGGCGGCCTCGAAGAAGGCTTCGCGCGGCAGGGCCAGGATCTCGCTGTCCCGCAGGGCGACGACGGTGGCGGTGTGCGGCGTGCCGGCCAGCATGGCCATCTCGCCCACCGGCTCGCCCGCCTTGACCACGCCCAACATGTGCGGCGGCTGATCCGCCTCCATCCGAAACACGCCCAGTCGGCCGGAGCGGACCAGATACAGGGTGTCGGCCGGATCGCCTTCGGTGAACAGCGGCTCGCCGCCGGTCAGCGCAAACCAGCTGGCCCGGTCGACCATGCGACCTTCGAAGATTCGCGCGAGCGAGGTCGCCAGCGTGTCGGGGCGAAGCGTGGCCATGATCCGTTTGTAGGCGCGATTCTCAAGCGGGTGAATTGGGATGTTTGGGCGTGCGACGGCGCCCTCGCGCGATCGCAGCGAAGTCTGGAGGGCTGGGCGGAGCGCCGGGCCTTCGCCCGGAGTGTGAGTTTGTAAGTACCGTTTCGACGAAGGGTGTGACGCTCCGCGCGGGGGGTTGGCCTGCAAGCTCGGGGCGCCGAGCGGTGGCGGTCTTATCGCCTAACCCCATAAGCCTGCGACGGGCGGGTCGGAGCAGCGATCCCCGATCCCCGGTTCGGCCGAGTATCCCCCTCGACCCTGCGACGCGACTGCGGACGCCGGGGCGATTCCCCGACCGATCAGCCCCGGCGCCGCGATGGGGTCTCACCATCGCCCCCGTTCCCTCCGCTCTCGCCGCCGCAAGGTCGCAGGCCTTACGAGCCCTCCATGCGACGAGACGGATGTATTATGGGGCCGTTTGAGCCCGTGGATGGGAGACGGGGGACATAAATCGGCAAGCGATTGAAATCGCTGCGGATGGACCAGCGGCATTGCGATGGCTGAGCATCGTCTCCTCCCCATTTCATGGGGAGGTGGCTCGAAGCGTAGCGGAGAGACGGAGGGGCTCTTCAGCGCATCCCGGCGCCTAAGCGGCGTCAAGAACCCCTCCACCGCTTCGCGGTCCCCCTCCACACGCGTGGGGAGGAGACATTAAGCTTCTCGCGTTGCCCGATTCCGCGTGGGCGGGTAGAGCGTTCGGCTTCTCCCGCCCAGCCGAAGTTTCAGACCATGCACGACATCAGAGCCATTCGCGAGAACCCCCAGGTTTACGTGGCGGGCTGGTCGTCGCGCGGGGTGGATGAGGCCGACGGGCTGGTGGCGGACATCCTGCGGCTGGACGGCGAACTGCGTCACGCCCAGACGACGGGTCAGGACGCCCTGGCCAAGCGTAATGCAGCCTCCAAGCTGATCGGCGCCGCCATGGGGCGCAAGGACATGGCAGAGGCGGATCGCCTCAAGGCCGAGGTCGAGGCGCTGAAAGGCGACATCGCTGCGGCGTCCGAGGTCGAGGCGCGCGTCGGCAAGGAGCTGCGCGACCTGCTGGCGGCGCAGAAGAACCTGGCGGCCGAGGATGTGCCGGACGGCGAGGACGAGGCGGCCAATGTCGAGGTCTCGACCTGGGGCGAGCCGCGTCGCACCGGTCCGGCCAAGGATCACGCCGACCTGGGCGAGGCCCTGGGGATGCTGGACTTCGAGGTGGCGGCGAAGATGTCGGGCGCGCGGTTCGCGGTGCTGAAGGGGCAATTGGCGCGGCTGGAACGGGCCGTGGGCCAGTTCATGCTCGATATGCAGACGGACCAGCACGGCTATCTGGAAGTGAACCCGCCGTATCTGGTGCGGGATGAGGCTATGTTCGGCACAGGGCAGTTGCCGAAGTTTGCCGATGACCTATTCAATGCCTCGAGTGTGATTGAAGAAGATGTTTGGCTGAAAGCTGCGCCTCAAGGCAGCAGCGACAATC
>Ga0209023_10003552_pt1 | contig 18519 bp, 9 predicted proteins | sample LakOneMetagenome_FD_187468 | JGI IMG/M metagenome (GOLD analysis project Ga0209023, IMG submission 187468) | Freshwater and sediment microbial communities from Lake Erie, Canada (SPAdes) (version 2) | ecosystem: Environmental > Aquatic > Freshwater > Lentic | place: Lake Erie, Canada | collected...
CACCATCGACAAGCAGGCCGGGACCCCGTCGGGCAGCGACGCGGGTGACACCATCACCTACACCTTCGACGTGACCAACACCGGCAACGTCACCCTCGACCCCGTCACCGTCGACGACCCACTGGTCGGGCCGGTGACTTGCCCGCCCGGTCCGCTGGCCCCCGGCGCGACCGTGGCCTGCACCGCGGTGACCTACGCGCTCACCCAGGCCGATGTGGACGCTGGGGCGGTCGACAACACCGCGACCGCGACGGGCACCGCCCCAGGTGGCGCCGAGGTGACGGACGACGACTCCACCCACACGGTGATCGCTGCCGACCCGTCCATCACCATCGACAAGCAGTCCAGCGCCCCCTCGGGCGTTGTCGCGGGGTCGACGATCGACTACACGTTCCTGGTCACCAACACCGGCAACGTCACCCTCGACCCCATCACCATCGACGACCCAGTCGTCGGACCGGTGGACTGCCCGGTCACCACGCTCGCGCCGGGCGACGTCACGACCTGCACGGCGACCTACACGATCACCCAGGCCGATGTGAACGCCGGCCATGTCTTCAACACCGCGACGGTGTTCGGCAACCCGCCCGCGGGCGACCCGCTCTCGACCTCCGACGACGTCTCGGCGACCGACAGCACCGACACCATCATCCCGGCGGGTCCGGCAGTCTCGCTCGCCAAGCAGGCGTCCGCGCCGACGGGCACCGCCGCGGGCGACACCATCGACTACACGTTCGTGGTGACCAACGTCGGCAACGTGAGCCTCGACCCGGTCACCGTCGACGACCCGATGCTGGGTGGCCCGGTGTCGTGCCCTGCCGGTGCCGTGGCGCCCGGTGACTCGGTCACCTGTGGTCCGGTGACCTACTCGATCACCCAGGCCGACGTGGATGCCGGCGTGGTCGACAACACCGCGACCGCATCCGGCACTCCGCCGACGGGCCCGGACGTGACCGACACCGACTCGACCAGCACGCCGCTGGCGGCCGCGCCGGCGATCTCGCTCGACAAGCAGGCCTCCCTCACGCCGGTGACCGCCGCCGGTGACACGATCGACTACACGTTCACGGTCACCAACGTCGGCAACGTCACCCTCGACCCGATCGTCGTGGACGACCCCACGGTCGGCCCGGTGAGCTGTCCCGCCGGCCCGCTCGCGCCCGGCGACTCCGTCGACTGCGGCCCGGTCACCTATAGCGTGACCCAGGCCGACGTGGACGCCGGCCATGTCGCCAACACCGCGACGGCCACCGGCACATCGCCTGGGGGGGCCGACGTCAGCGCCGACGACAGCACCGACACGCTGATCGTCGCCGGCCCGGCCCTGAGCCTCGACAAGGTCGCCGGGATCCCGACCGGTGACGGTGCCGGCTCGACGCTCGACTTCACCTTCACGGTCACCAACACCGGCAACGTCACGCTGGACCACGTCACGATCGACGACCCCGTGGTGGGCGCCGTCAGCTGCCCGACCGACGTCCTGGCTCCGGGCGACGACATGATCTGCACCGCGACCTACACGATCACCCAGGCCGACATCGACTCCGGCAGCGTGGACAACACGGCGACCGCCTTCGGGAACCCGCCGGGCGGCGACCCCGCCAGCACGGGCGACGACGCGTCGGCCACCGACTCGACCACGACCCCCATCGCGGCCTCGCCGGCGATCAGCCTCGACAAGTCCGCCGGCGCGGCGTCCGGAAGCGCCGCCGGCGACACGATCCCCTACACCCTCGAGGTCACCAACACCGGCAACGTCACGCTCGACCAGATCACCGTCGACGACCCGCTGATCGGCGCTGTGGACTGCCCGCAAACGACCCTCGCGCCGGGTGAGGTGGCCATCTGCACGGCGACCTACACCCTCACCCAGGCCGATGTCGACTCCGGCAGCGTGGACAACACGGCGACCGCCTTCGGCAACCCGCCCGGCGGCGACCCCGACGTCACGACCGACGACGTCTCCGCCGTGGACAGCGTGTCGACACCGATCCCGGGCAGCCCCGCCATCGACATCGTCAAGACCGGCACCGCCAACGGCCTGGCCGACGGCGACACCATCGACTTCAGCTTCCTCGTGACCAACCGCGGCAACGTCACCCTCACCGATATCGTCGTGGACGACCCGGTGGTGGGTGCGGTCTCCTGTCCGGTCACCACGCTGGCACCCGGTGACGACATGACCTGTACGGCGACCTACACGATCACCCAGACCGACGTGGACGCCGGCCTCGTCCACAACGTCGCGACCGTGTTCGGGACGCCACCCGCCGGCACCGCGGTCACCGCCACCGACCAGGTCGACATCCTGATCACGCCCGCACCGGCGATCACGCTGGACAAGCAGGCCGGGCAGGTCACTGACGTTGGCGCCGACGGGATCAACCCCGGCGACACCATCGACTACACGTTCCTCGTGACCAATGCCGGCAACGTGACGCTGACGGGCGTCGTCGTCTCCGACCCGACCGTGGGTGCGATCGACTGTCCCGAGACCACCCTCGACCCGGGCGAGTGGATGACCTGCACGGCGGCCTACACGCTCACGCAGGCCGACATCGACCGCGGCCGGGTCGTCAACAACGCATCGGTCTCCGGGACACCGCCCAGTGGTCCCGCCGTGACCGACGAGGACTCCGTGGTGACCCCGGTCGACCAGACCCCGGCCATCGACCTCGTCAAGGACGCCGACGTCACCGGCGCCGTCAAGCAGGGCGACCAGGTCGTCTACACGTTCACCGTGACCAACGTGGGCAACGTGACGCTGACCCACGTCAAGATCACCGACCCCAAGATCGGCAGGGTCACCTGCCTGAAGCGCACGCTCGCCCCCGGTGAGTCGACCACCTGCACGGGCCCGCCCTACACGGTGACGGCCAGGGACGTCGAGAACGGCACCATCCGCAACCACGCGGTCGTGCGCGGTGACGGTGGCGGCGGCGCCGAGGTGAGCGACGACGACGCGGTCGTCGTCCAGACGTCGACCTGCACCGGCGGCTCCGCCGGCTGCAGCGGTCACCAGTCGATCCTGCTCGACAAGAGGGCCGATACTCGCGGGCCGGTCAAGGTGGGCGACGAGATCGTCTACTCGTTCGTGGTCACCAACAACGGCAAGGTGACCCTGCACGACATCGTGCTCAAGGACCCCAGGCTGGGCGACCTGACCTGCCCCAGGACCACCCTGCGCCCCGGTGAGTCGATGACCTGCCACGCGGCGCCCTACGTGGTGACCGCCGAGGACGTCGCCAACGGCAGCGTCGTCAACCACGCCAGCAGCTCCGGCGCCTACTGCCCGCCGACCGGCTCCTGCAGCCGGGTCACCTCCCACGACACCGTCACCGTCCCCACCGGCAACTCCGGCGGCGGCCTGCCCAACACCGGTTCGCCCGTCGAGCCCCGGGAGCTCCTGCTGGCGCTGGCTATGCTGATGGCGGGTGCCGGCCTGGTGATCGCCGGACGGCGTCGGCGCACCTGATCCCGGTGGGGGAGCCGGTCGGACCATGGTCGAGATCGGGTGCCCCGCGACCCCACGATGAACCCAAGGAAGCCATGTTGAACTCACCGATCGTCGGCGTACTCCTCGCGGGCGCCCTCACCGTCGGGCTGTCGGCCTGCAGCGGCGACTCCAAGGATCCCGACCCGAAGCCGTCCGCGAGCAGCTCCTCGCCGGGTGCCGTCGACCCGAGCCGGGTCTCACCGACCGACCTCCCCAGCGTGCCCGTGCTCGCCCAGGAGGAGGGGGGCGACCTCAAGGACCTCACTCTCGGCGACTGCAACACCGAGGCCGGGGAGCAGAAGGTCGACGCGTCGCTGACCTCGACGCTCGACTCCAGGCAGGACTTCGTGGTGTCACTCAGCTGGACCACGAGCGCCAACGACGTCATGGGCCGCGGGTTCAAGGTCCTCCGCAACGTGGCCCCGGGGGAGACGCGCGAGTTCACGATCAAGGCCAAGGTCGCCGACGGGGCTGCCGTGTGCGTCCCGGGCGTGTCCTACGGCTCGATGAAGGGCTGACCGGGGCGACGGCCCCGCTGATTGTTCGCTCTGAGCGCACAGCAGACCCACCCACCGGGGAACACGTAGGCTGTGCGCATAGTTGAACGGTCTGTCGTCCGACCCACGAGTGGTCGGTTCGCCACAGGAGTTCGAGGGGAAGAAGCGTATGTTCGAGCGGTTCACTGACCGAGCCCGTCGGGTGGTCGTGCTGGCCCAAGAAGAGGCCCGCATGCTCTCCCACAACTACATCGGCACCGAGCACATCCTGCTCGGCCTCATCCACGAGGGCGAGGGTGTCGCCGCCAAGGCGCTCGAGAGCCTCGACATCTCCCTCGAGGCGGTGCGGGCCCAGGTCGAGGAGATCATCGGGCAGGGCCAGCAGGCGCCGAGCGGGCACATCCCGTTCACCCCGCGTGCCAAGAAGGTGCTCGAGCTGTCCCTGCGCGAGGCGCTGCAGCTCGGCCACTCCTACATCGGCACCGAGCACATCCTGCTCGGCCTCATCCGCGAGGGTGAGGGCGTCGCGGCCCAGGTGCTCCAGAAGCTGGGCGCCGACCTCAACCGGGTCCGCCAGCAGGTCATCCAGCTGCTCTCGGGCTTCCAGGGCAAGGAGTCGGCGAGCAGCGGCGCCGCCACCAGCGGATCCGGCGGTGACGCCCCGGCGTCGTCGCTGGTGCTCGACCAGTTCGGGCGCAACCTGACGCAGGCCGCCCGGGAGGGCAAGCTCGACCCGGTCATCGGGCGCGAGCAGGAGATCGAGCGGGTCATGCAGATCCTGTCCCGCCGTACCAAGAACAACCCGGTGCTCATCGGTGAGCCCGGCGTCGGCAAGACCACCATCGTCGAGGGGCTCGCCCAGGACATCGTCCGCGGCAACGTCCCCGAGACGCTCAAGGACAAGCACATCTACACCCTCGACCTCGGGGCCCTGGTGGCCGGGTCGCGCTACCGCGGTGACTTCGAAGAGCGCCTCAAGAAGGTCCTCAAGGAGATCAAGACCCGCGGCGACATCGTGCTGTTCATCGACGAGATCCACACCCTCGTGGGTGCCGGTGCGGCCGAGGGCGCGATCGACGCGGCATCGATCCTCAAGCCGATGCTGGCCCGTGGTGAGCTCCAGACCATCGGTGCCACGACGCTCGACGAGTACCGCAAGTACCTCGAGAAGGACGCCGCGCTCGAGCGTCGCTTCCAGCCGATCCAGGTCGCCGAGCCGTCGATCGCGCACACGATCGAGATGCTCAAGGGCCTGCGCGACCGCTACGAGGCACACCACCGCGTCACCATCACCGACGAGGCCTTGGTCTCGGCCGCGACGCTGGCCGACCGCTACATCTCCGACCGTTTCCTGCCCGACAAGGCGATCGACCTCATCGACGAGGCCGGCTCGCGCCTGCGGATCCGCCGGATGACCGCCCCCGCCGACCTGCGCGAGTACGACGAGAAGATCGCCGACGTGCGGCAGCGCAAGGAGGCCGCCATCGACGGCCAGGACTTCGAGCTCGCCGCGCGCCTGCGTGACGAGGAGAAGCAGCTCATCCAGAAGAAGGCCGAGCGCGAGAAGCAGTGGCGCTCGGGCGACATGGACGAGGTCGCCGAGGTCGACGAGGAGCTGATCGCCGAGGTGCTGGCGGTCGCGACCGGCATCCCGATCGTGAAGCTGTCGGAGGAGGAGTCCACCCGTCTGCTCAAGATGGAGGACGAGCTCCACAAGCGCGTCATCGGCCAGGAAGAGGCCGTCAAGGCGCTCAGCCGGGCCATCCGCCGCACCCGGGCCGGCCTCAAGGACCCCAAGCGCCCCGGTGGGTCGTTCATCTTCGCCGGCCCCTCAGGCGTCGGCAAGACCTGGCTGTCCAAGACGCTCGCCGAGTTCCTCTTCGGTGACGAGGACGCCCTGATCCAGCTCGACATGAGCGAGTTCAGCGAGAAGCACACCGTCTCGCGGCTGTTCGGCTCCCCGCCCGGCTATGTCGGCTACGAAGAGGGCGGCCAGCTGACCGAGAAGGTTCGCCGCAAGCCGTTCTCCGTGGTCTTGTTCGACGAGGTCGAGAAGGCCCACCCCGACATCTTCAACAGCCTGTTGCAGATCCTGGAGGAGGGTCGCCTGACCGACTCCCAGGGCCGGGTGGTCGACTTCAAGAACACCGTCATCATCATGACCACCAACCTCGGCACCCGCGACATCGCCAAGGGCATCAACCTGGGCTTCAACCAGGGCAGCGACACCGCGGGCTCCTATGACCGCATGAAGGCCAAGGTCTCCGACGAGCTGAAGCAGCACTTCCGCCCCGAGTTCCTCAACCGTGTCGACGAGATCATCGTGTTCCCGCCGCTGACGCAGGAGCAGATCATCTCGATGGTGGACAACATGATCGCCTTCGTCGAGCTGCGGCTGAAGGATCGCGACATGCGTCTCGAGCTCACCCAGGCGGCCAAGAACCTGCTGGCCACCCGGGGCTTCGACCCGGTGCTCGGCGCGCGTCCGCTGCGTCGGACCGTGCAGCGCGAGATCGAGGACGTGCTGGCCGAGAAGATGCTCTTCGGTGAGGTCGGCCCCGGGCAGATCGTGCTCGTGGGGGTCGACGGCGACGGCCCCGATGCCAAGTTCACCTTCGAGGGTCAGAAGGTCTCCGAGCTGCCCGACATCCCGCCGTTCGAGACGGCGGACATCGACCTCGGCGGCGCCGAGATCGAGGATCCGCTCGGCCCGCTCGAGCCCGAGGCAGAACGCCCCGCGGAGTGAGCCAGTCCCGCTGACGCACCACCTATGCCCTGCCGGTCACGGCAGGGCATAGGTGTCTTCGGAGACCTCCACCATCAGGCCGTCCTCGACCAGGCCGGCCAGGGCGCGGGCCCGTTGTGCCGGGTCGTGCCAGACGGTGTCCAGCCGCTGCCGGGTCACCGGGCCGTCGCTTTCGCGCAGCACCGCGAGCAGTCGTCCCCGGCACTGGCGATCGGTGCCCGCCCAGGCCTGCGCCCTGCGGGGCGGACCGTCGTACGCCGGGCGGCCCGCGGCGACCCAGGCGCAGTCTCCCTCGATGGGGCAGCGCTGGCAGCCGGGCCGGGTCGCCGTACAGACCAGGGCGCCGAGCTCCATCAGCGCGATCGACCACACCGGCGCGGTGTCGTCGTCCGGGAGTAGGTCCTCGGCCATCGCCCGCTCTGCGGCGGTGACCGAGGCCGGCGGCAGCTCCTCGCCCCGGACGGCCCGGGCGAGGACCCGCCGGACGTTGGTGTCGAGCACGACGTGGCGGCGGCCGAAGGCGAACGTCGCGATCGCGGCCGCGGTGTAGTCCCCGACGCCGGGCAGGGCGCGCAGCTCGTCGTAGTCGGCGGGGACCGCGCCGCCGTGGCGGTCGACGATGGCCAGCGCCGCTGCGTGCAGGCGCAACGCCCGACGGGGATAGCCGAGACGACCCCACAGCCGCACCGCCTCGCCCGCGGGCTCGGCCGCCAGGTCGGCGGGTGTCGCCCAGCGGTCCAGCCACTGTTCGAACACGGGGAGCACCCGCGCCACCGGCGTCTGCTGGAGCATGAACTCCGAGACCATCACCGCCCACGGCGAGGCGGACTCCTCCCGCCACGGCAGCTCTCGCGCGTGCTCGTCGTACCACCCGATCAGGGCCTCGTGCAGCGCGCTCACGCGCCCGATCCTAGGCACCCCTCGCCGAGGCGGGTCGAGGCGTGCGGTGTGGCACCACCATGGGGCGGGCCCGCGTGGCTAGCGTGACGGCCATGAGCTCGTTGACCCGACCGCGGGGGCCGCTGCCGCGCCGCGTCTATTGGGTACGCCGGATCCTCGTGCTCGGTACCGCCCTGGCCCTGGTGGTGGGCATCGGCACCCTGCTCAACCTCGGCAGCGACGCCTCGTCTGACAAGAGCGACCCCGCCGCCGTCCAGGTCGCCACCCATGAGTCGACGACGCCTGGTGCCGACCCGACGACCAAGAAGACCAAGCACCACAAGCCCAAGACCAGGAAGCCGACCAAACCGCCACTGCCCGAGCCGAGCGGCCCGTGCGAACCCGGTGACATCGTGATCTCGCCGGTGGTCCCCGAGGCCTTCGGTGGTGGCGACGTCCGGATCCGGCTTGAGCTCTCGACGCGTATCTCCGATGCCTGCACCTGGGAGCTGTCCAAGGACTCGCTGACCTTCAAGATCTCCTCGGGAACCGACAACATCTGGTCGAGCCTGGACTGCCCGGCGCAGGTCCCGACCCGTTCGCTGGTGCTGCGCCGCGAAACGCCGATCTGGACGGCGATCACCTGGAACTCCCGCCGCTCGGAGCCCGGCTGCCCCACGAGCACGCTCTGGGCGCTGCCCGGCTGGTACCACGTCGCCGTGGCTGCCTTCGACGGCGAGCCCGCCGATGTCCAGTTCCGCCTCCGCCGCCCGAGCGCCGACGAGTCGGCCAGCCCGGACGCCGGCTCCGGCAAGCCCGGCGACAAGCCCTCCGGCGACAAGTCCGGAGACAAGAACGGCGACAAGAACCGCGGCTCCGACAAGCCGTCGAGCAAACCGTCGCCCAACACCAACGACTGAGCCTCGATGCTGAGTCGGCGTCAGACGTAGCGCTCCAGGATGCTGGACTCGGCGAGCCGGGAGAGTCCCTCGCGCACGCTGCGCGCCCGCAGCTCGCCGACGCCGTCGACGGCCTGGAGGTCATCGATGCCGGCGGACAGCAGCTTCTGGAGAGTGCCGAAGTGCTCCACCAGGCGGTCGACGACCGTGGGTGGCAGGCGCGGGACCTTGGCCAGCAACCGGTAGCCGCGTGGCGCGACAGCGCCGTCGAGGTGCTCGCCGGTGCCGACGCCGAGGGCTCGGGCCACGGCTCCGGCATCGACCAGCTCGATCGGGCTGAGCGCCTCGAGCCGTCCGAGCGCGGACTCCTTGGACTTGGCGCGACGTCCGCCGGGGAGGTAGTCGCGGATCACCAGCTCGCGCTCCGCGTCGACGCCGGTGATCAGCTCTTCGAGCTGGAGGGCGAGCAGGCGGCCGTCGGTGCCGAGCTCGAGGACGTAGTCCTCGATCTCACGAGCGATCCGCGTGACCATCTCGAGCCGCTGGGCGACGACGGCCACGTCGCGCACCGTTACGAGGTCCTCGATCTCCAGGGCGGAGAGGGTGCTGGCGACCTCGTCGAGACGCTGCTTGTAGCGCTCGAGGGTCGCGAGGGCCTGGTTGGCCCGGGAGAGGATCTGGCCGGAGTCCTCCAGAACGTGACGGGTCGAGCCGACATAGGCGGCGATGATCTGCATCGACTGGGACACCGAGATCACCGGGAACCCGGTCTGGCGGGCGACCCGGTCGGCGGTGCGGTGCCTGGTCCCGGTCTCCTCGGAGGGGATCGTGTGGTCGGGCATCAGGTGCACGGCCGCGCGCAGGATCCGGGTGAGATCACGGTCGACGATGATGGCGCCGTCCATCTTGGCCAGCTCGCGCAGCCCGGTAGCGCTGAACGGGACGTCGAGGGTGAAGCCGCCTGTCGAGATGGACTCGACGACCCGGTCGTGGCCGAGCACGATCAGGGCGCCGGTGCGGCCTCGCAGGATCCGCTCGAGGCCGTCGCGCAGCGCGGTGCCCGGCGCGATGGAGGCCAGGGTCGCGCGTAGGCGCAGGCTCTCGGCGGAGCGCTCGGTGCCGGCCACGGATCCCCCGATCCTTTCGCGCCGGCCCGGACTGGGCGGCGTCGTTCGATGTCAGCGACGTCAGTCTAGGGGACCGAGCTCCGCCTCGCGGGGCTCGGGAGGCGTCCGGGCCCCCAGGCCGAGCCGGAGCAGCGTCGTGGCGATCTCGAACACCTCGCTCACGCGGGTGTCGTCGACGACCCACTGCTCGTTGGTGAAGGCCCGATCGTCCATTCGACCGGGCACCAACGCCAGGGGGAACCCCAACCGGGCAGCCTCGCTGACCCGCTGGGGGAGGTCGCGCACGCGGCGGAGCTCGCCGGCCAGTCCGATCTCTCCCATCGCGGCCAGCCCCGCCGGGACGGGTACGCCGTAGTAGGCGGAGGCGATGGCCAGGGCGATGGCCAGGTCGGCCGCCGGCTCGGAGAGCCGGGCGCCCCCGACGGTCGAGACAAAGACGTCGTGACTGTGCAGGCGGAGCCGGCAATGCTGCTGGAGGACCGCGATCACGAGGTTGACCCGCGAGGAGTCGAGGCCGGACGTCACCCGGCGTGGGCGCTCGGTGGCGGTGGGGGTGACCAGGGCCTGCACCTCGGCCAGCATCGCCCGACGACCCTCCATCGTCACGGCGACGCACGTGCCGGGGACCTGGTGGTCATGTCTCTCGACGAACAGGCCGGTGGGGTCGGCCACGGCGCTGATCCCCTCGGCCGTGAGCTCGAAGCAGCCGACCTCGTCGACCGGACCGAAGCGGTTCTTGACCGCCCGGACCATGCGGAACCGGGACGTGCGCTCGCCCTCGAAGTGGAGCACCGCGTCGACGAGGTGCTCGAGGACGCGGGGCCCTGCGATGGCGCCGTCCTTGGTCACGTGACCGATCAGGACGGTCGTGATGTTGCGGGTCTTGGCCACGCGGACGAGCGCCCCCGCGACCTCCTTGACCTGGGTCACGCCACCGGGCACGCCGTCGACCCCGGACGCGGAGATCGTCTGGACGGAGTCGATGACGAGCAGGGTGGGCCGGACCTGCTCGATGTGGGTGAGGACCGCGCCGAGGTCGGTCTCGGCCGCGATGAACAGCTCGTCGTGGATCCCTCCGGTGCGGTCGGCGCGCAGACGCACCTGGGCCGCGGACTCCTCGCCGGTGACATAGAGAGCGCGGTGGTGGTAGCGCGCGGACTGGGCCGCCACCTCGAGCAGCAGCGTGCTCTTGCCGACGCCCGGCTCGCCCGCCAGCAGGATGGCCGCCCCCTCGACCAGGCCGCCGCCGAGCACGCGGTCGAGCTCGGGGACCCCGCTCGAGCGGGATCCGATCTCGGAGGCCACCACCGATGCGATCGAGATCGCCGGGGCGGTGACCGGGCCCGCCGCGGAGCGCAGCTGTGGCGCCGCCCCCTCCACGACCGACCCCCAGGCCTGGCAGCCGCTGCAGCGCCCGACCCACTTGCCGGTCTCCCAGCCGCACTCGGTGCACTGGTAGACCGCCCGGGTCTTTGCGCGCGCGGGTCGGGCTCCGCCGACGGGGCCGGAGGTGGGGCTGCTGGTGCTCATGGCCAGGAGGCTAGACGCTGCCGCCGACACTGGCCGACACCAGCCGTCCCATCCGGCGGAGGTGGTGGGAATCCACGTTCCTCCGCCTGTATCGTGACGATTGGAACGATCAAGGGGGAGACATGGCCCGGACCGTCCGTCCCGTTGCGCGCGGGCTCGCCACCCACGCGCCCACCCTGGCTGATGTGGCCGAGCGTGCCGGCGTGTCCCGACAGACGGTGTCGAACGCCGTCAACAACCCCGAGCTGTTGCGCGCGGACACCCTGGAGCGCGTTCTCGGGGTCATCGAGGACCTCGGCTACTCGCCCAACCGGGCCGCCCGCAACCTGCGCACCCGCACCTCCCGCCAGGTCGGGCTGAGGTTCGCACCCGCTCAGGAGGGCACCGCCAACGCCACCATGGACCGGTTCGTCCACTCGCTCGTGGACGCGTCGAGGGAGGCCGGCTACCACGTCCTCCTGTTCGCGGGCGAGGATCCCGTGGCGTCCTTCGACGAGCTGCTCCGCTCCAACGCGGTCGACGCGTTCGTCGTGACCGACACCTTCCTCAGCAAGGACGAGGCAGCCTGGCTTCAGTCGCGCCGCGCGCCGTTCGTCGCCTTCGGTCGGCCGTGGCGCAACCCCGAGTCAGGCCATCCCTGGGTCGATGTCGACGGTGCCGCGGGCGTCCGGCTGGCCACCCAGCACCTCATCGACCGCGGGCACACCCGGATCGCCTGGATCGGGTTCCGCAAGGGCTCCTACATCGGCGAGGACCGCCGGGCCGGCTGGTGTCGGGTCATGGACGAGCACGGGCTGCCGACGACCGGGCTGGCGTCGCGTGTCGACGACGTCGTGACCAGCGGCCGCGAGGCCGCGACGGTCCTGCTCGACGAGGCCGGGCCCACGGCGTTCGTCTGTGCGTCGGACACCCTGGCCATGGGCGTCGTCCAGACGCTGACCCACCGCGGGATGAGCGTCGGTCGCGACGTCGCCGTCGTCGGCTTCGACGACTCGCAGGCCGCCCAGCTGCTGCCCGGCGGGCTGACCTCGGTGCGGCAGCCGCTCGAGGACGTGGCCGTCCACGTCGTCGCAGCTCTGCAAGGCCTGCTCGCGCTGCCCCCGGCCGTCTCCGAAGGGGTCCTCCTGGAGCCGAGCCTGGTGGTCCGCGGCTCCAGCTGAGCCGGCTCGACTCCGATCGTCAGATATTCGCGTGGCGAGGCGCTCAATTCGCGCGAAACGCCACGCCCCGGGCCGCGGTTGCCTCATGCTGGGGGTGCCTTCGTCGATCGGCCGAGGCTGCACCATGACCTGACGGGGGAACGCACCACTCATGCCTGCGCGCACGGAGAGCTCGGCTCTGCTTCGCATCATCATCACCGTCCTCCTCGCGCTGGGGGTGATCAGCGTCGCCCCGGCAGCCTTCGCCGCCGACAACACGCTGACCATCTCGATGAGCTCGCCGGGCCAGAGCTATCACGGCGTCCCGGTGTTCGAGTCCAACACGACCTACACCCTCGACCTGGGCTACGGCGTGATGGACGACGGGTACGTCGCGGTGCTGCAGGTGCCGACCAGCGACGTGACCATCCCCGACTCCGCGCTGGTCGTGCCCGGGGGGAACACGGCGATCGAGTCGATCACCCGGCTCCCGGACGGCAACATCCAGTTCACCTTCGCGACCCCCTTCCCCGCCGACGTGGAGCAGGGGACGTTCTCGCTGACGTTCACGGTCAACGAGCAGGTCCAGAGCGTGGAGAAGGATCTCGTCTGGCAGTTCGGCCTCGAGCCCCTGGTCACCCACGTCATCCTCAAGAAGCCGGGCGACACCTTCGCCAGCGTCTCCGACAGCTTCAGCAAGAGCGCGGGCAATGACAACCTGGGCCGCTTCGTGTCGGTCAACCTCACCAACGACGTGTTGACCCTCGACCCCGCGGTCATGGACGACAAGCTGGCCTACACACTCCAGTACTCGACGGCGGCCGCCAAGACGGTGACGTTCACCGACACCCTCGATGCGCCGTACACGATGACCGGCACCGCCACCGCCGTGCTGACCAGCTGGGACTCCGACGGCCTCAACAAGACCACCGCGCCGATCGCGTTCCCGATCACCGCGGGCGCAGCGGGCTTCACCACCACCATCGACCTGCCGGTCAACTCGATGCTGACCGTCGACTACACCGCGGAGCTGGCCGACCAGAGCGCCGTGGACCAGGCGGAGGCGGACCTGCAGGCGCTCTGGCTGGAGCACACCGACACCGACGGTGCCATCTGGAAGGCCTATGGCAACACGGTCTCCGACGGCGCCCATTCCCACAGCGCCAACTACGGCTTCTGGTGGCGCGCCGACCAGCCGGACCCCGGTTCCGCGCTGGTGAAGTGGGGACGCCCCTACACCCAGATCGTCCACGTCGCCGCCGGGACCGCGATCGACGCCCCGGCCTCGGTCACCTGGAACTTCCGCGCCGACCTGACCGGCTGGGACGGCTCCAACAAGTACCGCACCCTGAATCAGGACGTCATCCTCGAGGACCCGCTCCTCGGTGACCACGTGTGGGACACCGCCGCCGCCGACTTCCTGACCATCGCCCAGGACGGCACCCCGGTGACGCCGGTGGTGGCCACGAGCCAGGCCGACGTCGCCGACGGCCCCGCGTTCAGCGTGTGGGTCGACCCCGCCACCCAGACCCTGTGGGTCAACCTGGGTCAGCAGCCCGACGTCATCACCCTCCAGGCCAAGAGCCAGGTGCTGAGCGTGGCGGGACTGTCCAGCTCCGGCAACGGCACCGCCACGGACTACTCGGTCCCGAACCGGGCGATCTACCACTACAACACCAAGACCCAGGACGCCTGGAGCAGCGTCACCCTGCGTGACAAGAAGGACGGGACCATCGAGGTCCCGGGCGTCTTCGCCAAGAGCGGTCCCGGTAGCGAGATCCAGGCGACCCCCGGTGCCCGGGTCACCGTGCCCTACACCTTCACCGTGAACGGTGACGGTCAGGACTCCGTCAACGCCACCTTGAGCACGATCACCGACGTGGTGGACCACGGCGCCTTCGACGTCACCGCCGGCAGCCTGGCCGCCGTGACCAGCAGCGTGACCGGCTCGTTCGGGGGGATGTCGCTTCAGCCCGGCGACATCGACGTCGTGCTGAACGCCGACGGCAACCTCGAGTTCACGCTGAGCGCCGCCGGGCTGGCCCGCGCCTCCTCGGCATCGGTGAGCCCGACGGCTCGGCTCGTGCTCAGCTTCCATCTCATGACGTTCCCGGTCGTGGGCAAGCAAACCCTGGCGCTGAACAACAACGCCTTCCTGCACGGCTCCGACGTCGATGTCACCTATGTCTCGAGCTTCTCGGCGTCGGCCTCCTCCTTCGGAGACGAGCTCGAGGTCAGCAAGACCGTCTATGACGGCTCCGGCTTCGTGACGAGCCTGCGCGACCCGCTCGACGGGGACGGCAACCCGACCCAGCGTGACTTCATCTACCGGATCGGGCTGCTGCCGCACGGCAACTTCACCAACATGGTGCGCGACGTCACCGACCACCTGCCCGCGCAGGTCTCCTTCGTGGGGTTCGTCGCGGCCGGCGACGTCGCCTCCGGGACCACCCAGGCGGGTGCGTCGTACCACGTCCCCAGCACGAACCTGACGGTCAGCTACGACGCCGCCACGGGCAACGTCGTCGCGGGCCGGACCACGCTGGCCGCGCGCCACCCCGTCTACTTCTACGTCAAGGTGCACCTCGACTCGTTCTCGCCGAACGTGCCGATCGTCAACGCCATCCGCAACAACAAGGCCTCGATCGTGCCCACCGGCGGCTACCCGCTCGACCTCGCCAAGGTCGACGTGACGGACGTCAACCGGAGCATCACCGACCGCACCGCCGTCTTCCAGGTCTTCGACTCCAGTGGCGACCTCGTCGTCGACGACGTCTACGTCGTCGGTGGCCGGCTCATGGTCAGCGATGGCAAGGGCGGCGACCAGGCCGTCCTGGTCGAGACACCCGGGACCTACACGGTCCAGGAGGTCACCGCTCCCCGAGGCTACGAGGTGAACGCCGACGTCTTCACGGCCGTCGTGAGCCCCGACGGCTCGACCGACCAGGTGGTCATCGGTGACACGCCCTCGGCGACGCCGTACCTGACCTATGCCCTGGGCGACATCGTCTGGGTCGACACCAACGGCGACGGCGGGCAGGACCTCGGTGAGCCGTTCCTGCCCGACGTGACCGTCGACCTGCTCGACGTCGACGGCAACGTCCTTGCCACGACGACGACCGACGCTCACGGCCTCTACCTCTTCGACAACCTCGACGCGGGCGACTACCGGGTGCGGTTCACGCTCACCCCGGAGCAGGCGGTCCTCTACTTCTTCACGGGCCATGACCAGCAGGGCGACGCGGGAGACTCCGACGCCGTCGTCACCGGTACGCCGGACATCGGCACCACCGAGACCATCCACCTCGGCGATGCCGACGCCGCGCTGACGGTCGACTACGACGCGCAGCCGTTCGATGCCTCGCAGGGCGTGGATCCGACCTGGGACGCCGGCGTGCTGGCCAAGGCGGATGCCAAGACCTATGCCATCGGTGACTACACGTGGGTCGACACCGACCGCAACGGCGAGCAGGACCTCGGCGAGCCCGTGCTGACCGGCGTGGGAGTCACGCTGCTGGCGGCCGACGGGACCACCGAGCTGGACGCCACCACGACCGACGCGAACGGGCTCTACCTGTTCGACGTGCTGCCCGCCGGCAGCTACTACGTGCGGTTCGAGCTCACGCCGGCCCAGGCCCAGGCCTACCTGTTCACCGAGCTCGGCCAGGCGACGGACGCCACCGACTCGAACGCGGAGGCGAGCGTGGCCGACCGGTCCGTGGGCACCACGAGCGAGATCGTCCTCGGCGATGCGAACGCGGCCCTGACCACCGGCTACGCCGACCAGGTCTTCGCCGCCACCCAGGGGGTCGACCCGACCTGGGACGCGGGCGTGGTCACCAAGACCTATGCCATCGGTGACTACACGTGGGTCGACACCGACCGCAACGGCGTGCAGGACCTCGGCGAGCCGGTGCTTCCCGGCGTCACCGTCGACCTGCTCGACGCCGACGGCACGGTCCTCGACACCACGACCACCGACGCCGATGGGCGCTACCTCTTCGACGACCTGGCCGCCGGCGAGTATCGGCTCGTGTTCACGCTGACCGACCAGCAGGCCGCGGACTACGTCTTCACCGGCATCGACGACGGCACCGACCTCTCCGACTCGGATGCCACCCCGATGGCAGACCCGGCGGAGGGCCGCACGGTGCTGATCACCCTCGACGACACCGACTCGGCCCTCACCACCGGCTATGCGGCACAGCCGGTCAGCGCGACCGAAGGCATCGACCCGACCTGGGACGCCGGGGTCGTGACCAAGTCCTACGCCATCGGGGACTACACCTGGGTCGACCGCGACAGCGACGGCCAGCAGGACCGCCACGAAGAGGTCCTCCCGGGCGTCTCCGTCGCGCTGCTGGACGTCGATGGGGCGGTCCTCGACACCACCCGGACCGATGCTGACGGCCGCTACCTGTTCGACGAGCTTGCCGCCGGTGACTACCAGGTGCGGTTCACCCTGACCGCCGGCCAGGCCAAGAAGTACGTCTTCACCCGGTCCGAGCACGGCGCGGACGGCGCGGACTCCGACGGCATCGTCAGTGGTGACCCGACCGTCGCGACGACGGTGTCGGTGACCCTCGACGACGACAACGCGGCACTGACGACGTCGTACGGCGCGCAGCCGGTGCAGGCCACCCAGGGCATCGACCCGACATGGGACGCCGGCGTGGTCGACAAGGCCTACGCGATCGGTGACTACACCTGGATCGACGCCGACAGCGACGGTCAGCAGGACGCCGCCGAGCACGTCCTCCCGGGCGTCCACGTCGCACTGCTCGACCAGTCGGGTCACCAGGTCGCGACGACGACCACGGACCGCCAGGGCCGCTATCTGTTCGACCGGCTGCCCGCGGGCACCTATCGGGTCCGGTTCGAGCTGACCGATGCGCAGGCCGAGGCCTTCCACTTCACCCGCTCCGAGAAGGGCGCCGACGCGTCCGACTCCGATGCGGTGGTCGGCTCCGACGAGACCGTCGGCACCACGATCCGGGTCCGGCTCGACGGCTCGAACACCGCCCTGACCACCGACTACGTCGACCAGACGGTCCTGGCCAGCGAGGGCATCGACCCGACCTGGGACGCCGGGGTCGCGCTGGGCGGGGTGTCGCCGAACCACGGGAACCAGAACGACAACGGCAACGGCGACGGCAATCTGCCGAACACCGGGGCGCCGTTCTCCTGGTGGCTCGCGTTCGCCGCGGGGCTGGCCCTGCTGGTCGGCCTGGTGCTGGTGGCGGTGGGGCGGCGGCGGGCCGTCAGAACCGTCTCGACCAGAGATTGACCGCATAGTCGACCTCGACGCCGTCGTGCTCGTCGATCACCGCCTGGGCAGCCTCAGGCGGGAACTCGATGCGTACGACGGCCTCGAAGTCGGCGCGTTCCTCGAAGACCCACCGCATGTCGATCGGCGTTCGAGTCCAGCCGCGCATCGACCAGAACCGCTCGACGACCTCCGGTGGCGGCAGGTGCGGGTAGCCCCGACGGAACCAGCGGCCGAACGTGGACCGGCTCGGGTCGTTGTCGATGATGAACGCCGTGCCGCCGCGGCGTACGACGCGGTCGAGCTCGGCCAGGCCCGGCTCGCAGCCGGGTCCGAAGAAGTAGGCCCACCGGACGTGCACCAGGTCGACGCACCGGTCCGGGAGGGGGATCGCCTGCGCGGTTCCCTGGAGGACCTGGACGTTGGCGACCCTGCGCGTACGGCGGCGCGCGATCGCGACCAGGTCCGGGTGCGGCTCGACACCGGTGACCGCGCCGGCGGAGCGGGCGAAGAGCGGCAGGTGGAAGCCGGTGCCGCAGCCGAGGTCGACGACGTGGCGTCCGGTCCAGTCACACTGCGCCCGCATCGTGGCCTCGAGGTGGCCGTCGGGGTCGACGGCGCGGTTCTCCAGCTCGTAGGTGGCGGGGTTGTCCCAGATGTTCGGGCTCTTCACCGCCCCGGGCGGGATCAGATGCGGACCATCCCGTGGGGCGTCTGGATCTGGACCGCGGTGATGCCGGGGGTGCCATGGGGGGCGACCCACTCGACCTTGACGTCCTCGAGCGGGGTCTCGACCGGCTCGCCGAGCCACTCGCTGACCCGCTGGGGGTCACCGGCGATCTCCAGGCAGTACAGGGAGTACTCCCCGTCGGCGCCCGCGCTCGGGTGCAGGTCCGGCGGGGTCAGCCACTGCACGAAGAACGGCAGCTGCGGGTCGGCG